>Ga0247823_10000947_pt1 | contig 24462 bp, 26 predicted proteins | sample 13C_PalmiticAcid_2_FD_192426 | JGI IMG/M metagenome (GOLD analysis project Ga0247823, IMG submission 192426) | Soil microbial communities from agricultural site in Penn Yan, New York, United States - 13C_PalmiticAcid_Day30 | ecosystem: Environmental > Terrestrial > Soil > Agricultural land... | reverse complement strand
GTGGAGGGCGGATGCGAGGCGCCGCCGCCGATCGAGTACCAGAAGGTCTCGTACGGCTCGCCATCGGGATAGTGCGCGACGAAGCGCATGCCGTTGGGGTGCGCGGGGAGGAACCGGTCCGACCGGAAGATCAGGTGCCTGCCCTCGACGAACGGCACCGTCACCTGTCCGCCCAGCGACAGTTTCTGCTCGGACCGGATCGTCGAAACGATGCTCGCCACCGCGTCGGGATCGACGCTCTCGGGCTGATGCCCGGCAAGGCCCAGGATCACCGCCGTATCAGTGCCGTGGCCCTTGCCGGTCAGCGCCAGCGATCCGAACAGCTCGCACGACACCGACACCGGGATGCCGCGATCCAGCGCCGCCTCGGAAAAGGCATATGCCGCACGCATCGGCCCGACGGTATGCGAGCTCGACGGGCCGATGCCGATGGTGAACAGATCGGCCTGGCCGATCGTCGCTTCCACGCGTTGCCGCGCCGCCATTCCAGAACCGTCGAGCATCAAATCCCTCCAACGGGCGGCGTTTGTCCGCCTGCCCTTACGTCAGAGGCCTTATTCGGTCGGCGCGACGCCCGGCGCAAGCCGGATGTGCAGTTCCTTGAGCTGCTTATCGCTGACGAAGGACGGGGCCTGCATCATCAGGTCCTCCGCCTTCTGGTTCATCGGGAAGACGATGACCTCACGGATGTTGGGCTGGTCGGCCAGCAGCATCACGATGCGATCGACGCCCGGCGCCGAACCGCCATGCGGCGGCGCGCCGAACTTGAACGCGTTGATCATGCCCGCAAAGTTGGTGTCGACCTGCTCCTGCGAGTAGCCGGCGATCTCGAACGCCTTGTACATGATCTCCGGACGATGGTTCCGGATCGCACCCGACGACAGCTCGATGCCATTGCAGACGATGTCATACTGCCAGGCGAGGATGTCGAGCGGGTCCTTGGTCTCCAGCGCCTCCAGCTCGCCCTGCGGCATGCTGAACGGGTTGTGGCTGAAGTCGACCTTCTTCGCGTCCTCGTCATATTCGAACATCGGGAAGTCGACGATCCAGCAGAATTCGAACCGGCTCTTGTCGATGAGGCCCAGCTGCTCCGCGACGCGAGTGCGCGCCAGACCGGCGAGCTTCGCCGCCTGCGCTTCCTTGCCCGCGGCGAAGAACACGCCATCGTCGGGGCCAAGGCCAAGCGCCTCGGCCAGCTCGCGCATGCCGACTTCGCCATGGTTCTTGGCGATCGGGCCGCCGAACTCGCCGCCCTTGCGCGTGGCATAGCCCAGGCCCGCAAAGCCCTCGCTCTGCGCCCATGCGTTCATGTCGTCAAAGAACTTGCGGCTCTGGCCTGCCGTGTTCGGCGCGGGGATCGCGCGCACCACATCGCCGCCCTCGACGATCGAGGCGAAACGCCCGAAGCCCGATCCGGAGAAATAGCCCGACACGTCCGAAATCTCGATCGGGTTGCGCAGGTCGGGCTTGTCGTTGCCGTATTTCAGCATCGATTCGCGGTAGGGGATACGCTTGAACGGCAGCGGGCTGACGGTGCGGCCCTTGCCCTGCCAGTTGGCGAATTCCTCGAACACGCCATGCAGCACCGGCTCGATCGCCGCGAACACATCGTCCTGCGTGACGTAGCTCATCTCGAAATCGAGCTGGTAGAACTCGCCCGGCGAACGGTCGGCGCGCGCGTCCTCGTCGCGGAAGCAGGGCGCGATCTGGAAATAGCGGTCGAAGCCCGCGACCATCAGCAGCTGCTTGAACATCTGCGGCGCCTGCGGGAGCGCGTAGAACTTGCCCGGATGCACGCGGCTCGCGACCAGATAGTCGCGCGCGCCCTCCGGCGACGATGCGGTCAGGATCGGCGTCTGGAACTCGGTGAAGCCCTGGTCGATCATCCGGCGGCGCAGGCTCGCAATGACATGGCTGCGCAGCATGATGTTGGCGTGCAACCCCTCACGGCGCAGGTCGAGGAAGCGGTTCCGCAGGCGGATCTCTTCCGGATACTCGGCATCGCCGAACACCGGCATCGGCAGTTCCTGCGCCACGCTCTGAATGGTGACGCCCTGGGCGAATACCTCGATCTCGCCGGTCGACAGGTTCGGGTTCGCGGTCGCTTCCGAACGCGCCTTCACCACGCCGTCGATCGTCACGACCGATTCGACGCGGAGCCCTTCCAGCACCGGAAGTGCCGGGGAATCGCTGTCGGCGACGATCTGGGTCACGCCATAATGGTCGCGCAGATCGACGAACAGCACGCCCCCATGGTCGCGCTTGCGGTGGATCCAGCCCGAAAGGCGGACGGTCTCACCGACCTGTGCGGCGGTCAGCTGGCCGCAGTTGTGCGAACGATAGGCGTGCATGGTGCAATCTCTGAGTGACGCCGCCTTCAGGCAGCGAGTTATAAACAGGCGGTCGCGCTTCATGCCCACGCGCCCCTTTGTCAACCCGCTCGCGCGCGTCTATGGGCCTGCGATGCATATTCACGGCCTGATCGAAGACTCGGCAACTCTCGCCAATCTCTGCACCCGCCTCGCGCAGCAACCGTTCATCACGGTCGATACCGAGTTCATGCGGGAAAACACCTTCTGGCCCGAGCTTTGCCTCATCCAGATCGCGGACACCAACGAGGCCGCGGCGATCGATCCGATGGCCGAGGGACTCGACCTCACGCCCCTGCTCGACCTGCTCGTCAACAACGAGGATGTGCTCAAGGTCTTCCACGCCGGCGGCCAGGATCTCGAGATCGTCTACAACCTCACCGGCAAGACCCCTCACCCGCTGTTCGACACCCAGATCGCGGCCATGGCGCTCGGCCAGGGCGAGCAGATCGGTTACTCGAACCTGGTCGAAACCTATCTCGGCATCACCGTGGACAAGGGCGCGCGCTTCACCGACTGGTCGCGCCGTCCGCTCGACAAGCGCCAGATCGACTATGCGATCGCCGACGTGACGCACCTGTCCGAGATCTTCCCGAAGATGCTGGAAAAGCTGCGCAAGACCGGTCGCGGCGGCTGGCTGGACGAGGAGATGGAGCGCATCGCCGACCCCGAAAATTACCGCAACGATCCCGATCAGGCGTGGCAGCGCATCCGCATCTCCAGCCGCAAGGCCGAGGTGCTGGGGCGCCTCAAGGCGCTCGCGGCATGGCGCGAGAAGGAAGCCCAGGGCAAGAACCTGCCCCGCGGCCGTATCGTCAAGGACGAGACGATCGCCGATCTCGCCGCCAACCCGCCGCGCAAGCAGAGCGACCTCACCCGCGTGCGCGGCCTCTCCGCCTCGTGGGGCGGCAACGATATCGGAGGACGGCTGATGACGGCGATCGAGAACGCAACCGCAATGCCCGCCTCCGAAATGCCCGCACGCGACGATCGCAAGCTCCCGCTCGGCAAGGAAGGCGCGCTGGTCGCCGACCTGCTCAAGCTGCTCCTCAAGATCCGCGCCCGCGACATCAACGTGGCGGCGCGCCTGCTCGCGCGGTCGGACGATCTCGAGGCGCTCGCCGCAGGTCAGCGCGAAGGTCTCTCGATCCTGAACGGCTGGCGATTCGAGCAGTTCGGGCGCGACGCGCTCGCGCTGGTCGAGGGGCAGTTGGGGTTTACCGTGCGCAATGGTAAGCTCAAAATGACTCGTACCGAACAGCCACAAGAGTAGGAGAAGACGCCATGTTCCGCTTCGCCGTTCTGCTGTTGCCCGCCACGCTGATGGCCTGTGCATCCTATCCCACGCCGATGCCCGGACCGGTCCGCTGCAATGCCGGTGCCGTACAGGGTCTCGTGGGGCGTGAGGCCCGCCCCGGTGTCATCCAGCGCGCTAAGCGCCGTGCGGGCGCTCGCGATGTCCGCGTCACGCGGCCCGGCCAGCCGGTGACGATGGATTTCCGCTCGGACCGGCTCAACGTCGAAGTCGATCACCGGAACTACATCCGCCGCGTGCACTGCGGCTGAGCTTCAACCGGCCCGGGGTGCCGCGCCGAACAGCTGATCGGCGAACTCGTCGAGCAGCTTCTGCGACAGCCCGCTATTGTTGAGGATCACGACGGTGGAACGGTCGTCATAGCGATGGCCAAGGACGGACCGGAAACCGGCGGTCCGTCCAGTCTGCCACGCGGCCTGAACCGGCTTGCCCGCGATCGTCATCGTCCGCACCCGCCCGCCGAGCGAATAGTCCTGCTCGGGCACCCGGATCGTGCGCAACGCTGAAATCGATTCGGGGCTCAGGAACCCGCGGTCGAAGACCCCGTGTGCGGCACGCACCAGATCGGCGGCGTCGCTGAAATAGCCACCGCCTGCCGTCATCACCGGGGTACGTGGATCAGGCCACAACACCGGCGGCTCTACCGTGCGATAGGATGAGGCGGCACCCGCCCCGTCCACGCCGGTATGGCGCAGCCCCAGCGGATCGAGCGTGATCGTGCGCACCGCCTCCTCAAACGGCTTGCCGGTCAGCCGCTCGACGATTGCCAGCAGCAGGAACCAGTTGGTCATCGCATAGTCGAACTTGCTCCCCGGCTCGAAGGCGAGATCGCCCTGGCAGAAGCGGCGCACCGATTCGGCGGTTCCCAGATCGGTGGTGACCAGCGACGAATCGAGCTTCGCCGCGGCGATGAACCCGTTCGGAATCCCACTGGTGTTCGAAAGCAGATGGACCAGCTTAACCCGAGCCCCGGTATCGACGCGATAATCAGGGAGTAGCGCGGAAAGCGGCGTGTCGAGGCTCGCCTTGCCCTGTTCGATCAGCTTGAGCAGTGTGATGCTGGTCAGCCATTTGGAGATCGAGGCGATCGCATAGACCGTATCCACCGTCGCCGGGCGCCTGCCCGCAATGTCCGCCATGCCGAACGCACGGGCATAGTGGATGCGCCCTGCGCGTGCCTTGACCACGACGCCGTGGAAATTGTTGGCGCGAACGAATGCATCGACTTGCGGGTCGTCCTTGCCCGACCGTGCAAACGCTGGTCGAAGCGCGATGCCGCTGCACAGGCAGCCGGCGAGCACGGAGCGTCGGTCGAACATCGCAATCCCTTCGGTGTCTGGCGGGATGTTCGTTTCACCTGCGCAACATGAACCGTGGATGACGGTGGAGCTATACCTCGACTGCTGCGGTCAGGCCCAGCGCCCCGGCGAGCGCGCGATGCCGCTTCTCGACCGCCTCGCCATAGAGCGCCGCATCGTCGCCCTCGAGTGTCAGCACCAGCTCCTCCGCGGCCACGGCGAGCCCCGAACGCCGGAGCGGCCCGGCGACGCCGCCGCTCAACCGCTGGCCGAGCCGCATCGCGAGGCCCCATAATTTGGCGTGCTCCAGATCGTCGAGGCTGGCGAGCTGGCCGATCGGCGGTGGCGATTCGAACCCGCCGCCCAGCGAGGTGAACAGCGCCTGCGCGAGCAGCGCGCGCCCGCGTGCGTCGATCCCCACCCAATTGCCGTGCAGCGCGATCTCAAGACCGCGCTCGGCCCGGAATTCAGGGTTGGCGCGCCAGCCCACATCGGCGAGCAGGCACGCCGCGTGCCGCAGCCGCGCGAGATCGGCCGAATCGGCGAACAGCGGCGCGATCCAGGCGTCGAGCAGGTCGCCATGCTCGGGAAAGCGTCCCGAACGCTGGGCCTCGTCGCGGGCGGCAGCGATCAGCGGATCTTCGCGGCGCTGCTCGCTCGTCAGGCCGCCATAGAGCAGGCCCTCGCGCAGCCCGAAGGCCGAGGCGACCGTCCCGTGGCTGCCCAGGTGCTTGATCAGCACGCCCAGCAGCGCCGCGGCGTCCTCCATCGTCACGACGCGTCCCGATGACAGATTCGGCACGGCGCGGATCTTGCCCTTGCCCAGTTGCTGGATGGTACGCTGGAGCCGCGTCACCGTCGCCGCGGGCATCGCATATTCGTGGATCACCGGCAGCGGATAGCCGGTCAGATGCATGTCGAGCCGCGCCAGCGCACGCCACGATCCGCCGACGAGGTAGAAGGGCAGCCCGGCCCCGCGCCCGCTCCAGCCCGCATCGCTCAGCAGCTTCGCGACCGTCCGGTCGAGCGTCCCCTTCCCCCTCTCCCGGATCGCACCGATTCGCAGCACGCCCAGCGGGAAGGAGACGCGGTCGGTCACCGTGCCCGCGACCACGCGCACCAGCTCCAGCGATCCCCCGCCCAGGTCGCCGACGATGCCGTCCGCCTCGGGAATACCCGACAGCACGCCATAGCCCGCCGCCAGTGCCTCGGCCTCGCCCGAAAGCAGTTCGACATCGAGCCCCAGGGATTGCGCGATCGCGATCAGCTGGCCGCCGTTCGACGCCTCGCGCACCGCGGCGGTGGCGACGGTGCGGATCGAATCGGCCTCCATCTCGCGCGCGAGGCTGGCGAAGCGGGCGAGCGCAGTGGTCGCCATGGTCAGCGCCGCCTCGTCGATCGCCCCGGTTTCGGTCAGCGAGCGGCCAAGCCCTGCCATCACCTTCTCGTTGAACAGGGTCGCGGGCAGTCGCGCCGCGCCGTCATAGACGACGAGGCGGATCGAGTTGGAACCGATATCGATGATCGCGGTGCGCTGAGCGGAGGGCACCGGCTCGGCGCGGGGCTTACGGAACAAGAGCGTGGTCACGCTCACCCGCTACGCTCCGCGCGCCACCGGCGCAACGACAGCTTGGGCACCGCCTCGCTCGTCTCCAGCGCCGCACCCCGACCCGACAGCGACGGGTTGGTCATGAAATAGCGATGCAGGTTGAACGGTTTGGGGCCGGGATCTTCGCGCACGTAGCGGCCATCGCTTTCCAGCTCCCAGCTCTGCTCGGTGTCGATCAGATTGGCGACCATCACCTGGTCCAGCACCTGATCGTGAACCGTCGGGTTCTGCAACGGAAGCATGAACTCCACACGCCGGTCAAAGTTGCGCGGCATCCAGTCGGCTGAGGAGATGAACAGCTTTGCCCCGTCATTGGGCAGCGCCTTGCCGTTGCCGAACGCCCAGATGCGGCTGTGCTCCAGGAAGCGCCCGACCACCGACTTGACGGTAATATTCTCCGACATGCCCACGATCCCGGGCCGCAGGCAGCAGATGCCGCGAATCACCAGGTCGATCTCGACCCCGGCATTGCTTGCCTCATAGAGCTTCTCGATCATCGCCGGATCGACGAGGCTGTTCATCTTGCCCCACACCGCCGCCGGTTTGCCTGCCAGCGCACTCGCGATTTCCTCGTCGACCAGCTCCATCAACCGGTCACGCAGATGCCGTGGGGAGACCGTCAGCAGCTCCAGATCCTCCGGTTCGACATAGCCGGTGACATAGTTGAAGATCTTCGCCGCATCGCGTCCGATCCGCGGATCGGCGGTGAAGAAGCTGAGGTCGGTGTAGATGCGCGCCGTCACCGGATGATAATTGCCGGTGCCGAAGTGGCAGTAAGTGCGGAACTCGTCGCCCTCGCGCCGTACCACCATCGAAACCTTGGCGTGGGTCTTCCAGGTGGTGAAGCCATAGATCACCTGCACGCCCGCGCGCTCCAGTGCCGATGCCCAGAGGAGGTTCTGTTCCTCGTCGAACCGGGCCTTGAGCTCGACCACCGCAGTCACCGACTTGCCCGCCTCAGCCGCCGCGATCAGCGCCTGGATGACCGCCGATTGCTTGCCCGCGCGATAGAGCGTCTGCTTGATCGCGACCACGTCGGGATCGCTCGCCGCCTGCTTGAGGAAGGCGAGCACCACGTCGAACGTCTCGTACGGGTGGTGGACGACGATGTCCTTGGACTTGATCGCCGCAAAGCAGTCGCCGCCGAACTCGCGGATTCGCTCCGGAAAACGCGGGGCATAGGGCGAGAATTTGAGGTCGGGCCGATCCTCGTCGACGATCATCGACAGGTCGCCCACGCCCAGGAACCCGCCGGTCTCGGTCAACAGCGCCTCGCTTCCGCCCAGCTCCTCGAGCAGTACCGCCTCGAGGCCGGCATCGATGCCCTCCTCCATCTCCAGGCGGATGACGCGCCCGCGCCGCCGCCGCTTGATCGCGGTGCGGAAGTAGAGGACCAGATCCTCGGCCTCTTCCTCCAGCTCGATATCGCTGTCGCGCAGCACCCGGAAGGTCGCTGACTTCTTGACGTCATACCCCGGAAAAAGCAGCGATGAGAAACGCTTGAGCAGCGTTTCTACCGGCACATAGCAAGCGCGCTCGCCCGGCACGCGGACGAAGCGCGGGCTGGCCGGGGGCAGCAGCACCAGCTCGCGGATCGGCTCGCCGTCGCTCTGGCGGACCAGGTCGAAGATCACGCTCAGCCCCTTGTTGGGGATGAACGGGAACGGGTGTGCCGGGTCGAGCGCCTGGGGAGTCAGGATCGGGAAGATCTGAAGGCGGAAATGGTTCTCGACCCAGTCGGCGACCTCGCCCACGATCGCATCGGCATCCAGCACCTCGATCCCGCGTTCGCCCAGCTCGCGGCGGATCACGTTCCACACCGTCTGCTGGCTGTCGACCAGCTCGCTCGCATCCTCGACGATCGCGGTGAGCTGTTGCGCCGGGGTGCGTCCATCGGCAGAGTGCGCTTCCACCTCCTGCAGCTGCTGGCCCTTCAGACCCGCGACGCGGACCATGAAGAACTCGTCGAGGTTCGAGCCCGAAATGGAGAGGAAGCGCAGCCGTTCGAGCAGCGGATGCGCGGTGTTGGTCGCCTCCTCCATCACGCGGCGATTGAACGCCAGCCAGCTCAGCTCGCGATTGAAGTAGCGCGCTCCGCCTTCCGCCGGGCTCGCCGGCTCATTCTCGTCAGGCTTTAGTTGCGCGCGGCTCGACATGCTTCCTCGTCAGGGTTGCGCGCCCGGCTCCTTGAGCAGACCGGACGCTGTGAGTGTGGACTTCGCTGCCGGGATCGACAAGCGCCGGTTGCGGCGGCGACTGGCATCCTCTTCCAGAGCCTCCGCGGTGCGCAGGATCGTCAGATAGTCCCGCTCGATCCGTCGCAACACCCAGGCCACTACATCGGGATTTGCGACAATCTCGTGACGGTCGATCAATTGTTGCAGGATATCCGCCGCCAACGCGTCGTCGGGCTGCTCGATCCGCGCGATCGGGCTGGCGTTCAGGCGCGATCGCAGGTCGGGCAGCCGAATTTGCCACACCGGCGGCGCGTCGTCGGCGACCAGGAACAGCGGCCGGTGCGCCGCCTGCGCCTCGTTCCAGGCGTGGAACAGCATCGTCTCGCTCTGGCGGTCGGCCTCGTCGATCATCGTCCCGCCGCTGCGCACCGCCATCGTCCGCGCCAGCAAGCTGCGGCCCGACTTGCGCGGGCCGGTGATGATCGCGGCCATGACGGGCCAGGTCGCCCAATGTTCGAGGATATGGACCGCTCTCGAGTTGCCTTCGCCGACAAGGAAGCTGTCCTCGCGCGCGCCGGCAGGCCGGTCGAGCGGCAGGGAAAGCTGGCTCATCCGTCCGTGGTGTTCCCGGCAGGTGGCGGCGGAGCCGGCGTCGCAGGCGCTTGCCCGCCTCCACCACGCCGGATTCGCAGCACGCCCGGCCCTTCCTCGACCTGCCAGCCGCGCGCGCGCAGCGCTGCGCTCAGCGACGCCTGGCTGCCCTCGAAGGTCACGCGCATCACCGATATGCCGCCCAGCGCCATGCTGGTCGTGGTGGCGGAGGTGACGCCCGGCACGCCGCGCATCGCCGATTCGCCGCCATTGAGCGCCGCGACGCTCGGCGTATCGAACTGGACGGTCAGCGCCGTCCCGGTCGTCGCCACCGGCACGTCGGTGGGCTCGAGCGGCGCTTCCTCGCCGGTCTCCTCGACCGGAACCTCCGGCCTGGGCGGCTCGGTGCCCAGCAGGTGATCGGTCCGCAGCCGGCCCGAACGCAGCGCGTCCTGATAGGCCTTGTCGATCCGCTGGATGCCGGCGTCGATCAGCGCGGGCAGTGCATTGCCGTCATTCACGCGCAACACAAACTGCGCGATCCGGATATTGTCCGGTCCGTGGCCGGCGGTGAACACGCCGACGATTGGCCCGCCCGGATAGCTGCGCCGCAACTCGACCGTCGGGATCAGCACGTCGTCCGCGCCATATTGATCGAGGATCGCGCGCCACCAGCCGCGGCCGTTGCGTCCCACCTGTCCGGCGTTCATCAGCAGCCGGTCCGGTCCGCTGCCCGCGGGGCGTACATAGTCGATCGCGCTGTTGCCGGTGCGGAATCGCTTCCATCCGTCAACGAACGCGCTGCTGCCCTCGAACACGCGATGCGTGCCACCCGAAACCTGAACCGGGATCAGCAGCATCGGCGGCGATCGCATCATCTGCCCGCCCACGCCCAGGATCGATGCCGCACGGTTGCGGTCGAACAGCACGCCGAGCTTCGCGACATAGCGGTTCGGCCCGATCTGCTCGCGCTCGACGATGATGCCGGTGACGAGTCCATCCAGCGCCGAATCACCCAGCGTCGATCCCTGCCCGGTCAGCCGCTGCGCCAGCATCGTCCACGCCTTGCGCTGCGCCAGCCGCCAGCCGCCCAGCCGCGCCGACTCCGCATCCTTGGCGCGCACGTCGATCTCGACGCCGCTCACCTCGAAACTGCCCGAACTATCGCCGGTACCGGCGGCGGGTTCGGCAGTTCCGGCGCCCTTCCCGGCCTGTGCGAGCGCAAAACCCGCAGTGGCGAGCAGCGCGACGGCGGCGGTCGTGGCAAAGGCGGGGGACATGCGACGCAACATTCGCCGCCCTTTTGGCGAAGCAGGCGAGCGAAGCCAAGGGTTATCCCGCGATAATCCTCCCGCAGCGAAGGAGGATTCGGGTTCCGATTCTCGCAACTCGGCGCTAAGCGCACGCGCATGACCGATCCCAAGCCCTATACCTATGCCCAGGCGGGCGTCTCGATCGATGCCGGCAACGCGCTGGTCAAGGCGATCGCCCCGCTCGCCCGTTCCACGCGTCGTCCGGGCGCCGACGCCGATCTCGGCGGGTTCGGCGGCCTGTTCGACCTCAAGGCCGCGGGCTTCACCGATCCGCTGCTGGTCGCGGCGAATGACGGCGTCGGCACCAAGCTCAAGCTCGCGATCGAGCATGACCATCATGACGGCGTCGGCATCGACCTTGTCGCGATGTGCGCCAACGACCTGGTTGTGCAGGGCGCCGAACCGCTCTTCTTCCTCGACTATTTCGCCACCGGAAAGCTGGTGAACGGCGTCGCCGAGCGAGTCGTCGCGAGCATCGCCGAGGGCTGCCTCCAGGCCGGCTGCGCGCTGATCGGCGGCGAGACTGCCGAAATGCCCGGCATGTACGCCGATGGCGACTATGACCTTGCCGGCTTCTGCGTCGGCGCGGTCGAACGCGACCAGCTGCTCGACGGCAAGAAGATCGCCCCCGGCGACGTCATCCTCGGCCTCGCTTCGACCGGCGTCCATTCCAACGGATATTCGCTCGTCCGCCGCCTGGCCGCGGACAAGGGCTGGAAGCTCGACCGCCCTGCGCTGTTCGATCAGGAAACCATCCTGCTCGACGCGCTGATGGCCCCCACCCGCATCTATGTGAAGAGCCTGCTCCCGCTGCTGCGCGACGGTGCGATCAACGGCCTCGCCCATATCACCGGCGGCGGCCTGCTCGAGAATATCCCGCGGGTCCTGCCCGAGGGCAGCCATGCCCGCGTCGATGCCGACAGCTGGGCTCAGCCGCGACTGATGGCGTTCCTGCAGGCGCAGGGCAATATCGAGCCGGAAGAGATGGCACGCACCTTCAACTGCGGCATCGGCATGATTGCGGTGGTTTCGGCGGACAAGGCGGATGCCGTCGCGCAGGCGCTCGAAGCTGCGGGCGAGACCGTCCACCGCATCGGCAGCATCGAGGCGGGCCAGCGCGGCTGCACCGTCGCAGGTTCTGCCGAGACCTGGAGCGCCCGCGCCGAGTGGTCCGCAACGCATAATGCCTAAGCGCCGTCTCGGCATCCTCATCTCCGGCCGCGGCTCCAACATGATGGCGCTGGCCGAGGCTGCGCGCGATCCTGCCTGTCCCTACGAGGTCGCGCTGGTCGCCTCGGACAAGCTCGCCGCCGCCGGCCTCGTCTGGGCGATGGAACAGGGCATCGCCACCTTCGCGCAATCGCCCAGGGGCATGCCCAAGGCCGATTATGAGGCCGCGATCGATAGAGCGCTCCGCAATGCGGGTGTCGAGGCCATCGCGCTTGCCGGTTACATGCGCCTGCTCACCGACGATTTCGTCGCACGCTGGCGCGGGCGGATCGTCAACATCCACCCCTCGCTGCTGCCGAAGTACAAGGGCCTCGACACCCACGCGCGGGCCATCGAAGCCGGCGACACTGCAGGAGGCTGTTCGGTCCATGTCGTGACCGAGGAACTCGACGGTGGCGAGGTGCTGGGTCAGGCACAGGTGCCGATCCTGCCCGGCGACACCGCCGAAGCCCTCGCGGAGCGCGTGCTTGCGGAGGAACATCGCCTCTATCCCCGCATTGTTGCGGAATGGCTCAGCAGATGACTCCTCAGGCGGCAGCGGCGCTCGAACAGCTCCGCGCCGCCGCGCTCGCGCTTCCCGAGGCGGACGAGAAGCTGTCGCACGGCATGCCCGCCTTCTTCATCACCAAGGGCAAGATGTTCGCCTATTTCTGGCACCATCACCATGGCGACGACGTGACCGCCGCGATCGTCAAGACCAGCGGGCCTGAGGAACAGGCGATGCTGATCGAAATGGAGCCCGATCTCTACTACCGCCCGCCCTATTTCGGTCCGTCAGGCTGGGTCGGCATCCATCTCGACCGTCCGGATACCGACTGGGACCGCGTCGCCGACCGGGTCGCGATCAGCTGGGAACTCGTCGCCCCGCGCCGGTTGCTGGAGGTCGGCGGCCGCTGATCCCCTTGCCCTCACGCGCGTCGCCCCCCAAACAGGACGCGATGCTGAAGGTCGCCAGCTACAATATGCGCAAGTCGCTCGGGACCGACCGGCGCCGGATGCCCGAACGCACGCTCGAGGTGCTGCGCGAGATCGACGCCGACGTCGTCGCGTTGCAGGAGGCCGACCGCCGCTTCGGTGCGAAACAGGGCGTCATCACCCCGCATCTGCTCGAAGAGCATAGCCCGTGGAAGGCGGTGCAGTTCGGCGTCCGCAGCGGCAGCATGGGCTGGCACGGCAACGCGATCCTGGTGCGCAAGGACGCGCAGATCCTCGACTGCGAGATCATCCACCTGCCCGCGCTCGAACCGCGCGGCGCAGTGATGGCTGATCTGCGCGTTCATGGCGAGGTGGTGCGTGTGGTCGGCATGCACCTCGACCTTTCTGGCCTGTGGCGCCGCCGTCAGGCCCACGCCATCCTCACCCATCTCCACAGCAGCGAGCGCAAAATCCCGACGGTGATGATGGGCGACCTCAACGACTGGACCGCGCGCTCGGGGTGTCTCAAGGATTTCGGCCGCCACTTCGCCTTTGCGGAGACAGGCCGCTCCTTCCATGCCCGCCGCCCGGTCGCGCGGCTCGACCGGATCATGGTCTCGCCCGGCCTGTCGGTCGCCGATTGCGGTGTCCATGAAAGCCCGGCATCGCGCACCGCGTCGGATCATCTGCCCGTCTGGGCGTCACTGGAGCGCAAATGAGCAACGGGGTGCGGGAACGGGAATTGCGGCTGGCGCTGGTCTGCTATGGCGGCATCAGCCTCGCCGTCTACATGCACGGCATCACCAAGGAGGTGTGGCACCTTGCCCGCGCCAGCCGGGCGCATCGCGACGGCGACACCCCCGGCCCGGGCAGCGAGGCAATCTACCACGCCCTGCTCGACGAGATCCGCGAGAGCACCGGGATCAACCTGCGCGCGATGGTCGATATCGTCGCGGGCGCCAGCGCGGGCGGAATCAACGGTGTCTTCCTGGCGCAGGCTGTCGCGACCGGCCAGTCGCTCGATCCGCTCACCGATCTCTGGCTCAAGGTCGCCGATGTCGAGGCACTGCTGAACCCCGATCAGGGGCCGTCGCACCGGCTGGCCAAGGTCTGGGCACTGCCCATCGCCTGGATGCTCACCCGCGAGGGCTCGACGGTGGACGAGACCGTCGAACCCGGCGCGCGCGAGGAAGTCCGCGCCAAGCTCGAGAAGTTCGTCCGCTCGCGCTGGTTCGAACCGCCCTTCGGCGGCAAGGAACTGCTCGACATGATGCTCGACGCGCTCGACACCATGGCGGAGGCGCCCGCCGGACCGCGCCTGCTGCCCGCCGGCCAGCCGCTCGACCTGTTCGTTACCGTCACCGACTTCCGCGGCCATCCCGAGCGGCTGAAGCTCAATTCGCCGCCCGAGGTGGTCGAGACCGAGCATCGCCTGGTCTTCTCGTTCAGCGACCATGGCGACGCCAGCGCCCCGTTTGCACATCCCGCCGAACTCGCCTTCGCGGCGCGTGCCACCTCCAGCTTTCCAGGTGCCTTCCCGCCCGCCACCGTCGGTGAGCTCGATGCCGTCCTCGCCGCGCGCGGCATGGACTGGCCAGGGCGCGAAGCCTTTCTCGAACATGCCCTGCCCCGCCAATATGCGGCCGGCTCTGCGGACAAGGCGACGCTGATCGACGGGTCGGTCCTCGCCAACGCGCCCTTCCGCCCGGCGATCGACGCGCTCAAGGAGCGGCCCGCACGGCGCCAGATCGACCGCCGTTTCGTGTTCATCGACCCCACGCCCGGCCACCGCCTCGGCTTTTACAGCGAGGCGCCGGACAATCCCGGCTTTTTCCAGACGATCATCGGCGCACTCTCCGAACTCCCGCGCCAGCAGCCGATCCGCGACAATCTGGAGGCGATCGGGCTGCGATCGGGACGGATCGAGCGGATGCTGGCCATCGTCGAGCGTATCCGCGCCGAGGTCGAGAGCCAGGTCGAATCGCTGTTCGGCTACACGCTGTTCCTCGACTATCCGACCCCCAAGCGCCTGTCCGCCTGGCGCAGCCGCGCGCAGATCGCCGCCGCCGCCAAGGCAGGTTATGGCCACGCTGCCTATGGCATGCTCAAGGTCGAGGGGGTGGCCGACCGCATCGCGACCCACCTGCACCAGATCGGCGACCAGCCCGGTCCCGACCGCTGGCGCCGCCTTCGCGACGCGGTCGGGGCGGAAATTCTGCGCCGCGGCGCCGATGACTTCGGGACCAGCCACCCCGGCTCGGCCAGCTCCGCCACGCTCGACCTGCTGCGTGCGCACGATCTCGGCTTCCGCATCCGCCGCCTGCGCCTGCTTGCGCGCCGCCTGACCGAGCTCGATCAGGAGCATGAGAATCAGGAACTGACGCCGATGCGCGACGCGATCTACGAATCGCTTGCCGGCTATCTCGAATGCCAGCGCGCCGACCCTTTCCTTGGCCTGCGCGAGGCGGTCCGCGCCGCCGATCTCGATGCCGGCGCGCTGCTCGACAATCTTGCCGCGCGGATGGAGTTGCGCACGCTCGATCAGGAGACCGACGCCCGCCTGTCCGAAGGACTCAGCGCATTGTCGAAGGAGATGCGCAGGCCGATGCTGCTCGCCTATCTCGGCTTCCCCTTCTTCGACATCGCCACGCTGCCGCTGTTGCAGGGTGAAGGGCTCAACGAATTCGATCCGATCCGCGTCGATCGCATCTCGCCCGACGATGCGACCTCGATCCGCAAGGGCGGCGCGCGCGCCACGCTCAAGGGCACGCAGTTCAACAATTTCGGCGCCTTCTTCAGCCGCGCCTATCGCGAGAACGATTATCTCTGGGGCCGCCTCCATGGTGCCGAGCGGCTGGTGGATATCCTCCTCTCCACCCTCCCGCCCAACGCGACGCTCGGCCCGGGCCGGGTTACGGAGATCAAGCGCAGCATCTTCCACGCCATCCTCAACGAGGAGCAGGATCGGCTGAAGGCGATCCCCACCCTCTTCGCCCAACTCCGCGCGGAGATCGGCTGAGGCTGGCCAATCTGGCCCACCCGTCCTAAAGCTACCCGAAACGACAGAGGATCATTCGCGCGGATGCAGTTTCTGAAGGCATTGTTCTGGTTCCTGATCCTGGGCCTTATCGCGGCCTTTGCGGTCACCAACTGGCACCCGGTCGAGATCCAGCTGTGGAGCAGCCTGGTCGCCGACGTGAACCTGCCCTTCCTGTTGCTGATCGTCTTCCTCATCGGTTTTCTGCCGATGGTCGTTATCTACCACACCACGCGCTGGCGTGGCCGTCAGCGGATCGCCATGCTCGAACGCACGGTCGAGGAGTTGCGCAACCTCCACGTCACGGCTCCCGCCGCCCCGGCGATGCCGATCCAGCCCGATCCGGGACCGACGGACACGCCCGCCGCACCGCCGCTGGTGACGCCATGAGCAGCCCGATCTATGTCGCGCTCGACACGCCCGATCTCGAGCGTGCCAAGGCGATCGCCAAGCGCGTCCGCCACCATGTCGGCGGGATCAAGCTCGGCCTTGAATTCTTCATGGCGAACGGCCGTCAGGGCGTGCACGAAATGGCCGATATCGGCCTGCCGGTCTTCCTCGACCTCAAGTTCCACGACATTCCCAACACGGTCGGCAAGGCAGTGCAGGCGCTGCGCCCGCTCGAGCCCGCGATCATCACCGTCCACGCCGCGGGCGGCCGCGCGATGCTCGAGGATGCCAAGGCCGCCGCGCCGACCGGCACCAAGGTCGTCGCCGTCACGATGCTCACCAGCCTCGATGCGAGCGACCTCAGGTCGATCGGCTTGTCGCCCGATCCGCACGAACAGGTCGTTCGCCTCGCCGAGCTCGCGAAATCCGCGGGCGTCGACGGCATCGTCTGTTCGGGCGAAGAGGTGAAGGCTGCACATGATGCGTGGAAGGACGGCTTCTTCGTCATCCCCGGCGTACGCCCGTCGAACGGCGTGATCGGCGACCAGAAGCGCGTCGTCACCCCGCGTGCGGCGCTCGACGCCGGCGCCTCGATCCTCGTCATCGGCCGCCCGATCACCCAGGCCGCCGACCCCGACCTCGCCGCGCGCGAGATCGAGGCGACGCTCTGACCCTCGCGGTGAGCCGGCCGCCCGCCGCAGGCCCGGATCGAGCGCTGGATATTCTCTGGCTACTCACGATCGTGGTGGCAGCCGCCTTGGTCGCGCTGATGCTCCACGTCGGTGACCCCGGGTCGATCGACTGGTGGTGGACCGCCATCCCCTTCGGCCTGTGGGTCGTCGGACCCGCGGTCCTGCCATGGGGAATTGCGCGGCTGCGACGGCGTCCCGGCGTCGCGGTTGCGATGCTGATCTTCCTCGTCGCATCATCCCTGATGTCGGGGATCGCCTATCATGACGCGTTCTTCCCCCCGACTTCATCCACCTCGGCGCTCGTCCTCGTCTTCGTGCCGCTGCTGCAATGGGTCGGGCTCGCCATCGTCGCAACCATCGCGCTCGTGGCAACCTCGCGCACATTTGAGAGGCCAGGTTGAACATCCGTCCGGCCACCGAAGCCGATCTTCCCCGCCTCCATCCCGTGGTCGAGCGCGCCTATCGCGGCGACAGCGCTCGTGCGGGCTGGACGCATGAGGCCGATCTCGTCAGCGGCGAGCGGACCGACCTCGAAACCCTCCGCTCGCTGCTCGACGGCGACAGCCGGCTGCTGATCGCACGCGAAGGCGAGGCGGTCCTGGGTTGCGTCAACGTGTCGAGCCGGGGCGACGGCCTCGCCTATCTCGGCCTGCTCTGCGTCGATCCCACGCTTCAGGCGGGCGGCATCGGCAGGCAGCTCATGGCCGCCGCCGAAGCCACCGCGCGCGAAACCTTTGCCGCAACGCAGATCGAGATGACCGTGATCGACCGCCGCGCCGAGCTGATCGGCTGGTATGTCCGCCACGGCTACGCCCCGTCGGGTGAGACGCGCCCCTTCCCGGTGCCGCTCGATCCGCCGCTGTCGATGGTCGTACTGGTCAAGCCACTCTTCGACTAACAGCAATTGCCCTCGCCCGGACGGCTCGTTACGCATGTGACGATATCACAATCGTTCGGGGAGTTGTTGCCGATGCGCGTTCTGTTGCTTGCCGCCTCTATTCTTGCAATGGGCGCTGCCCTTGCCAACGAACGCCCCCCGATCGGCACCGGCGTCAGCGCCAGCGATCGCGCCAACACCGCCGAACGCCCCATCCGTTTCGCCGCCACCGCACCCGCGGGCGGCGTGCTGGTTGTCCCGATGGCGGGTGCGAGTGATCTCGCCCACGTCCCTGCGGCGCTGCGCAACAGCGTCACCCGCGCGGTTGCCACCGCAGACTTCAAGGCTGCGCCCGACAAGACGCTCTCGCTCTACGGCACCGGCGGCTATGACCGCGTCGTGCTCATCGGTGTCCCGCAGGGTCAGCTCAGCGCCGCCGCGCTCGCCGATTTCGGCGGCCGCGCCGTACAGGAAACGAAGGGCAACGCGCTCCCCGTCGCGATCGTCGCAGGCGGCCTGCCCGCCGCCGTCACCGATCCTGCCGCGCATGTCGCGATGGGGGCCACGCTCGGCCAGTACCGGTTCGACCGGCTCAAGAGCGGCGTCACCGCGCCGGCCAGCCAGCCGCTCACCATCGTCGCTCCGGCGGGCGAAGCCACCTATGCCCGCGAGCTTGCCGGTGTCGCGCAGGGTGCCCGCATGGCGCGCGACCTCATCACCCTGCCCTCCAACGCCAAGACCCCCGAGAGCTTCGTGGAAACCGTCCGCGCCCAGTTCGCAGGCGTGCCCAATGTCCGCATCACCGTGCTGGACGAGGCGCAGATGCGTGCGTTCAACATGGGCTCGATCCTTTCGGTCTCGGCCGGATCGCGTCATCCCGCGCGGATGATGATCGTCGAGTATAATGGCGCCGGGAATGCCGCGCCGCTCGCACTGATCGGCAAGGGCATCACCTTTGACAGCGGCGGCATCTCGCTCAAGCCCGGTGCGGGCATGGGCGACATGAAGGGCGACATGGCCGGCGCCGCGGCGGTGATGGGCGGCGCGCTCGCTGCCGCCAAGCGGGGGGCGAAGGCCAACATCGTCGCCATCGCCGCGCTGGCCGAGAACATGCCCGGCGGCAATGCCTCCCGCCCCGGCGACGTGGTCCGCACGATGAACGGCCAGACGATCGAGATCATCAGCACCGATGCCGAGGGCCGCATGGTCCTTGCCGATGCCAACCAATATGCCATCGACCGCTACAAGCCCGCCGCCATCGTCAACATCGCGACACTGACCGGCGCGGTCAGCACGGCGCTGGGCGACGATTATGCCGGCCTGTTCGCGCGCGACGAGGCGCTGGCCGCGCGCGTCCAGACCGCCGCGACCCATTCGGGCGAAGCGGTGTGGCGCCTTCCGCTCCATCCCAGCTATGCCAAGGACATGGACTCGCCGATCGCGGACATCGCCAACGGCACCACCAAATCGGGGCCCGGTGCGGGCCGTGGGGCGCATTTCATTGGCTTCCTCACACCCCAGCCCACGCCCTGGGCGCATATCGACATGGCGGGCGTCGACGGGACCGATGAATCGCTGCCGACGATGCCCAAGGGCGCGCGCGGCTTCGGCGTCCGCCTGTTCGACGCCCTGGTCCGCGAATACGAGAAATAGGCGCGGCCGCGATCAGTTGAGTGCCTTGAGCGCGGCGTCGCCGATCTGGAGGAAGTTCGCCAGGATCGACGCCGCCGCCAGCACCTGAACCCAGATCGGTTCGAACTTGCGCCGCAGCCAGCGCCGGAACCCGCCGCGCCGCCCGCCATTCCGGTCGGCGAACGCCCATCCCGCAGAGGTGAGACGATACACCTCGTGCCCGGTCGTCACGATCTCCGACCGGGTGACCAGGCCATGCCCCTCCATGCGCTCCAGGTCGCCGCGGATCACGGTCTCGTTCAGCCCGTGCCCCTCCGGCAGCCGTGCGGCGATGGCGTCGATTCCCGTCGCAAGCGACAGGATCTCGTTCTCCTCGTCCGCGAAATAGCTTGCCCATCGCCGCTTCGTCTCGTCCGAGAGCTCGGGCAGATCGCGCGTTTCGGGGCCATATCGTTCGCCGCGCAACGCCGCGTTGAGCTGCGCGATCGCCTCCGAAAGCGAGAAACTGGCACGTTCGAAACGGTTCGCCGTTGCATGAATGTTGGGCGTCATGTTGCGCAGTTGCGCCTCGCCCACTTCCTGCTTCAGCGTTTCATAGAGCCGATGGACATTCTCGACTCGCGCATTGACCTTGCGCACCGCCTGGTGGCGCCCCTGCGGGATCGGGTCGAGCGGTGTGATCGGCGGCGTCATCGCCGGTAGCGAGTTGATGTTGGGTTGATTGTTCGCGCTGGTCATGCTTCCCACCCCCAGGTCCGGAATCGGTGGAACGTGATAGCACGATCGTCCCCTGTCTCCGGAACCCAAAACGGTCCCGAAACAAACCCAAACCGCCGGAGTAGACGCGAGTGGTCACAGCCAAGATTTGCGGTCTCTCCACGCCCGCCACGCTCGATGCCGCGGTCGCGGGCGGGGCCAGCCATGTCGGTTTCGTCTTCTTCCCGCCTTCCCCGCGCCATGTGACCTTCGATCAGGCCGCCGCACTCGCCGCGCGCGTTCCGGTGCAGACCGGCAAGGTCGGTGTGTTCGTCGATCCGGAGGACGCGCTGCTCGATCAGGCGATCCGCGCCGCTCGGCTCGACGCGATCCAGCTCCATCGCGTGACGCCCGAGCGCGCCGCCGCGATCGGCGCCCGCACCCGCCTGCCCATCTGGGCGGCCGTCGCGGTCAAGGCCCGTGCCGATCTCGACGCCGCCAACGGCTTTCGCGGCGCCGTCCAGCGCATCCTCTACGACGCCAAGGTGCCCGAGGATGCCAAGCTTCCGGGCGGTATGGGGATGCGCTTCGACTGGACCCTGCTTCAGGACTTTACCCACCCGCTCCCCTGGGCGCTGTCGGGCGGTCTCGACCCCGCCAACGTCGCCGAAGCGGTCGGTATCACCGGCGCACGGCTGGTCGATGTCTCCTCCGGCGTCGAATCCGCACCCGGCGTCAAGGACGAGTCGAAGATCGCCGCCTTCCTGAAGACGGTCGCAACCCTGTAACAATGCTTGGCCTGCGCGACAGACGCGCTTAAACGCCCCTCACGATGAACGCGCCCAACTCCCTTCGCAACCTGCCTGACGAGCGGGGACATTTCGGCCAGTTCGGCGGACGCTACGTCGCCGAGACGCTGATGCCACTGATCCTCGACCTTGAGCGCGAATATCGCGCCGCCAAGGCCGATCCCGCCTTCAAGGCGGAGTTCGACGGGCTGATGAAGCATTATGTCGGCCGCCCGTCGCCGCTCTATTTCGCCGAGCGGCTCACCCAGCATTACGGTGGCGCGAAAATCTACTTCAAGCGCGAGGAGCTGAATCACACCGGCGCGCACAAGATCAACAACTGCATCGGCCAGATCCTGCTCGCCATCCGCATGGGCAAGAAGCGGATCATCGCCGAGACCGGCGCGGGCCAGCATGGCGTCGCCACCGCCACCGTCTGCGCGCGCTTCGGCCTGCCCTGCACCATCTTCATGGGCGCCAAGGATATCGAGCGTCAGCAGCCCAACGTCTTCCGCATGAAGCTGCTCGGCGCCGAAGTCCGCCCCGTCACCAGTGGCTCGCAGTCGCTGAAGGACGCGATGAACGAAGCGCTGCGCGACTGGGTCGCGACGGTCCACGACACCTTCTACATCATCGGCACCGCTGCCGGTCCGCACCCCTATCCGGAGCTGGTCCGCGACTTCCAGTCGGTCATCGGTACCGAAAGCCGCGCGCAGATGCTCGAGGCCGAGGGCCGCCTGCCCGACCTGCTGATCGCCGCGGTCGGCGGGGGCAGCAATGCGATCGGCCTGTTCCACCCCTTCCTCGACGACGCGGACGTCGCGATGGTCGGGGTCGAGGCCGCGGGCAAGGGCATCGACACCAAGGAACATGCCGCTAGCCTCACCGGCGGCGCGCCCGGCATCCTCCACGGCAACAAGACCTATCTGCTGCAGGACGAGGACGGCCAGATCACCGAGGCCCACTCGATCTCCGCCGGCCTCGACTATCCCGGCATCGGCCCCGAGCATAGCTGGCTGCACGAAAGCGGCCGCGTCGAGTATCTGCCGATCACCGACACCCAGGCGCTCGACGCGTTCCAGCTCTGCTGCAAGCTCGAAGGCATCATCCCCGCGCTCGAAAGCTCGCACGCGCTGGCAGCTCTGGAGACCAAGGCACGGGAATTGCCCGAGGACAAGATCATCCTCGTCAACGTCTCCGGTCGCGGCGACAAGGATATCTACACCGTCGCCCAGGCGATGGGGGCCGAGATATGAACCAACGCTTGTTGGTCAAAACGATCTGGATCGTCACCGTGTTTGTAGTCGCGGTTTGCGCCGTCACGCTCCTTGTGGGGATACTCGACACCCTAAAGCCGTGGAGCGCCGGGATCGGCGGAATAATGGGTGCGTTGCTACTTCCCTGGGCTTTCCATTTCTTCGACCGCCGGTGGCCCAAGCCAAAGGCCGGGTGGGCAGAATGACCGACCTCACTACCGCCTTGACGGCAGCAACGCAGCATCGTGTCACCGATGACGACAAGGGCATCTGCGCCGAACGGACAGTGGGGGCTGAGCTATGATGGACATGATGAGCGTGATCGTCGTGCTTTTCATAGCCCTTGTCGTCCTGCTTCCCTTCTTGCTCGCCCTCATCACTGGCTATGAGACACCAGCGTCCTTCGGTGAATCCCTGCGGCGCAGTACTCAAGGAGTTTGGGGCGGTTGCATTGCCATCGTTAGTTCAAATCTCGGCCGAGTCGGCCTTGATTTCACTCAATGGTATTGGGGGCTGCTCCTCGTCATCCCGCCCCTGATCGCATTGCAGCTGTTCATCGACTGGCTGGCGATGCGCCGGGAAGCTAAGCGAACAACGATATGACCCGCCTCACCACCGCCTTCGCCGCCGCTGCCGCGCAGCAACGCGCAGCGCTCGTCACCTTCATCACCGCGGGGGACGGCGACACCGCTGCGATCCTCGACGCGATCGTCGCGGGCGGTGCCGATGTGATCGAGCTCGGCATGCCGTTCACCGATCCGATGGCCGATGGCCCGGCGATTCAGGCCGCGAACCTGCGCAGCCTCGCCAGGGGCACACGCACCGCTGACGTGCTCGCGATCGCCGCTGCCTTCCGCCAGCGTCATCCCGACGTGCCACTGGTGCTGATGGGCTATGCCAACACCATGACCCGCCCGACGCCCGAAGCCTTCGCGCAGAAGGCAGCCGATTCGGGCGTCGACGGTACGATCATCGTCGATATCCCGCCCGAGGAAGCCGACGAGATCGCACCCTTCGCCGATCATGGCATCGCCACGATCCGCCTCGCCACGCCGACCACCGACGCGGCACGCCTGCCCGCGGTGCTGAGCGGCGCCAGCGGCTTCCTCTACTATGTCTCGGTCGCCGGCATCACCGGCCTCCAGCAGGCAGCGCAGGACAGCATCGAGAGCGCAGTGGCGAAGCTCAAGGCCGCCACCGACCTGCCCGTCGCGGTCGGCTTCGGTGTGCGCACCCCCGAACAGGCCGCCGCGATCGGCCGCGTCGCCGATGGCGTCGTGGTCGGATCGGCGATCATCGATCTGATCGCGGCCAACGGCGCCGATGCGCCCGCCGCGGTTCGCACCTATATTCAATCTCTCAGCGAAGCCATGAAGGCCGCTCGAAAGGAACCCGCATGAGCTGGCTCAGCCGCGTCCGCAACGCCCTGTCGCGCGTCGTCCCCAACAAGGCGGAGACGCCCGACAATCTCTGGCACAAGTGCAAGGGTTGCGGGCAGATGGTCTTCACCCGCGAGCTGCTGGAGAACATGTCGGTCTGCCCGCTCTGCGACCATCATGAGCGGATCGGCGGCAGGGCGCGGTTCGAACAGCTGTTCGACGCCGGCTACACTGTCCTGCCCAGCCCGCGCGTGTCCGAAGATCCGCTCAAGTTCCGCGACCAGAAACCCTATCCCGCGCGTATCAAGGCCGCGCGCGCCAGCACCGGCGAGCAGGACGCCTTCCTCAACGCCAGCGGCACGATCGACGGCCACAAGGCGGTGATCGGCGTGCAGGACTTCGCCTTCATGGGCGGATCGATGGGCCAGGCAGTGGGCGAAGCCTTCATCGCCGGGGTCGAAGCCGCGATCGGCGCGCGCGCGCCGTACATCGTCTTCACCGCATCGGGTGGCGCACGCATGCAGGAGGGTATCCTCTCGCTCATGCAGATGCCGCGCAGCACCGTCGCGATCCAGATGCTCCACGACGCGGGCCTGCCCTATATCGTCGTGCTGACCGATCCGACTTCGGGCGGCGTGATGGCGGCCTATGCGATGCTCGGCGACGTCCAGATCGCCGAGCCCAAGGCGACCCTCGCCTTCACCGGCCGACGCGTGATCGAAAGCACGATCCGCGAAAAGCTGCCCGACGATTTCCAGACCTCGGAATATTATCTCGACCACGGCCTGATCGACATGGTCGTCCACCGCAAGAACTTGCGCGAGAAGCTCGGCCACCTCATCGGGCTGCTGGTGGGCGGGGAGAAGGCGGCGGCTTAATAGCCCCTCCCCTTTAGGGG
>Ga0247823_10000946_pt1 | contig 24509 bp, 24 predicted proteins | sample 13C_PalmiticAcid_2_FD_192426 | JGI IMG/M metagenome (GOLD analysis project Ga0247823, IMG submission 192426) | Soil microbial communities from agricultural site in Penn Yan, New York, United States - 13C_PalmiticAcid_Day30 | ecosystem: Environmental > Terrestrial > Soil > Agricultural land... | reverse complement strand
AGGGCTTCCAGCGCGCGCGTTGCCGCAGCTTTCGAAATGTCGGCCTGCTTGGCAATGTGCTCAATCAATTCGGATTTGTTCACGTAGGTACCTCGTCTTTAAAGGTGTCTCACAACAAGTCGGGCGGATCTCGCGGGGCCTTGGGGCCATCAGCCGACCCATCAGGGGCGGCTTGAACATCAGTCGACCCATCAAGGGGCGGCTTGAACATCAGTCGACCCATCAAGGGGCGGCTCGAACATCAAGTCGCGCCACGGGGGCGGCTCGAATGATTACAGCCTTCGGCAAACCCAGTGTCAAGCGCGGAAGGGGCATTCTATGCGTAATCACTTGCATCCGCGGGCCCTGGCGGCACGCGCTTTCACGCTTGACAACGGGACTCACGCGGAGGTTTCCGGCGCCCTCGCCGGCGCCCGCACCACCAGTGCCACGGCCGCGGCGATCAGCACCATGCCGCACAGCATCACGGCCGTCAGGGGTTCCCCGAACAGCGCCCACGCCATCAGCGCGGTACACGGCGGCACCAGGTACATGAGGCTCGTGACCTGCGTCGCCGCGCCACGCTGGATCAGCAGGTAGAGCAGCGAACTGCCGCCCACCGTGAGGCCCACCACCGACCACGCCATCGCACCGACGAGGTGCGGATGCAGGTCGATCGCACCGGCCTCGAAGGGCACGAACGGCAGCGTGACCACGAGGGCCGCGCACAGCTGGATCGCGTTCGCGGTACGCACATCGCACGGCTGCACGTGGCGCTTCTGGTAGAGCGTGCCGGCGGTGATGCACAGCAGCGCAGCGAGCGCCAGTGCCAGGTTCCAGGCCGTCACCTCGCCCGCGCCGAGCTTGTGCCACACCACGAGCAGCAGGCCCACGAGCCCGAGCACGAGGCCGGTCCACTGCCGCGGCGATACCCGGTGCGATTCACCCTGCCGGCTCAGCCACACCGCGGTGAGCACCGGCTGCAGGCCGACGAGCAGCGCGATGGTGCCCGCCCCCATGCCGAACCGGACCGCGGCCCACACGCCACCGAGGTACCCCGCGTGCATCAGGATGCCGGTGACGGCGAGGTGGCCCCACTGCGCCCGGCCCCGCGGCCAGGCCGGTCGGGCCCAGGCGATCCAGACGAGGAAACACACGACCGAGAGCGCGTAGCGCAGGCTCAGGAAAGTGAGTGGCGGCGCATGCGGCATGCCGTAGCGCGCCACGATGAACCCCGTGCTCCACACCGGGATGAACACCGCGGGCATCGCACGGACGAACCAGGACCCGGCGGGCGAGGACATCGCGGCCGGTTCAGCGCGCCTTGTCGCGGATCTCGGGCAGCGCCTTCTGCAGGTAGTACACCATCGACCAGATGGTGAGCACCGCGGAGATCCAGATCAGCACCGTTCCCCAGAGCTGCGTGTCGACCAGTCCGAACAGCGTGCCGTGGTACAGCAGGAACGGGATGGCGGTCATCTGCACCGCGGTCTTCAGCTTGCCCACCATGTGCACGGCCACGCTGCGCGACGCGCCGATCTGGGCCATCCACTCGCGCAGCGCCGAGATGGCGATCTCGCGGCCGATGATGATCAGCGCGACGAGCGCATGCACGCGCCCCAGGTGCACCAGCACCAGCAGCGCGGCGCACACGAGGAACTTGTCCGCGACCGGATCGAGGAACGCGCCGAACGACGACGTGAGCTTCATGCGCCGGGCGAGGTAGCCGTCGGCCCAGTCGGTGAGCGCGAACACGACGAAGAGCACCGTGGCGGTGATATTGCGGACGGGCTCCGACAGCATCTCCAGGTAGAACACCCCGACGATCAGCGGAATGGCGACGATGCGCGCCCAGGTCAACAGGGTGGGGAGATTGAAAAACATGGGGGCATTGTGCCGAAGTTCTCCGGCACGGGCGCGCGGATCGTCAGTGGTCGAGGGTGCGGGGCTTGAAGCGGCGGTCGTCCTGGAACAGGAACACCTCGACGAACTTCCACGGCTTGGGCAGGTGGCTGACGTCGCCGAACGGCGCCGCGCGGTGCACCGCATCGATGGCCATCTGGGTGGTCTCGGGCGCCTGGCCCGGGTAGCGCATGACCTCGATGCGCCGCACCGAGCCGTTGGCGTTCAGCTCGATCTCGAGCACGGGGATGGCCAGCAGCACCTCGGGCGGATCGGTTTCGTACGTGCCGTTGGGGCTGGCCTCCACGATGCGCATCGCGGCCTGCACCTGCACCTCCTTCATGGACCGCGGCCGCACCGGCGCGGGCAGGCGCACGGCCGGTTCGGCGATCAGCGGCGGCTTGCCCGACGGGGCGCCCACGGGCCGGCTGGCGCAGGCGGCGAGCACGACGGCCGCCGCCACAACGCACAACCTCGCAACCCACTTAATGCAATGCACGGTAGATCTCCTCTGCCAGGTCCCTCGAGATGCCATCGACGCTGAGCAGGTCCTCGACGCTCGCATCGCCCACGCCCTTCACGCCACCGAAACGCTGCAGCAGCTTGGCGCGCTTCTTCGGCCCCACGCCCGCGATGTCCTCCAGGCGGCTGCCGCTCGTGCGCACGCTGGCGCGCTTCGCCCGCATGCCGGTGATGGCGAAACGGTGCGCCTCGTCGCGGATCTGCGCCACGAGCATCAGCGCGGCCGAATCGTGGCCCAGGTACACCTTGTCGCGCCCGTCGGCGAACACCAGTTCTTCCAGGCCCACCTTGCGGCCCTCGCCCTTCTCGACGCCGACGATCAGGCGCAGGTCGATGCCCAGCTCGGCGAACACCTCGCGCGCCATGCTGACCTGCCCCTTGCCGCCGTCGACCAGCACCAGGTCGGGCAGGCGCCCGCTGCCGGCTTCCACGGCCGCCACCATCTTGCTGTAGCGGCGCGTGAGCACCTGGCGCATCGCGGCGTAGTCGTCGCCGCCGGTGATGCCCTCGATGTTGTAGCGGCGGTACTGGCCGCTCTGCATCTTGTGGCCCTCGAACACCACGCACGATGCCTGCGTCGCCTCGCCGGCGGTATGGCTGATGTCGAAACACTCGATGCGAAAGGTGTCGAGGTTCTCAGGTTCGAGGTCGAGGGCGTCGACCAGCGCGCGCGTGCGCGCCTGCTGCGACCCCTCTTCCGACAGCAGCCGCGTGAGCTTCAGGTCGGCGCCCTTGATGCACATGTCGAGCCACGCGCGGCGCGGCTCGCGGGGCACGGTCTGTGCGGTGACCTTGATGCCGCTCTGGTCCGACAGCGCCTCGATCAGCGCCTTGTCGACCCCATGGCTCAGCACCAGCAGCGGCGGCACCGTGCTGTCGAGGTAGTGCTGCGCGATGAAGGCCTCGAGCACCTGCACTTCGGGCGCGGGCTGCGCCTCGCGGCCGGCCCATTCGGCCATTGCCTCGGCCGACATCGCGGTGGCATCTTCCACGTGCGTGGGGAAGTACGGGCGGTCGCCGAGGTGGCGCCCGCCGCGCACCATCGCGAGGTTCACGCAGGCGCGGCCGCCCTGCACCTTCACGGCCAGGATGTCGGCGTCCTTCGTGTCCCCACCGCGGTTGTCCTCGACGGACTGCTGGTGCAGCACGAGCGACAGCGCCGAGAGCTGGTCGCGGATCTCGGCCGCCTTCTCGTACGCCATGGCCTCGGCGTGTTCCATCATCTGCGCCTGCAGCTGCTCCATCACCTCGGCCTGGTCGCCCAGCAGGAAACGCTCGGCGTTGGCGACGTCGCGGGCGTAGTCGTCCTTCGAGATGAAGTCGACGCACGGGCCCGTGCAGCGCTTGATCTGGTACAGCAGGCACGGGCGCGTGCGGTTGTTGAAGACCGTGTCCTCGCACGTGCGCAGCCGGAACACCTTCTGCAGCAGCTGGATGGACTCCTTCACCGCCCAGGCGCTCGGGTACGGGCCGAAGTAGCGGTGGCGGCGGTCCACCGAGCCGCGGTAGTACGCCATGCGCGGGAAGTCGTGCGACGCGATCTTCAGGTACGGGTAGCTCTTGTCGTCGCGGAACAGGATGTTGTACCGCGGGTTGAGCGTCTTGATCAGGTTGTTCTCGAGCAGCAGCGCTTCTGCCTCGGAACGCACGACCGTGGTCTCCATCCGCACGATCTTGCTCACCATGTGGCCGATGCGCGTGCCGCCATGGTTCTTCTGGAAATAGCTCGACACGCGCTTCTTCAGGTCGCGCGCCTTGCCCACGTACAGCACGTGGTCCTGCGCGTCGAAGTAGCGGTAGACGCCGGGGAGGCCCGGCAGCGCGGCCACGTCGCCCAGCAGCTGGCGGCGCGCGGGGTCGAGGGTCTGGTCGTCGGGCGCCGGGAGGTCGTTCGGTTCGGTCATGAGAGCCCCATTTTGCCGCCCTCCGATAATCCGGGCATGGGCCTGCATTGGGATGTGTTCTGCCGCGTCATCGACAACCACGGAGACATCGGCGTCTGCTGGCGGCTGGCGGCCGACCTCGCGTCGCGCGGGGACGCCGTGCGGCTGTGGACCGACAACACCTCCGCCCTCGCGTGGATGGCCCCCGGCGGCGCGGCCGGCGTGGACGTTCGGCCGTGGCCCGCGGAGACGGATCCGGCCGACCCCGGCGACGTGGTGGTCGAGGCCTTCGGCTGCGAACTCCCCGACGGTTTCATCGCGGCGATGGCCGCACGCCCGAAGCCGCCGGTGTGGATCAACCTCGAGTACCTGAGCGCCGAGGACTACGTCGAGCGCTCGCACCGCCTGCAGTCCCCCCGCATGCGCGACCCGGGCCGCGGCCTCGTCAAGTGGTTCTACTACCCCGGCTTCACCGCGGCCACCGGCGGCCTGCTGCGCGAGCCGCCGCTCGCCGCCGAGCGCGACCGGTTCGACCGCGCCGCGTGGCTCGTGTCCCAGGGCATCGGCGTGCGCCCCGGCGAACGCCTGGCCAGCGTCTTCTGCTACCCGAACCCGGCGCTGGCCGAGCTGCCCGCACGGCTGGCCGGCCAGCCGACGCTGCTGCTGCTCACGCCGGGCATCCGCCTCGACGGCCCGCTGCCCGCCGGTGTCCGCACCCACGCCCTGCCGTGGCTGGCCCAGTCCGCCTACGACCGGCTGCTGTGGTCGTGCGACCTGAACTTCGTGCGGGGCGAGGACTCCTTCGTGCGGGCCCAGTGGGCGGGCCGGCCCTTCGTGTGGCACATCTACCCGCAGGACGACGGCGCTCACGTCGAGAAGCTGCAGGCCTTCCTGGACCGGTTCCTCGCCGGGGCCGATCCGGCCACCGCGGCCGCCGTGCGGGCCTGGTGGGCCGGCTGGAACGGCCTCGCGCCCCTGCCCGCCACGCTGCCATCGCTGGCGGGCTGGGGCGCCCGGTGCGAAAGTTGGCGCACGGGCCTCGAGGCCCGCGAGGACCTCGTCACGGGTTTGCGCCAATTCGCCCTCGAATCGAGCTAAAATCCAAGGCTTTGCGCGATCCGAGACATCCGGGCGCGCACGAAATCGCGTCAAGACCGCCAGGCATCGTGCCTGCACCCGACGCTCCCGAACACGGAAATCGCCATGAAGATCGCACAGGAAATTCGCGCCGGCAACGTCATCATGTACGGCAAGGACCCCATGGTCGTGCTGAAGACGGAATACAGCCGCGGTGGCCGCAACGCCGCCACGGTGCGCATGAAGCTGAAGAGCCTGCTGAACAGCTCGGGCACCGAAGTCGTCTTCAAGGCCGACGACAAGATGGACCAGATCATCCTCGAGAAGAAGGAGTGCACCTACTCCTACTTCGCCGACCCGATGTACGCGTTCATGGACGCCGAGTACAACCAGTTCGAGGTCGAGTCCGAGAACATGGGCGACGCCATCCAGTACCTCGAAGACCAGATGCCCGTCGAAGTGGTGTTCTACGACGGCAAGGCCATCTCGGTCGAACTGCCCACCAGCCTCGTGCGCGAAGTTTCCTACACCGAACCGGCCGTCAAGGGCGACACGTCGGGCAAGGTGCTCAAGCCCGCCAAGCTGGCCACCGGCTTCGAGATCTCGGTGCCGCTGTTCGTGGAAACCGGCGACAAGATCGAAATCGACACCCGCACGCACGAGTACCGCAAGCGCGTCTGAGCCCCGGCTCCGATGCCCGCGAACGGCACTCCTGGAAAGGGCACTTCGGTGCCCTTTTTTCATTGATGGCTGCCTTGGACACCGCCCTCGACCTGCCCGCCCGCTGGGCCGGCCGCGACCGCTTCACCGTGCTGCTCGACACGTTCGGGCACGGCGAGGGTTTCGCCGCGCTGTGGGCGGCGTGGCGCGCCGATCCCGCGCGCTGCGGCACGCTGCACGTGGTCGCGCAGGGGCCCGTCGACGATGCGGCGCTGCGGGCGGCCTGCACGGCGCACGGCCTGCCCACGCCCTGGCCCGGCGAGTGGCCCCCGGCCACGCCGGACTTCCACACGCTCGTGCTCGACGGCGGCCGCGTGCGGCTGCTGCTCGCCCTCGGTGACCCCCGCCGCTTCTGGCGTGAACTCGTCGCGCGGGTCGATGCCTTCCGGCTCGATGCACCGGACCTCGACCCGGTGGGCCTGCCGAAGGCGCTGGTGCGGCTGTCCGCACCCGAGGCCACGGTGAGCGCACCCGGCGCCACACCGGCCTTCCGCGCCGCGTTGCGCTCGCGCGGGTTCGTGCTCGCCGACGAGCCGCACGCGGCCGTCACGGCGCACTATCGACCCGCCTTCACGCCCAGCCGCGCGCCAGTGCGCCAGGTGGCCGCGGCGTCGACGACGAAACACGCGGTGATCGTCGGGGCGGGCCTGGCCGGCGCCGCCACCGCCCTCGCGCTCGCCCGGCAGGGCTGGCACAGCACGGTGATCGACCGGCACGCCGATCCCGCGGCCGGGGCCTCCGGCAACCCCGCCGGGCTCTTCCACGGCATCGTCACCGCCGACGATGGCCCGCACGCACGGTTCAACCGCGCCGCGTCCTTCGAAGCGCACCGCGCCGTCACGCGGTCACTGGAGGCCGACGGCACGATCGGCAGCGCGCAGGGCCTGCTCCGCCTGGAAGACGCCGCCACACCGGTCGCGTCGATGCGCGCCCTCCTCGCCCGCCTCGGGCTCGGCCCGGCCTACGTGCAGGCGCTGGACGCCGACGCCGCCAGCGCGGCCTGCGGCATCGCGCTCCACCAGCCCGCATGGTTCTACCCGGCCGGCGGCTGGGTGCGGCCGGGCCGACTCGTGCGCTGGATGCTGGCCGAAGCCGGTGACCGGTGCGAGTTCCGCGGCGGCGTCACCGCCAGACGCATCGAACGCGCCGGCGAGCGCTGGCGCGTGTTCGGTGCGGACGGCGCGGTCGCCGCCGAATCGGACGTGCTGGTGGTCGCCAATGCCATCGATGCACTTCCCCTGCTGGGCGGACCCGCCTGGCCGCTGCAGCCGGTGCGGGGACAGATCAGTACCGCGGACGCGGCCCTCGCAGGCGCACTGCCCACCATGCCCATCGCGGGCGGAGGCTACGTGATGCCGCCCGTGGACGGCCGCGCGGTGTTCGGCGCCACGGCCCAGGCCGGCGACCCCGACCCCGCGCTGCGAGACGAGGACCACGCCCACAACCTCGCCCAGCTCGCCCGGCTGCTGGGCCACGCCGTGCCGCTCGCGCCGGAAGCGCTCGACGGCCGCACGGCCTGGCGCTGCGTGAGCGACGACCGCCTGCCGCTGATCGGCGAGGTGCCCGACGTGGGCATGGGCAGAGACGAGGCTGCGCCCACCCGGGGTCATCCCGGCGAAAGCCGGCGTCATCCCGGCGAAAGCCGGGACCAGGTGCGTTTCGTGCCCCGTCGCCAGGGCTTGTTCGTGTTCACGGGGTTGGGCTCGCGTGGCATCACGTGGAGCACGCTCGGCGGCGAGGTGCTCGCGGCCGCCATCGCGGGGGCGCCCTCTCCGCTGCCGGCCAGCCTGCTCGACGCAGTGGATCCGGCGCGGTTCTTCACCCGGGCCGCGCGGCGCGCGGGGGCTCCGGGTCAGGGAATTCAGCTGGCGGACTGACCTTCGGCAGAGGGGGCTGCGGGTTCGCCACCCTCGGCGGAAGCCGGGTTCGAATCGTCGTCGCCACCGGAGGCGTCGCCGTGCTGCTTGCGCTGCTCCTTGTCCTTCAGTTTTTCTTCCTTCTTCTTTTTCTTGGCCAGCTCGCGCTGACGCTTCTCGAACGAGTAATTGGGTTTGGCCATGGGCACATCCTTCCAGCAGGTTGCAAAAGTGGCAACGACAACGCGAGGGTACGCGCTTTTCGCCCGCGTTGCCCGATCCCTTGACTAGAAAGTCATCGTCTTGACACCCTGCGACGTGCCGAGCAGGCACACGCTGGCACGGTTGCGCGCGAAGATGCCCACGGTGACCACGCCGGGCCACTGGTTGATGTCGCGCTCCATCGCGGCGGGGTCGGTGATGCGCAGGCCGCGCACGTCGAGGATGTGGCAACCGTTGTCGGTGACCACGCCCGCACGCAGCGTGGGCTGGCCGCCGAGGGCTTCGAGCCGGCGGGCCACCTGGGCCGCGGCCATGGGGATCACCTCGACCGGCAGCGGGAAAGTGCCCAGCACGTCGACGAGCTTCGATTCGTCGGCGATGCAGATGAAGCGCTCGGCCGTGTCGGCCACGATCTTCTCGCGCGTGAGCGCCGCGCCGCCGCCCTTGACCATGTGTCCCCGGTGGTCGATCTCGTCGGCGCCGTCGATGTAGACGGGGATGCTGGGCACCGTGTTGCTGTCGAGCACGGTGATGCCGTGGGCGCGCAGGCGCTCGGTGCTCTTCTCGCTGCTGGAGACGGCGCCGGCGATGCGGTCCTTCATCGTGGCGAGGGCGTCGATGAAGCAGTTCACGGTGGAGCCAGTGCCGACCCCCACCACGGTGCCGGGCACCACGTAGGCCAGCGCGGCCTCGCCAACCAGCTTCTTCAGTTCGTCTTGGGTCATGGGTCCACTCGGGTTTGAGACAATGCCGCCATTATCCAAGACCCTCGCCCGCATGGCCCTCGTTCCCTACGCCCTTACCCGCCCCGTTCTCTTCGGACTCGACCCTGAACACGCGCACGAGGTCACGCTCGGCACGCTGGCCCGCATCCAGCACACCCCGCTGATGTGCGCCGTGGCGCAACGCCGCATCGACAGCCCGGTGACCGTGGCCGGACTGAACTTCCCGAACCGCGTCGGCATGGCCGCCGGCGTCGACAAGAACGGCCGCTGCATCGACGGCTTCGGCGCCCTGGGGTTCGGCTTCATCGAGGTGGGGACCGTCACGCCGAAGGGCCAACCCGGGAACCCGAAGCCGCGCATCTTCCGCCTGCCCGAGGTCAACGGCCTCATCAACCGCCTCGGGTTCAACAACGACGGCCTCGACGTGTTCATCGCCAACGTCCGGCGCAGCCGCACGTTCCGCCAGAAGGGCGGCATCCTCGGCCTGAACATCGGCAAGAACGCGGCCACGCCCATCGAGCGCGCACTCGACGACTACCTGATCTGCCTCGACGGCGTGTACCCGCACGCCGACTACGTCACCGTCAACATCTCGTCGCCCAACACGAAGAACCTGCGCGCGCTGCAGTCCGACGAGGCGCTCGACGCGCTGCTGACCGCCATCGAGGCCCGCGCCCGCGTGCTCGCCGGCCAGCACGGCCGCCGCGTGCCCCTCTTCGTGAAGATCGCCCCCGACCTCGACGAGACGCAGGTGCAGGTGATCGCCCGCACGCTGAAGAAGACCGGCATGGACGGGGTCATCGCCACCAACACCACCATCTCGCGCGACGCGGTGCGCCACCTGCCGCACGGGGAGGAGACGGGCGGCCTGTCGGGCGGACCGGTGTTCGAGGCCAGCAACCGCGTGATCGCGCAGCTGCGCGCCGAGCTGGGCAGCGGCTTCCCCGTCATCGGCGCGGGCGGCGTGATGAGCGGCGCCGACGCGAAGGCCAAGCTCGCGGCCGGCGCCGACCTCGTGCAGATCTACACCGGCTTCATCTACAAGGGCCCGGAGCTGGTCTCCGAGATTGCCCGGGCCACGGCCAGCGCCTGATTCTGCGAGACTCGGCAGGGTGCGCCGGCAGGTGCCGGCGCCTGGAGTACGCCTTCATGTCCCTGTACCGCTGGCTCGCCCTCGGCCAACTGCTGCTTCTGGGTGCGTGCAACACGCTGCCCACCATCGTTCCCGACCTGGCCCGCAAGCCGCCGACCGTGCAGGTGGAAGGTGCCGCGGGCCCGCTCACCAAGGCCCAGAGCCAGGCGGTGCTCGACCGCCTCAAGACGAGCGGCAAGCCCACCAGCATCTTCGACCGCCACCTCGCCTTCGAGGAAGCCGTCACCGGCACGCCGCTCGTGACCGGCAACAAGGTCACGCTGCTCGTCGACGGGCCGAACACCTACAAGGCGATGTTCGCGGCCATCCAGGCCGCGCGCGACCACATCAACCTCGAGACCTACATCCTCGAGGACGACGACGTGGGCCGGCAGTTCGCCGACGCGCTCATCGCCAAGCAGCGCGCGGGCGTGCAGGTCAACGTGATGTACGACAGCGTCGGCACGCTCGGCGTGAAGAAGGAGTTCTTCCAGCGGCTGCGCGACGCCGGCATCCGCACGCTGGAATACAACCCGGTCAACCCGCTGACGGCGAAGGCCGGCTGGGACGTCAACGAACGCGACCACCGCAAGCTGCTGGTCGTCGACGGCCGCACGGCCTTCCTCGGGGGCATCAACATCAGCAGCGTCTACGAGGGCGGCTCGTTCAGCAAGCGCTCGGGCCGCAGCAGCCGCAGTGTGGGCACCGGCAACGAAGGCGATCCCCTGCCCTGGCGCGACACCCACCTCCAGATCGACGGACCGGTCGTCGCGGACCTGCAGCGACTTTATCTAGACACCTGGACCCAGCAAAAGGGTGAGCCGCTGCCCCCTCGCAAGTACTACCCGGACCTCCCGAAGATGGGAGACGACGTCGTGCGCGCGATCGGCAGTTCACCGAAGGACCCGTACAGCCTGATCTACGCGACGCTGATCTCCGCCATCGACAGCGCCGAGTCGGAGATCCTCATCACCAACGCGTACTTCGTCCCCGACCCGCAGCTGATGGGCGCGCTGAAGGCCGCCGTGGCCCGCGGCGTGAAGGTGTCGCTGGTGCTCCCGAGCAAGACCGATTCGGGCCTCGTCTTCCACGCCGGCCGGGCCTCGTACACCGAGCTGCTGGAGGCCGGTGTACGCCTCTACGAACGCAAGGGCGCGCTGCTGCATTCGAAGACGGCGCTGATCGACGGCGTGTGGTCCACCATCGGCTCCACCAACCTCGACTGGCGCAGCTTCCTGCACAACCTGGAAGTGAACGCCGTGGTCCTCGGCCCCACGTTCGGCCGGCAGCTGAAAGTGCTGTTCGACCGCGACCTCGCCGAGTCGTCCGAGATCACGCTCGAGGCCTGGAATCAACGCGGGATCGGGCCCCGCGTCAGAGAAACGCTCAGCAAGGCGTGGGAATACTGGCTCTGATACAAGCGACCGGGAACCTGCAGCATTGCGCAGGACTCACCCCTTTCCTGCAACGCCGGAGTTCCTGCCGATGAAGCTTTCGCTGCCCGCCCGTTCCCTCGCCGTCCTGTCGACCGCCCTGCTGGCCACCGGCCTGTGCTTCGCGCAGGGCAGCCCTGCCGCGCTGAAGTCCCGCCACGCCGCGCTGCAGCCCGCGCTGGCCCAGAACGCCTATGGCCGTCCGCTGCACATCGAGTCGTTCGAGAGCGGCGACACGCTGCGCGGCGAGGTGCATGCGGTGGTGGACCACCCGTTCGCGGAAGTGCTCGACATGCTGAAGTCGCGCGACAACTGGTGCGACATCCTGATCCTGCCCTTCAACGTGAAGCAGTGCCTCGCGCCGAAGGACACCGCCACCATCTCGCTGCGCGTGGGCCGCAAGGTGGACCAGCCCGTGCAGGACGCCCACCTCGTCGAGTTCAGCTACAAGCTCGCCGCCAGCAGCGCGTCCCACCTGCAGGTGCAGCTGAGCGCCGAGGAAGGACCGCTCGGCACCCACGACTACCGCATCGTGGTCGAGGCCATCCCCATCGATGCGAAGCGATCGTTCATCCACCTCTCCTATTCGTACGGCTACGGCCTCGCGGCCCGCGTGGCGATGAAGGCCTACCTCGCCACCACCGGCAGCGACAAGGTGGGCTTCAGCGTCACGGAACGCGACGCCAAGGGCGAGCCGGTGTACGTGAAGGGCGTGCGCGGCGTGGTCGAGCGCAACGCGATGCGCTACTTCCTCGCGGTGGACGCCTACCTCGGCGCGCCGGAGCAGACCGACCGCCGGCTGCGCGACTGGTTCAAGGCGAGCGAGCAGTACGCCGTGCAGCTGCACGAGATGGACCTGCCCGAGTACCTCTCGATGAAGACGCGGGAGATCAACCGCCAGGCGAAGGTGGGGCCCTGAAGATCAGGCCCCCTTGCGCGGCCCGCCCAGCGCGGTGAAGAGCCCGAGCCCGAAGTAAACGCCGGCCGAGGTGTAGCGCCCCACCCGCTTCGCGCCCTGGTGGCGCGACAGCAGCGGTGCCGCGACGGACGCCGCCAGCACCCACAGCGTGTCGGTGGTGCCGGCCACGGCCACGAACAGCGCGCCGAACAGCACGCTCTGGCCGAGCGCCGAATGCGTGGGGTCGATGAACTGCGGCAGGAACGCGGCGAAGAAGATGGCCGTCTTCGGGTTCAGCAAGGCCACGAAAAAGCCGTCGCGGAAGATGCGGCGCACCGCGTCCCGGGGCACCTCCGCGGCGTCCGCACGCGGGCCGGACGACCGCAGCGCCTGGATGCCCAGCCACACCAGGTAGGCGGCGCCCGCGAACTTCAGCACCGTGAACGCGACCGCCGACACCGCCAGCAGCGCGGCCAGCCCCAGCGACGCACCGATGGCGTTGCCGAGGTTGCCCAGCGCCACCCCGCCCACCGAGGCGAGCCCGGCGGGCCGCCCCTGCGTGACGGTGCGGGTCAGGATGTAGACCACCGCCGGCCCGGGGGTGACGGCGAGCACGAGGCTCGCCAGCACGAAGGTCGCGAAGGTGGTACCGGAGATCGTCAGGTCGAAGGGCATGGCGGCGTGCTCCTGGAAGGGACGCCGCCATTCTGCGCCGGGATCAGATCAGCGGCACGCCCGTCTTGGCCTGCAGCTCCTCGCGGGTCACGCCCGGGGCGATCTCGACGACCTTCAGGCCCTGCGGGGTGACGTCGAGCACGGCGAGGTCGGTGATGATGCGGTCGACCACGCCCACGCCCGTCAGCGGCAGCGTGCAGGTGGGGATGATCTTCAGGTCCTCGGTGCCGTCCTTCTTCTTCGCGACGTGCTCCATCAGCACGAGCACGCGGCCGACACCGGCCACGAGGTCCATCGCGCCGCCCATGCCCTTGACCATCTTGCCGGGGATCATCCAGTTGGCGAGGTCGCCCTTCGCGCTCACCTGCATGGCCCCGAGGATGCTCAGGTTGATCTTGCCGCCGCGGATCATCGCGAAGCTGTCGTGCGACCCGAAGATCGACGAACCGGGCAAGGTGGTGACGGTCTGCTTGCCGGCATTGATCAGGTCGGCGTCGACTTCCTCTTCCGTGGGGAACGGGCCGATGCCCAGCATGCCGTTCTCGCTCTGCAGCCACACCTCGACGTCCGAGGGGACGTGGTTGGCCACGAGGGTGGGCAGGCCGATGCCCAGGTTGACGTAGAAGCCGTCCTGCAGCTCGCTCGCGGCGCGTGCCGCCATCTGGTCGTGGGTCCAGGCCATGGTCAGGCTCCTGCTTTCGCGGTGGTTTCGCGGAGGGTGCGCTTCTCGATGCGCTTCTCGGGGGTGGCGTTCAGCACGATGCGGTGCACGTAGATGCCCGGCAGGTGCACGTCGTCCGGATCGATGGACCCGGTGGGCACGATCTCCTCGACTTCCACGATGGTGACCTTGCCGGCCATGGCCACGGCCGGGTTGAAGTTGCGCGCCGTGCGGCGGAACACGAGGTTGCCGCTGCGGTCGGCCTTGTGCGCCTTCACGAGGCTCACCTCGGGGAGCAGCGCGCGCTCCATCACGTAGACCTGGCCGTCGAACTCGCGGGTTTCCTTGCCTTCGGCCACCAGCGTGCCCACGCCGGTCTTCGTGAAGAAGGCCGGGATGCCGGCGCCGCCGGCGCGCAGCTTCTCGGCGAGGGTGCCCTGCGGCGTGAATTCCAGCTCCAGCTCGCCGGCGAGGTACTGGCGCTCGAACTCCTTGTTCTCGCCCACGTAGCTCGAGATCATCTTCTTGATCTGGCGCGTCTCGAGGAGCTGGCCGAGGCCGAAGCCGTCGACGCCCGCGTTGTTCGAGATCACGGACAGGTTCTTGCGGCCCGTGTCGCGCAGCGCCGCGATCAGCGCCTCGGGAATGCCGCACAGGCCGAAGCCTCCCACCGCGAGCAGTTGCCCGTCGCGCACGACACCGTCGAGTGCCGCTGCCGCGCTGGGGTAGACCTTGTTCATCGCCGCCTCCTGGAACGAAAAAACCAAAAAAAATCGGATGGCGGAGCGTACTACGTAACGGATTAAGTAATCAGTACGTAGAATTCAGTAAGCACATGCCCACCATCGACCTCGATTACCGCACCGCGTTCGACCTGGCCCCCGTCGGCCTGGTGATCTCGCGCAACCGCCTGATGATCGACTGCAACCAGCAGCTGCTGGAGATGTTCGGGGCCGCGCGGGAGCAGCTGGTGGGCCAGTCCTTCGAACTGCTCTACCCCACCCACGCCGAGTTCGAACGCACCGGCGAACGCATCACCGCCAGCCTCGACGCGCACGGATGGTATGCCGACGAGCGCGTGATGAAACGGGTGGACGGGCCGCAACGAGGGGAATTGTTCTGGTGCCACGTGTCCGGCCGGGCCATCGACCCGGGCGAACCCCACGCCGCCGGCATCTGGTCCTTCGAGGACCTTTCGGCCCAGCGCCAGCTGAAGGCCGACCTGACCCCGCGGGAACGCGAGATCGCCGCCCTGCTGATCGACGGCCTGACCAGCAAGCTCATCGGCAAGCGGCTCAACATCAGCCCGCGCACGGTCGACGTGTACCGGGCGCGGCTGATGCGCAAGTACGCGGCGGTGACGACGCACGAGCTGGTGCACAAGCTCCTGAGCGCCTGACCATCACACGGTCATCCCGGCGAACGCCGGAATGACGGCTTTCCGCAGCTCTTTTTCCGGCCCGCGAACAGCCCCTTCGTGCGAAAATCGAAGGCGGAATGGAACCGATCCCAAAACGCGCTCCGGCCGCGCCCCGCCCCGCCCTCTTCTCCCTCACCTGGCCACTGTTCGCCGAGTTCGGCCTGGGCATGCTGGTCGCCGTCGTGGGACTCTGGCTCGCCTCCCGCTCGTCCGACGCGTCGGCGGCCGCCTTCTCGGTGGCCAACCACGTGCAGGCCACCTTCTTTCTCCTGTTCCGCGTCATCAGCCTCGGCCTGAGTGTCGTCATCACGCAGAACCTGGGCGCCGGCAACCGCAAGGACGCCGACGAGACGGCCCGCGCCGCGCTCGGTGCGAGCGCCTGGATGGGCCTGATCACCGCGGTGCTCGTGGTCGCGCTCGCCGGCACGCTGCTCGGCCTGCTCAACGCCCCGGCGGAAGTGATGCCCGAGGCCCTGCCCTACCTGCGCATCCTCGCCCTCGCCCTCGCACTCGACGCCTGCAACGCCAGCATGGCCGCCGTGATGCGCGCCCACATGCACACGCGCGACGCGCTCTACAACATGCTCGCGATGCACACGGTGCACCTCGTGGTGTGCTGGCCGCTGATGAACGGCTTCGGCCCCATCCCCGCGATGGGCCTGCCCGGCTTCGCGCTGGCGATGGTCGCCAGCCGCGCCTTCGGCATCGCGTTCCACCTGATGCTGTGGCGCAACCGCCTCGACCTCGTGCCCCGCCGGTCCGACTGGTGGACGATGCACTGGAAACGCCTCGCCCCCGTGCTGCACATCGGCCTGCCCGGCGCGGCCGAGAACATCGCCTACCGCCTGGCGCTCGTCTTCACCGTCGCGATGGTCGCGAAGATGGGCACCACGGCGCTCGCCACCCACACCTACACGATGCAGGTGATGTACCTCGTGCTGCTGGCCGGCCTCGCGGTCGGGTTCGCGAGCGAGATCCTCGTGGGCCACATGGTGGGCGCGGGCCACCTGCACGACGCCCACCAGCTCGTGCGCAAGAGCCTGCGCTGGGGCCTGGCGACGTCGTTCTGCTTCGCGCTGGTCGCCGCCCTCTGCGCCCCCTGGGTGCTGACCTTCTTCACGCACGACCCCGCGGTGATCTCGATGGCGAGCACGCTGCTGTGGATCACCGTGCTGCTCGAACCCGGCCGCACGTTCAACCTCGTCGTCATCAACTCGCTGCGCGCGACGGGCGACGCGAAGTTTCCGGTGATGGCGGGCATCGCCTCGATGGTGTTCGTGATGGCCGGCGGCGCCTGGTTCCTCGGCGTGCACCTGGGGATGGGCCTCGTGGGCGTGTGGATCGCGTACGCGGCCGACGAATGGATCCGCGGCCTGACGATGGCCGCCCGCTGGTACCGCCGGGGCTGGGTGCCGCACGCCCGGCGCACGCACCGCCGCGTGACGGCGCAGCGGCGCCTGGCCTGAACGGCCCGGCGGGCACGCGGTTTGCCGGAAGATGCCACCATGACGATGAACACCACCTACGCCGCGACCGAGCCGTCCCGGGCCGACGTCGACGCCTTGACGGGCCCCACGCTCGTCGAGTTCGGCGCCCCCTGGTGCGGCTACTGCCAGGCGGCCCAGCCCGCGCTCGCCGCGGCCCTCGCCGACCACCCCGGCTTCCACCACCTCAAGATCGAGGACGGGCGGGGCCGCCGCCTCGGGCGCTCGTTCGGCGTCAAGCTGTGGCCCACGCTGGTGGTGCTGCGCGACGGCCGCGAGGTGGCCCGGGTCGTGCGGCCTTCGGCCCAGCGCGAGATCGCGGACGCCCTGGCTCAGGCGACCGGCTGAATCGCGATCGTGCGGGCGCCGCCCGCCGGCGGCGCCATGCGCGCGCGCAGCTGGCCGCAACCGCCGTCCACCTCCTGCCCGGCCGACTGGCGCAGCCGCGCCAGCACCCCGCGCCGGTTGAGGTAGTTCGACATCGCCGCAGCCCGCTCGCCCGGCGGCCGCGCGTAGCCCGTGCCCTCCGCCGTGTTGTACGGGATCATGTTCATGATCGCGTACTTGCCCGACAGCAGGCGCACCATGCCCTCGAGTTCCTCGTCGGTGTCGTTGACCCCTTCCAGCAGCGTCCACTGGTACTGGATCGGGTAGCCGGTGGCACGGGCGTACCGTTCGCCCGCCTCCACGAGGTCGGCCGGGTCGAACCGCGGCGCCCGCGGCAGCAGGTGCGCGCGAAGGTCGGCGCGGGTGGTGTGCAGCGACAGCGCCAGCGCCGGCTTCACCTCGGCCAACGGCAGCCGCTCGAACACGCGGGGGTCGCCCACCGTCGAGAAGACGAGCTGCTTGTGCCCGATGCCGCCTTCCTGGCCGAGCAGTTCGATGGCCTCGAGCACGTTGTCGAGGTTGTGCGCCGGCTCGCCCATGCCCATGAACACCACCTTGCGCACCGGACGACGCCGGCGCGCGAGCACCACCTGCGCGACGATCTCGGCACTGCCCACCTGCCGCAGCAGCCCGTCGCGGCCCGTCATGCAGAACAGGCAGCCGACGGCGCAGCCCACCTGGGTGGAGACACACACCCCGTCGCGCGGCAGCAGCACGCTCTCCACCGTGTGGCCACCGGCCAGCTCGACGAGCAGGCGTGCGGAGCCGTCCTCAGCCGGGTGTTCCGAGCGAACCCGCGCGAGGCCCTCGAACTCGGCCATCAGTTCCGGCAGCAGCGCGCGCACCGAGGCCGGCAGGAAATCCTCCGGCTTGCGGCGCCCGCTCGACTGGTCCTGCGCGGTGGACCACAGCCGCAGCACACGGTGCTCGTGGCACGGCTTCGCGCCATGCGCGCGCAGGCGGTCTCGGAAGTGGTCGATGCGCATGGGAATCGATGGAAACGGTTTACAAGTGTAGACAACTGGCACTCGAACGCGGGGGGTGTCCGTGCAGATGTCACACCTAGACTCGAACGGAGTCGTGCCGTCAGCGCACCACCATCATCCGGGAGAGACCTCATGAACACCCTCGGCCGCGCCCTGGCCGCCGTCACGCTGTGTGCCTGCGCAGCTTCCGCTTCCGCCATGCAGTGGCAACTGCAGTCGTTCAACTACGCGATGGCCAACGAGCCCGCCACGGGCACGTTCTTCTTCGACGGTGTCACGTTCTCGGACTGGGACATCCAGACGCCGATCTCGATGGACTACCAGCCGTTCCACTACACCGCGGCGAACTCGAAGATCGACATCCGGGAAGACGGCTACCTCGTGATCGGCCTGAACTCGGGCAACGGGAGCTGCCTGGAGCGCGGGAACGCGCCCTTCGGCCTCGACAGCTTCTGCCTCTACATGTCGCTGCCCACGCTGTTCGACGGCACTTCCGTGAGCGGCACGTTCATGGAGTACCGCACCACGTTCGGCGGCTACACCGAAGGCCGTGGCTACGGCGGCACCTACGCCCCCATCCCCGAACCCGCCACCGCCGCCATGCTGCTGGCCGGTGCCGGCCTCGTGGGCTGGACGGCCCGCCGGCGCCGCCGCGCCTGAGTCAGGCGCCCGGGGCCAGGAAGGCCTCGAGCTTCACGAACGTGGCGGTCCAGCCGCGTTCGTGGCCTTCTCGCGCCGCCTGGTCGTAGAACCGGTCCTGCAGGAACACGAGGTCGGTGCCGCTGCCCGCCGGCAGCAGCTCGATGGACACCCGGGACACGCGCTCCGGCGTGCTCTTCCACGCCCAGCTGAACACGAGGCGGCGCGGCGGGTCCACCGTGTCGTAGTGGCCCGAGACGTCGTGCTGTTCTCCGTCCTGCGTGGTGAAGCCGATGTGGTACCGGCCACCCACCCGCAGGTCGATGTCGGCCACCACCACGGAGTCGACCTCCCCCGGGCCGAACCAGTGGCTCAGCGCTTGCGGGTCGGTCCACGCCCGCCAGACTTTTTCGGGGCTGACCGGGTAGTGGCGGCGGAGCTGGAGCTGGAGGTTCGGCGCGCCGGCGTCGACGGGGGACTGGGGCTGCTGGGGGGGCATGGATTCGTCTCCTCCTGGTGGTACAGGTAGCGCCCGAGCGCATCGAGCCGGTCGTTCCAGAACGCCTCGTAGCGCGTGAGCCAGCCGGCGGCGTCGCGCATGGGCGCGGCCGTCAGCTCGCACCGCACCACGCGCCCTTCCTTGACGCGGGAGATCAGGCCGGCCGTCTCCAGCACCGCCAGGTGTTTCATGAACCCCGGCAGGGACATGTCGTGGGGTCCTGCCAGTTCGCCGACGCTGCGTGCGCCGGCACCGAGGGTGTTCAGCACCTCGCGCCGCGTGGGGTCGGCCAGCGCGGCGAACACCAGGTCGAGGTCGTTTCGTTTAACCATGGAGTTAAGTCTGAAGCGCTCAGGTGAAGCTGTCAACTGCCTGCAACCGTCCCTCAGTCAGGCCGGCGCCAGCGAGGGGGCGCCGCCGGGCGCGGTTTCCAGCGCCAGGGGCACCGACACGGTGAAGCGGGCGCCCGAGGGCAGGCATTCGGCGCCGATGTCGCCACCCATCGCATCGACGATCTGCCGCGAGATCGCGAGGCCGAGCCCCGCGCCCTGCCGCAGCCGCTGGCCGGCGTGGCCCTGGGCGTAGGGCTGGAACAGCGCGGCGAGGTCGTCCGCGGTCAGGCCCGGCCCGGTGTCGTCCACCACCAGCTCGAAGCGGCGGTGTTCCGCGGGCCCCGCCACGCGGCCCGTGACGGACACCTGCCCCTGGCGGGTGAACTTCACGGCATTGCCCACCAGGTTGTTGACCACCTGGCGCAACCGGGAGGCATCGAGCGAGACCCGCGGCAGGTCCTCCGCGCCCTGGAGGGACGAGACGAGCACCAGACCTTTCGCCCGGGCGCTGAGCTCGAACGGGGCGAGCATCTGCGCCCACTGCGCGCCGAGGTCCACGGACGAGGGCTGCAGCACGAGCGGCCGCTCGATCTGCTGCTCGTACTGCAGCGTGGTCTCGAGCAGGCTCTGGAATCCTTCCGCGGACGACTGGATGGCGCCCAGCAGCCGTTCACGCTGCGGCGCGTCCGTCTCCGCCTTCGCCATCCCCGCCCCGGAGGCGATGGCGCCGAGCGTGCCGCGCAGCTCGTGCGACAGGTAGCCCAGGAAACGCCCGCGCGACGCCGTGGCGGCCTCGGCGAGGTGCCGCGCGTCGAGTTCGATCTGGCGCGCCGCACGCAGGCGCCGGTTGCCCCGGCGCAGCAGGTAGGCCCAGGTGCCCAGCCACAGCACCACGGCCGAACCGACCGCGACGATGCGCAGCACCTGCAGCACGGCCACGCCCGACTCCGGCTGGATCACGAGCCAGCGCCGCTCGATCTCGCGCGCCTCCTCGTCGCTCACCGCGTCGAGGCCCTTGCGCAGCAGCCGCGTGAGTTCGGGCCGGTCGCGGCGCACCGCGAAATACAGCTCGCTGTCGGCGTCGGGCACCGTGCCGGTCACCTTCACGCGCCCCGTGAAGCGGTCGTTGATCAGCTGGTTGACGACCTTCAGGTTGCCGATGGCCGCATCGGCACGCCCGTCGGCCACCGCCTCCAGCACGGCCTCCTGGGTCGGGAAGGTCAGCAGTTGCAGGGACGGGTAGCGCGTGCGCAGCTGCGGGATCAGGAAGTGGGCCTCGAGCAGTGCCAGCCGGCGGCGCCCCAGTTCGTCGAGCCGCGTGGCGAGCAGGCCGTTTTCGGTGGCGGTGACGATGCCCGTGGGCACCCGCAGGAACGGTCCGACGAAGTCGTAGTGGGACCGGCGGGTGCTGGTGCGGGCGGCGCCCACCAGCACGTCGAGGTCGCCGTCGATGCCGCGCTGGTAGATGTCCGCGAACGAGCCGCCGCTTTCGCTTTCGATCACGAGGCCCACCTTGCCGGCGGCCAGGCGAATGAAGTCGGCGCCCAGGCCGCGCATCTCGGTCATGTCGGTCTGCAGCGTGATGGGCGCGAAGGCGGTGTCGTAGCCCACGCGGATGCGGCCGTGGTTGTCGACCCAGTCGCGTTCGGCGGGGATCAGCGACGCCTTCGGGCGTTCGTCGAAATCGATGTCGGGCGGCAGCCACCGCGAGGCCAGGTAGCCGCGCTCGCGCAACGTGATGCGCGCAAGGGCCTTGTCGAGCACCGCCTGCAGCATCGGCTCGTCGCGCGACACCGCGGGCCCGAGCGCCGACAGGCCCGGCCCGAGCGTGCCGCGCACCTGCACGTTGGCCATCAGCAGCGACTCGATGTAGTGCACCGCCACGTGGCGGAAGCCGATGAAGAGGTCCGCATCGCCCGACGCCACGGCGCGCAGCGCGAGCTCGGGGGTGTCGTGGCGCACCACCTTCGCGTTGGGGAAGCGCCGGCGCAGCATCTGGTCGGCGCCGGAACCGCTCTCGACCGCCACGCGGTAGCCGCCGAAGTTCGAGGCCGGGGAGATGTCGGGGATGTCGCGGCGCACCGCGAGCACCATGTTCGCGGAGATCATGGGCCGGGTGGGGAGCAGGTCCGCGGTGTCCTTCTCGACGGGCGCGGACACGAAGGCCACCCCGGCCACCTCGCCGCGCCGCACGGCATCGTGCACGGCAGCCAGGTTCGGGTAGCGCCGGTGCGCCACGTGGAAGCCGGCGCGTTCGGCCGCCTGCACGAGCATCTCGGCGGCGAAGCCCTGCGGCTCGGAGGCTTCGGCGTCGAACGTGAAGTACGGCGGCAGGCCGCCGGTCCAGCCGAACGTGACGACCGGGTGGGCGGCCACCCAGGCCGTTTCCTCGGGGGTGAAGGTGGTGTCGTCGGCGAGGGCCACGGCGGGGCCGGCCAGCGCCAAGCCACCGAACACGCCGGCGCACAGCTTGCGGGCAACGCGCGCCATCAGATCCCCGAACCACCCTGCCCCAAGCTGCATGTCCAGCCTCTCTTTATCGAGGCACTTTAGCGCAAGGCCGGGGCTCAGGACTCCTTCGACACACCCAGTTCGGCGTACAGCCGCTCGACCAGCGCCTGAAGCGTCTGGATTTCACGCTGCATCGTGGCCTGCTGGGCCTTCAACGCGGCCAGTTCGCTCGCCGCGACGAAGTCCACGGACTCCGCCGCCACCGGCAGTGCGCTCACGTCGACCTCGCCGGACAGCAGGTGGGTCCAGCGCGCTTCGCGGGCGCCCGGCGCACGCGGCAGCTTGACGACCAGCGGGCCGCCCTTCTCCGCCGACCGCTCGGCCAGTTCCTCGAGGAACGCCTCCACCGACCCGGTGTCGGCGAACTTGTGCAGCCGTTCGCTGTTCGCCCGCAGCTCGGACGACGTCTGCGGCCCGCGCAGCATCAGCACGGCCAGCAGCGCCACCGAGGCGGACGGCAGGTTCATCGCCCGCCCGAGGTTGTGCTCGTAGCGGGACACGCGAGAGCCGCTCGCCTCGAACACGAGGTGCAGCAGCTTCAGCGCGTCCACCGTGGCCTGCACCTCGGACTCCGAGGCGTTGAGCACCGGGTCGCGCGCCGTCTTCTGGTTGCACCCGCCCACGAGCGAGTTCAACGACAGCGGGTAGCTGTCGGGCACGGTGTGCGCCTTTTCGATCAGCACCCCGAGCACGCGCGCCTCGAGCAGGGACAGCGCCCGCATCAGATGGCGAACCCGTCGTCGGCCTGGATCACCGCGCCGTTGATGAAGTGGCTCTCGTTCGAGCACAGCAGCATCAGCACGGCGTCGAGGTCCTTCGGCTGGCCGATGCGCTTGCGCGGCATCATGGCGATCAGCTTCTGGCCCTGCTCGGTGCCCCAGTGGTGGTGGTTGATCTCGGTGTCGATGTAGCCCGGGCAGATGGCGTTGACGTTGATGCCGAAGCGGCCCCATTCGAGCGCCATCGCGCGGGTCATGTGCACCACGGCGGCCTTGCTCATCGCGTACACGCCGATCTGGCTCAGCGGCTTGAGGCCGGCCATCGACGCGATGTTGACGATGCGCCCGCCCGTGAAGGTGCCCGGCGCCGCGCCGCGTGCGCGCGCCAGCATGCGCTTGCCCACCTCCTGGGCCACGAAGAAGGCGCCCTTCGTGTTGGTGTCCATCACGTAGTCGTAGTCCTCCTCGGACACGTCGACCAGCTTCTGCGTGGTGCTGACCCCCGAGTTGTTCACGAGGATGTCGATCGTGCCCATCTCGGTCTCGGCGTGGGCGACGGCGGCCTTGATGCTGTCGTGGTCGGTGACGTCGAGCGTCACCACGTGGGCATCGCCGCCCGACGCCTCGATCTCGGCGCGCAGCGTCTTCAGCCGCTCGACGCGGCGGCCCGCCAGCACCACGGCGGCGCCGGCACCGGCCAGCGTCTTGGCGAATTGGGTGCCCAGCCCGCTCGACGCGCCGGTGACCAGCGCGACGCGCCCGGACAGATCGATGCTGTAGCTCATTCGGTTCTCCTGGTTCATGCCTGTACTTCGGGTGAGCGATGAAGATAGCACGCTCACCTCGTGAACAAGACACGTTGCATGGATCGAACGACCGTTCGTTTTCACGCGCCGCAACATTTAGAATGCGGGACAAAGCGAATTCGAGCCCGATTCAAGGAGACTGCATGACCCCCTCGGAAATTCTTGCCCAGTACGGCCCACGCGAGGCCATGGAATACGACGTCGTGATCGTCGGCGGCGGCCCCGGCGGCCTCGCCACCGCGATCAAGCTGAAGCAGCTTGCTGCCGCGCAGGAGAAGGAAATCTCCGTCGTCGTGCTTGAGAAGGGCTCGGAACCCGGCGCCCACATCCTGAGCGGCGCGGTGATGGACCCCAAGGCCCTCACCGAGCTGATCCCCGACTGGAAGGAACAGGGCGCGCCGCTGAACCAGCCCGTCACCGACGACAAGGTCATGTGGCTCACGAAGACCGGGGCGATCGACGTCCCGAAGTTCCTGATCCCCGACAACTTCCACAACGAAGGCAACTACGCCATCAGCCTCGGCAACGTGGTGCGCTGGCTGGCGCAACAGGCCGAGAACCTGGGCGTCGAGATCTTCCCCGGCTTCCCCGCCGCCGAAGTGCTCTTCAACGACGACGGCAGCGTCAAGGGTGTCGCCACCGGCAACCTCGGCATCGGCAAGGACGGCCAGCCGAACGAGAACTTCCAGCTCGGCATGGAGCTGCACGGCAAGTACACCGTGTTCGCCGAAGGCGCCCGCGGCCACCTCGGCAAGCAGGTCATCGGCAAGTTCAAGCTCGACGAAGGCAAGGACCCGCAGGCCTACGCCATCGGCGTGAAGGAACTGTGGGAGATCGACCCGGCCAAGCACAAGGCCGGTCTCGTGATCCACACCGCCGGTTTCCCGATGGACGACAGCACCTACGGTGGCGGCTTCATGTACCACCTCGAGGACAACAAGGTCACCCTCGGCCTGGTCACCGGCCTCGACTACGCCAACCCGTGGATCAGCCCGTTCGAGGAAATGCAGCGGTGGAAGACCCACCCGGCCATCCTCAAGT
>Ga0247823_10000945_pt1 | contig 24512 bp, 20 predicted proteins | sample 13C_PalmiticAcid_2_FD_192426 | JGI IMG/M metagenome (GOLD analysis project Ga0247823, IMG submission 192426) | Soil microbial communities from agricultural site in Penn Yan, New York, United States - 13C_PalmiticAcid_Day30 | ecosystem: Environmental > Terrestrial > Soil > Agricultural land... | reverse complement strand
GTCCAGAAGCTCGGAATATGGAGCTCGGCGCAGTACGACTCGCACCGATTGAAGCCTTTGCCGAAAATATTTCGCAAAAGGAGAACCTCGCGAATTCCTGTTTCAAACTTGCCAGTTTTGACGGCAAGTTTGAGAGCCTTTTTCACGGTATCCGTGAGAAAAACGCGGCATGACCAAAGACCATCTCGAACGCCCTGCAGGCGCCGCCGCCGACTGGACCATTCCCCAGGACTGGTCGTCCTACACCGCGGACGAACACGCGATGTGGGACCATCTGTTCGAACGCCAAGCGGCGATGCTTCCCGACCGGGTCGTGCCCGAATTCATCGATGGTCTCGATGTTCTGCGCATGACCAAGCCCGGCATCCCCGATTTCGACGAGCTCTCAGAGCGTCTCTACAAGGCGACGGGCTGGCAGGTTGTGGCTGTCCCCGGACTCGTCCCCGACCGCCTGTTCTTCGAGCATCTTGCCAACCGCCGGTTCGTCGCCGGACGCTTCATCCGGCGCCCCGACCAGATCGACTATCTGCAGGAGCCCGACATTTTTCACGATGTCTTCGGCCATGTCCCGCTCCTCGCGAACCCCGTGTTCGCGGACTACATGCAAGCCTATGGCGAAGGGGGCCTGCGCGCCGACGGCCTTGGCTCGATCGACAATCTCGCGCGCCTCTACTGGTACACGGTCGAGTTCGGCCTGATCCGCACCGACGCAGGCATGAAGCTTTATGGAGCGGGAATTGTCTCGTCCTACGGTGAGTCCGTCTTCGCGCTCGACGACCCCTCGCCCAACCGCATCGCGTTCGACCTCAAACGGTTGATGCGCACGCGGTATCGCATCGACGATTATCAGCAGACTTATTTCGCGATCGACAGTTTCGAGGATCTGCTGAAGCAGACGGTCGAGACCGACTTCGCACCGCTCTACGGCGAATTGTCCTCGTCAGCTGACCTCGATCCGGCCGATGTCCTGTCCACTGATGTGATCCATCATCTCGGCACCCAAGCCTACGCACATGCGAAGGCCGTCGCATGACCGCGTCTCATCACGCAACTGCCGATGCAGCCGCCAGCACATTCGACGGGCTTTCTTCCGTTTCTGCCGACGCGCTCCTCGGACTGATCGCGCTTTACCGCGCCGACGCACGTCCGGAAAAGATCGACCTCGGCGTAGGTGTCTTTCGCGACGATGGCGGCGCAACCCCGATCATGGCCGCGGTCAAGGACGCCGAAGCCGAACTGCACCGCAGTCAGGCGAGCAAATCCTATCTCGGCGCCGAAGGCGATATTCGCTACGCCGAGCTTCTTGCCGAGGTCGTGCTAGGCCCCGACCTGGCCGCATCGCCGCGCCTTGCCGGCGTGCAAACGCCGGGCGGGACCGGCGCCTTACGGCTAGGCGCCGAGCTTCTGAAGCGCGCCCGGGCCGATGCCACCGTCTGGATCGGCGAACCGACATGGCCCAACCACGGCCCGATCTTTCTCGAGGCCGGGCTCAAGGTCCGCGGCCACAGCTTCTACGACATCAAGCACGCGACGATCGCGTTCGATGCGATGCTTGCCGAACTTGAGGCAGCGCGCCCGGGTGACGTCGTCCTCCTCCACGGCTGCTGCCACAATCCGTCAGGCGCGACGCTCGATGCCCAGCAGTGGCAAGCCGTCGCCCACCTTTGCGAGCGTAAGGGGCTCATCCCCTTCGTCGACCTTGCCTATCAGGGTCTTGGCGACAGTCTCGAGGAGGACGCCGCGGCTACGCGCGCGCTGTTCGCCGCGCTGCCGACGGTCCTGCTCGCCTATAGCTGCGACAAGAATTTCGGGCTCTATCGCGAGCGCGTCGGCGCGCTCTGGGTTCAGACGTCGAATGCCGCGGCCAACGCGCTTGTTCTGGGTAACATGCTAGCCCTCGCCCGCAGCCTCTGGTCGATGCCGCCGGATCACGGCGCCGCGACCGTGCGCACGATCCTAGATAATGACGTGCTGCGCGCCGATTGGGCTACCGAACTCGAGACGATGCGCAAGCGTATTAATGGCCTGCGCACCGCGCTCGCCGCGGCGCACCCCGCACTCGCCTATATCGGCGAGCAGCGCGGCATGTTCGCGATGCTCCCCATCGCCCCCGATGTAGTCGCCGCGCTACGCGCCGACCGAGGCATCTACATGGCGGGCAACGGCCGCATCAACATCGCCGGGCTCACCCACGACAATATCCCGCATTTCGTCGCCGGCCTCGTCCCGCATCTCTGATCCTTCACAAAGGAATATTCCATGACCGATACCAGCGCCACCCCGCTCGCCAATCCCTTGGGCCTTAACGGCTTCGAGTTCGTCGAATTCACCTCGCCTGAGCCGCAAGCCATGGCCGCGCAGTTCGAGCAGCTCGGTTTCGTCGCGAGCCACCGCCATCCGACCAAGAAGATCACTCGCTACAAGCAGGGGCGGATCAACCTGATGCTTAACGAGGACACAGAGGGCCGCGCCGCCGACTTCCGCGCCGCGCACGGAGCGTCGGCGAGCGCGATGGCGTTCCGCGTCACCGACCCTGCCGCCGCGCTTGCCTGGGCGCTCGAAAATGGCGCCGAGAAGACCATCGAGGACGATACGGTCATCCTCGGCATCGGCGGATCCTATCTCTATTTTATCCAGGACGGCGAGGATCTCTACGCCGACTGGACCGAGGTCGCGGGCTGGCAGGAAGCGGAAGCCGCGAACAATGTCGGCCTCGATCTCCTCGATCACCTCACCCACAATGTTCGCCGCGGCCAGATGAGCATCTGGAGCAGCTTCTACCGCACGCTCTTCAATTTCGAGGAGCAGAAATATTTCGACATCAAGGGTCAGGCGACCGGCCTGTTCAGCCAGGCGATGATCGCCCCCGACCGGGCGATCCGCATCCCGCTCAACGAAAGCCAGGACGACAAGAGCCAGATCGAGGAGTTCATCCGCGAATATAATGGCGAGGGTATCCAGCATCTCGCGCTCACCACCGACGATATCTACGACACAGTCGAGCGCCTCCGCGCACGCGGGGTTCGACTTCAGGACACGATCGAAACCTATTATGAGCTCGTCGACAAGCGCGTGCCCGGCCATGGCGAGGATGTCGAACGCCTGAAGAAGAACCGCATCCTGATCGACGGCAGCGTCGAGAATGACGAGGGAATCCTGCTCCAGATCTTCACCGAGAATATGTTCGGCCCGATCTTTTTCGAAATCATCCAGCGCAAAGGTAACGAAGGCTTTGGCAACGGGAACTTCCAGGCGCTGTTCGAAAGTATCGAACTCGACCAGATCCGCCGCGGCGTGATCAGCGTCGACGCATAGGATCGGCGCCATGACCGCTTCGCTTGTCGGCGAGAATATCGCCGAAACTGCGCGCCGCCCGCTCGCGAGCGATGGACTGCTTCCTGGCTTCGGGAACCATCATGTCACCGAAGCGGTGCCCGGTGTGCTGCCAAAAGGCCGTAACTCGCCTCAGCGCGTGCCCTATGGCCTCTACGCCGAGCAATTTTCGGCGACGGCATTCACCGCGCCGCGGCACGAGAACCGGCGGAGCTGGCTCTATCGTATGCGCCCCACCGCAGCGCATCCGTCCTATATTCCGCTGACCCGTCCGACCTTGCTCCGGACGGGTCCGGACGCGGGCGGGGCCGCGACGCCCAACCGACTTCGCTGGCACCCGCCCGCGATGCCCGCTGAGCCTACCGACTTCATCGACGGGCTGACGACCTATTGTGTCAACGGCGATGCGGCCGCCGGCATCGGCTCGGGCATCCATCTTTATGCCGCGAACCGTTCGATGGTTGACCGCGCCTTCTTCTCGGCCGACGGCGAAATTCTGATCGTCCCGCAGTCGGGGAACCTCCGCCTTATCACCGAATTGGGGGTTCTCGATGTCGGTCCGCTACAGATCGCACTGATCCCGCGCGGTCTCCGGTTCCGCGTCGAGCTCCTCGATGGATCGGCGCGCGGCTATATCTGCGAAAATTACGGCGCCCTCTTTCGCATCCCCGACCTCGGCCCGATCGGCGCGAACGGTCTCGCCAATCCGCGCGATTTCGAAGCGCCGGCCGCGGCCTTTGAAGACATCGAGCGACCCTATGAGGTGGTACAGAAATTCCAGGGCCGCCTGTGGTCGACCACCCTGCCCCACAGCCCTTTCGATGTTGTGGCGTGGCACGGCAATATCGCGGCCTATCGCTATGACCTGAGGCATTTCAACACGATCAACACGGTCAGCTTCGATCATCCAGACCCGTCGATCTTTACCGTTCTCACGTCCCCCACTGATACGCCGGGCACCGCAAACATGGATTTCGTGATCTTCCCGCCGCGCTGGATGGTCGCCGAAGACACATTCCGTCCGCCCTGGTTCCACCGCAATGTCATGAGCGAATTCATGGGTCTCATTGTCGGCGAATATGACGCCAAGGCCGGCGGCTTTGCCCCCGGAGGCGCCAGTCTCCACAATTGCATGTCGGGCCACGGCCCCGACGTCGAGAGCCATCGCAAGGCGGAGACTGCCGAGCTTCGGCCGCACCGGATCGACGATACGATGGCCTTAATGTTCGAAAGCCGCTTTCCCTTCCACCCCACTAGCTGGGCAATGGGCACCGACCTGCTGCAAACCGACTACGACGCTTGCTGGAACGGCTTCCGCAAGGCGCAACTGCCCGAGGGCTTCGAGAGGACCGACGCATGAACTGGTACGTCACCGACGAAACCCACGACCCCTCGCGCATGAGCTGGATCGAAAGCGCCAACGGGCATCCCGATTTCCCGGTCCAGAATCTGCCGCTCGGCCTTTTCTCGCCGCACGGCCGAGACGACCGGCTCGGAACCGCGATCGGCAACCATATCCTCGACCTGCGCGCCTGCGCGGAGGCCGGGTTCTTCGACGATATCGTGGCAGAGGCGTGCCGCAAGCGTACCGCCAACGCGGTACTCGGCCTGCCGCTTGCTCGCAAGCGGGCGCTGCGCCACCGCCTCAGCGAGATTCTGTCGGATCACGCTTATCGCGGCACCGTCGACAATAAATTGTTCGATGCGAAGGATTGCGAGCTTCGGGTTCCCGCGCGCATCGGCGACTACACCGATTTCTATGTCGGCATTCACCACGCGAACAACGTCGGCCGCCTGTTCCGCCCCGACAATCCCCTGCTGCCCAACTATAAATATGTGCCGATCGGCTATCACGGCCGGGCGTCGTCGGTGCGACCTTCGGGCGTGCCCGTGCGGCGGCCAAATGGCCAGCGCAAGGCGCCCGAGGTCGATACGCCGACCTTCGAACCCAGTCAGCGCCTGGACTATGAACTCGAACTCGGCGTCTGGGTCGGATCGGGCAACGCGCTCGGCAGCGCGATCCCGATTGGCGATGCGGGCCATCACGTTGCGGGCTTCTGCCTGCTCAACGACTGGTCGGCCCGCGATTTTCAAGCTTGGGAATATCAGCCGCTCGGTCCGTTCCTCGCCAAGAATTTCCAGTCGACCATCTCGCCGTGGATCGTCACCGCCGAGGCGATGGCACCTTTCCGCACCGCCCAGCCCACGCGGCCCGAGGGCGACCCTGCCCCGCTGCCATACCTGCTCGATGCGGCCGACCAAGAGCATGGCGCGCTTGCGCTCACGCTCGAGGTTCATCTTGCGACCAACGCGATGCGCGCCGCGGGGATGGAGCCTGTCCGCCTGAGCAAAGGTTCCGCGACGAGCATGTACTGGACCGTCCATCAGATCCTTGCCCACCATGCCTCCGGCGGCTGCAATCTCTCGCCCGGAGACCTCCTCGGCACCGGAACGATTTCGTCGCCCGACCGCGGCGGCTTCGGAAGCCTGCTGGAGATCAGCGAGGGCGGCAACACGCCGTTCGCGCTTCCGAACGGAGAGACCCGCACCTTCCTCGAAGATGGCGACGAGGTGATCCTTACCGCGCGTGCCGAAGCGGCAAACTTTGTGCCCATCGGGTTCGGCTCTTGCCGCGCGGCTATCCTTCCCGCCCGATGAACGACACCCTGCTTCACCGTTACTGGCGCTCGTTGCCGGTCGATCGCGTACGAATTGCGATCGCGTGGAGGGGCGCCAGTTCCCCGATCGACCTGCCATGACGATAGACGCGCGCCTCCACGCGACCCCACCGGGCGTCAAGCTCTGCGCACTCGACGAGATCGCCGACGGCAAGGCTCGCAACTTCGTGCTCCAGATGCGTGCGGGCCGGTTCCACGGATTTGCCGTGAGGCACGGCGAGACCGTTGTTGGCTACGTCGATCGCTGTCCGCACGCCGGACTGCCACTGGCGCAGCGACTAGACGACTATCTTACGCCCGACGGCAGCCTGATCGCCTGCAGCTGGCACGGCGCCTTGTTCCGGATTGAGGACGGCGTCTGCGTTGGCGGCCCCTGCGCCGGGCACGCGCTTTCAGCATGGCCACTCTGGGTCGAAGACAATTGGATCGTGACCGCCTGACCGGTCGGCGCGCTCCATTGAAAAGAGAGTTGAAATGAAGATCATCGTTACAGGTGCGTCGGGTTTGCTGGGCGGCACGATCGTCGAGGCGTTCCATCGCCGCGGCGACCGGGTTGCCGCCGTCGTGCATGAGCCCCGGTTTGAAAGCAGCGGAACCGCGATCGACATTCTTTGCGACGATCTTGCCGATCCGATCCAGGCCACCTCGGCCATCGCACGGGTGCATGAGCGCCTCGGCAGCATCGATGCACTGGTTTGCGTCGCTGGCGCATTTTGCTTCTTGCCCGTCGCGTCCTCGAGCTGGGCCGACTGGAAGGCGCTCGGCGACGCCAATGTCGGGTCGGCGCTCAACGCCATCCTCGAAAGCCTTCCACATCTGCCGGCGGGCGGCACGATTACGTGCATCACGGCGGACGCAACGCAGCGCGCTGGCGCCGGGATGGCGCCCTACACTGCTGCCAAGTCTGCCATCCTCCGCCTGGTTGAAGCGCTCGCTGAAGAGCAGCGCGCACGGCGCATCCGGGTTAATGCGGTGGCGCCGGCCATCATCGATACTCCGCAAAACAGGCGCGACATGCCGGAATCCGATCCGCGCGAATGGACGTCCCCGGCAGCGATCGCCGACCTAATCCTTTTCCTTACCTCGGACGCGGCGCGGGCTGTCAGCGGTGCCGTCGTTCGGGCAGCGCACAATAAATGAGGCTCCGATGATAAGCGCCCTGACCGAAGATCAACGAAGCGACGCACTCGCCGCTTTGCCGAAATGGACCTACGATGCGGCGCGCAAGGCTCTTTACCGCCATCTCCTCTGTGGAGATTTTCTGGAAGCGATCGAGATTATGACGCAAGTGGCGTTCGAGGCAGACCGGGCCGATCATCATCCTGAATGGTCGAACGTCTATAACCGGATCGATATCTGGCTGACCACGCATGACGCCGGCGGGGTCTCCGCGCGCGACCTTCAGCTCGCCCAGCGTATCGACAGCATCGTCGGCGGCTGACGCGGACGCGGCGGCCGCATCCCTGCGCGCCCTAGGCTCGCGGAAGGATCGTCCGACCGCCGCGCCGAACCCGGGATCAAACGGCGCGACGTCCTTACAGGGGAAGCGCCGTCGTATATTTGGTCATCGCCAGCGCGAAATGAGACGATGCGCCTGCGACCGAGCTGTGGGCGAGCAATGTTTCCATCAGAAACAGATTATAGTCCGCCACGCCCGCGACGACGATCCGGAGCAGATAGTCCCAGTCGCCCGACATCGAAAAGCATTCGACGATTTCGGGGCGTGCGTCGACGAAAGCCTCGAAGTCGCGCCGCGCCTCGATAGCGTGGCTGCGCATGCGGATGTTGCACAGCACGTTGACGTTGCGCCCGATTTTCGCGGGATCGACAAGCCGGACGGTGCGCGTGAGAAGCCCGGCCTCTTCCAGCGACCGGACCCGGCGCCAGCAGGATGCGCTCGACATCCCCACCCGTTCGGCGAGCTGCGTATTGCTAAGCGCCGCGTCCTCCTGCAGCAGTGCAACGATCTTTCGGTCCAAAGGATCGATTTGAATGAGACTTGTCATCACACATCCATATGCGGGAATATTTCATCATCAAAACAAGATATGGCCGAAAATCTCCTCGCGTCGTCACGCGCGCGGCGTGGCGCCAGCCGCCATTGACTTTGGCAGGCAGCCCCGACAGGCCGCCCTTCGGTTACGCGCTCAGTTATTCGCCTTTGCAGGGAGCGGCGGAAGTCTGATCACCCCCACATTTCCCTCGATCTCGATCCGTGTTCCGAATGTGGCGGAAGCCTGCTGTAGCGACGCCAGAATCTCGCGAGCGACCGGCGGCGCCGCCAACTCAGGCATCCCGCGATCTGGCCTGTCCTTTTCGGGGCCGAGGTCGAGCGGATAAAGCCGGACCGTCGCGCCGTCCTTGGCGCCATAATCGATGGTCGCTACGACGCTTTCGTACCAGTTGCGCGGATTGCCGCCTTTGGCGCGCGCAATGTCCGTTGCCGTGGCTGTCGTGGGCGGCCGCTTGTCGGCCCCCGGCGGCACGATCGGCAACATCTGCCGGATTTCCTGCGACAGATATATCTCGCCCGTCAGGAACATCGTCCCGACGCCGTAAAAGATCGGGCGTCCCTTGTAGATTTCGATACCTCGCATCGAATGCGGACCGCCTCCCACGATGACGTCGGCGCCGGCATCGACTGCATTGTGAAACAGGCGAACGAGAAAGTCGGGCGGCACGGGATTGTCGTCGTCAAGCCCCGTCGGACTTTCGTGCGCGTGGATCGTGAAGATCACCAGATCCGAATTGCGTCGCGCCTCTCCGATCCCGCTCAATATGCCATATTCGTCGTGCCGGTTCATCTCATAGGCGAGGCCAGGCCGCTCGCCAACGCGGTAGGTCGTATCGTTCAGCTTGATCTCCGGGGCATCGATCGCCGGCGGTCGGCTGCGGCCAAAGCTCTGCCGAACGGCGATCCGGCGAAGCGTTGCCATCTCGGCTTCGGATACGACCGAGATCCGTTCGGTGCGCAGGATGCTCACGCCGGGACGTGGCGGCATATCGTCGATTGCGTCGTTCGCCATCGCTCCCGACTTGAAGGTCGAGGTCGTCGAAACGAAAGCGACGCGGCCTTTCGGCGTGTCGAAATAGGCCGGACGCCGCGCTTCGGCAAGATTTGTGCCGCCGCCGGCATGGCGGACCCCCGCCTCGTCGAGCAGCCGGATGGTCTGCGACAGGCCTTCATAACCCCAGTCGGTCGAGTGGTTGTTGGCGAGCGACACCATGTCGAACCCCATCGCCTGGACGTCGACGCCAAGTCCGGGCGATCCGAGCAGCAGGCCTTCGGGGCCCGGCGCGCCCTTGAACGTCTTTAGGTCGAAGAAGGGCATTTCGAGATTGGCAACCGCAACGTCTGCCCCCCCGATCAGGCGGCGGATCGGCTCGAACAGGGGGTTGCGTCCCTTGTCAACGACAGGCTGCGAATAGAGCAGGTCGCCGGCAATCGCGAGCGAGAAGCCAGGACGGACGGTGTACGGCGGGGGCTCAGCGCGGAGCAGCGTCGCGATGTCAGGCGGCGGCTCGGCGCCGGGAAGCAGTTGCGCAGCGCCCTGTCCCGGAGCGGCCGCAAGAAACGCCACGGCGGCAATTGCGAGCGAACGGCGCGAGGCGGGCATCACAGCGCGCATTTTTGATCCGGAACACCGGCAATACGCTCCCATTGATAGGCCATCACCGTCTCGCCGCGCGGGAGGTAGGTGATCGGAAAGTTCTGGCCGCCCCTGCGAATCTGGAGGGTGAGCTGTCGGTCCTGATCCCCTTGAATCGCGTCCTGCCCGATCGGGACCAATATGCGGTCGCCGTTGAGCAGACCGGCGCGCTCGGCATTCGATCCCGGCACCAGATTGCGGATAATGCGTTCGGGTTCGATCAGAACCTTGGATTCGAACCCGAGTTGATAGCGGCGTAGCGGGCGCTGCACGCGCTTGAAACATGGGCCGAAGGCATCGGACGCCGGAAGCACGATGCCGCCGGCCAGCATTTCGCGGAACTGCTTGACCGCAGCCTTGCCACCGCTCCCGAGCTGTTCCTGCAGCACCGCTTCCCAGTCCGCCGGACCGATCGGGTGGGCACGCCGCCGCTCCATCATCGCGAAGATCGCGTCGTCGAGCGAGCGAGCGCCGCGCGACGCCTTGCGGATCATGTCGTCGACGGTGTTGAGGTAGAGCGAGCCGCGGTCGTAGGCGAGCGTCCTGACCCGAGTTTCCTCCCAGTAACGCGCTGGAAGATCCTTGTTGGGCGTGCTCGCAAGGGCATTGGTGTAGTAGCGACCCGCGAACATGTTCAAGTCCCTGAGGAAATCATCGGGCGTAATGAGACCGAAGCGAAGCGGAAGACGGCGGGCATAAACCACCGCCGCGCCTTCGGTGTACCATCCGGCCTGCGTATCGGCGGGAGTATCGAGTCCGATGTTCCAGCTATGGAGCATCTCGTGCGCCAGAGTAAGCTTCAGATCCGGAACGTCCGTGCCCTTATCGTAGGTTACAACGAAGGATTGCGGCATGGCGGCGCCGCCGCCGGGGTTCACTTGGTTACGGCGCATGAACACTCCGTACCGCGGCAGCTCGGGGTCACGAAAGAAGCCCGAGAACTCTTTGAACATCGTTTCGGTCCAGCCCATCAGTTCGCGAGAATCGAAACCCGTCTGCCCCTGCCACACCGAGAAAAAGCCCTGTGCCGGAGCCGGCGAGGGGTAGCCGCTGACCTTCCCCGCCATGAAATAGGTCTGAGCGAAACGCGACGCCGGAGCGGGTTCCGCAAGCGACGCACGCCCTTCGCCGAAACTCGAAAAAGCCTGCGATCCAGCGGGCAATGCGGACAGGTCCCAGTCGACCGAGAGACGATAGGAATTCTCGCCCTGGGGAAGCGTCAGAAAGCTTGTGCCCATCCCTGACAAGGCAGCGGAGTCGTTGCGCAATTCGAGTGGCGGCGCCGTCCCGAGGGGAGCCAGTTCGTTCGAAATCGCAAGCCGGTAACGCACCGTCACCGGACCGGTCGGCCTGCGATCGAATCCCCAGTTCCGGTAATGCCACAGCGGCTCGCGGGGATCGTCCTCGATCGTAACCCGGAGCGGACCGTTCGCATCGCGCGCTTCGAACTGGGTCATCGCGTTGGCCGACGTCACCACATTCGCATAGATGATCGGCATCCGGAGCGCCCGGCGCGGATCAGCCGCTTCGAACGTTTCGAAGCCCAGCTCGACATCAAGCGTCGATATACGCCCTTCCGCATCGGTGATCGGCTTGAGATGAACCGCAAGGCCCGGAATCGCTTTTGCCGGCGCGCTTCCGGCAGCCGGCTGCGCAGAAACGGGTCCCGCGATCGTGAGCGCAGTGCCTGCAACGCAAAACGCGAATTTCTGGACTGTCGAATCCTTCACGCCACTATCTCCTCAGCCTGCGGCCACTTGCCTGGCCGCGCAGCGCAAGGCTGCAACAATATCCGGAAGGGCCGGGCCAACAACTGCTGGCACGGCCCTCCCCAGGGAATGTGATCAGAACTTGCGAACGATCGTAGCGCTAATGGACCTTGGCTGCACAAACACCGCCCGGAGCGGCGTCAGCCCCCCGTTGGTGGTCGCCTCGATAGGTGCGCGCGCGTCGAACAGGTTGCGAAGGTTGAACGTGAGTGACCAGTCGTCATTGTAAATGCCGGTCCTTAGATCCACCATCGCATAGTCGGGCAGTCGTACCCGGGGCGTCGTCGGCGACGCGATAGCGAATTCGCCAAGGCGCGCACCGATATAGGAAAGATTGCCGCCCGCAAAGAACGACACATCATTGCTGATGGACCAGTCTTTCTGAATGGACAAGCTACCGCTGAAACGGGCCGAGCCGGGCAAACGGTCACCATCAAACCCGAAGGGGGTCGTGCTTCCCACGATGGTCGGAATGTCATCGGTGAGCTTGGCATCGATGATCGAAGCATTGGCATCGATCACCAGCTGGTCGGCCGGGCGCCATTGCACCGCAAGTTCGGCGCCACGTGACCGCGCCGTCGAACCATTGATGAGATAGTTGAACCGGCTGACAGTATCGGTAGCGGCCAGCTGGATATCGTCCCAATCGACCTGGAACACCGCAAGATCGAAGCTCAGTTCGACAGACGGAACCGCGCCCTTCAGTCCAAGCTCATAGCTTATCACCGTATCCGAACCAAAGGTCGCAGGAATCGTGGGCAGGACGCCGTTGGTCCCTCCGATACGGTAGCCTTTCCCAACACGAATATAGGCCATCAGATCGTCCGAAAAACGATAGCGCGGCGTGATCAGCCACGTTGTAGCGTTCGAAGTGTCGCGTGTGTCGGGGTCGATGCCGCTGGGTCCGAACACAGGCACAGCCGACGCATCGATGATTGTGCTGCCGCCGCCGGACTGCCTATACTTGCTGTAACGGCCGCCGACCTGAACGTCTAAGCGTTCGGTAAAGTGATAGGTGAGGCTTCCGAAGACCGCCTTTTCGACAAGCTTCGTCGGGCCGTCCGATGCCAAGGCGTCGGCCGAGCTGCCATTGCCCTCTACGGTCAAAATCTGCTGAACATTGATCCGTTCGTTGGTGTAGAAACCGCCGATCAGCCACTCGAGCGCCTGACCTGGTTTTGACGCGAGGCGAACTTCCTGACTGAATCGATTGGAGCGATCCGCATTCACGATGGAGACGCTGCCGTTAGAGGCACTTAGGCCGTAAAAAGGGTATATGAACGCGAACTGGGCCGAGACGTCGACCGTCGATGCCGACCGGCTCTGCCCCCATGCGCTGATCGACGAAAGATCGGCGAAACCGAGATCACCCTCGACGCGCGCCTGATATTGCGTGAAGCGAACGGATCTTGAGGTTGGCCCGACATCGCTGACCCATTCGCGACCGGAGATCGGGGACAGCGGCTTGGGATCGAAGTTCGGCTGAACGAAAATCGACGGGCTGCCTTCGAAACGACGGCGCTGCGTCATCGCCGACAGGTTCACCGTCAGTCCATCGACAGGAACCAGGGTCAGCGCGGCTCGGCCGCCCTCCGCCCGGTTACGGTTCCCGTCCCGCTCGGTCCGCTTGGGATGGATATAATCGATATAGGCGGGGTCCTCGCGCATGAAACCGCTGACGCGTAGCCCAACGCGATCCTCAACGATTGGGGCATTGACCGACCCGCGCAGCGCATACCCAAGGTCACCATGAGCGATCGCGCTCCCGCCCGCCTCAAGGCGCGCCGAGAAATCACGCGTGTTTGCGGGCGCAGTGACATATTTGATCAAGCCGCCGAGGCTCGATGCGCCATAGAGAGTGCCCTGCGGACCGCGAAGGACTTCGATCCGCTCGATATCGGCAGGATCAAGATCGGGAAGCGCAGACTGGGCAGCGGCGGTCGCCGACGTCACCGGCACATCGTCGATGGTAAAGGCGACCGTCGAGGCGCCTGCCAGGCCGGCCGTCACGCCGCGCAAGGAAATGCCCGCAGCTCGTTGCTCGTTTGCGCCGCCGTTTATCGCCAACCCTGGCACTCGCGAATAATAATCGCGGATCTGAACCAGATTCTGCTCGGAAAGAGCTTCCGTCGACAATGCCGTGACCGATACCGGGACATCGCGAAGCCGCTCTTGGCGCTTCTGCGCCGTCACAACGATTTCGTCGCTGGATGCGGCCGCCGGTTGCGCCGGTGCGTCCTGGCCGAACGCCGGCGCAGCAATCGCGAGCAACGATGTGGACATGCCGAAGGCGCATCCGCGAATGAAAACTCTGCTCATCTTCTACTCCCCTTTTGTGTCGACACAGCGGCATTGCGTACAGTTCGAGCCGCCCTGCTTGCGGCTTATCGTTGCCGCTTCGTCCCTGCCCTGTGCCTTTAGCCTGCAATATCGTTCCCCGAATCGTTGGCCAGATCGGCGTCACCCAGCCTGACCGTCATCAAAATCACACAAACCATAGACTAGGTCAACATTTTGTTGACATACATGCCCAACATTTGAAGCGTCAGGGAAATTTTGGTCGCCGGCCTTCGATGATCGCTCGCAAGTCCGCCAAGATTGAATCGCCGGTCGACTTGTCCGCGTACAGCCCATGCCCGCCCGGATAGGCGAGCCAAGTCGAGCGGACCCGCGGAAGCTTCATTCGCTAGAAGAGGTATCGCGCCTGCCCGAGCGTGCTCACGAGATCATAATATCCGTTGGCGCTGTAAACATGCATCCGGGGAGCCGCTTCCATGAGCTCGATCAGCATCGCCGGCCAGTCATTGGAGAACGCCCCGTCGGGTCCGCTGAAGTCCCACTGCTGCGCCGCAGCGGCATAGCCAACATAATATCCGGCGCCCGGAACGCCGAGCTCCTCTTCCAGATAGCTGAGAAAGGCCTTCGGGACATCTTTGAGCGATGGCAGCGGCGGGCTGGATGGCCCAACGGCGATCCGTCCTTCAAAATAGTCGCCTAGCGTGAGCGTCGTTTCGGCAAGCAAAAGCCGGACGAAGTCCTGCATCCCGACCTGGAGACCGGCGTCCATGAAATTGCCGGCCGCGATCCCGGTGAATTGTTCGAGCCTGCCGACAATGGTGTTGTGCTCCGGCTCCCGAAACTCCCCGAGGCGCACAAGAGCTCCGATACAATCGCCCATCCCGAATGCATAAGCTTCGTCGATGATCTTCTTGTCGGACCACCCGGCCCGGTCGATCTTTCCATGGTGCAAGGCCGTCATCGCATCGTCGGGAGGTCGGCACCGAACCCCAGGATACCGTTCGGGTGGCTCGTCTCCTGAACCATTGCCGAATTGGCCGTCAGGAACAATCCCGCCAGAGGCCGCTCTTTGCGAAGCTCCCAGCCGATCCGGATATCGCGAACGGTCCTGTAGCTCGATCCCTCAAGATAGACGGGGTTTTCCTCGCGCTTATGCTCCTTCAGCCATCGGGAGATGAGCGCTATTATCGCCGCCGCGTCCCCGGCCACACTCAAAAGGCGCGCCCGGTCAGCTTCGGTCGCAATCTTCAAAGAGACCGTTTCCGGCCGATCGACAAAGACAAGATCAGCGGCGGCTGTAGCGCGCGGCACATCAGCAACATTTTGCCACTTCAACATTTGTTGATACGGCAGATATCTACTCGATCTGAAATGGACGGAGTGACAAGGACGTGAAAAATCTGTCGCAACCCAGCTCGCCCAACGGGCTATCGCGGCGGACTTTGCTCACCGCCCTGCCCGTTGCCGGCCTTCTCGCGCAGGCCGGCGAGGCGGCCGCCGCTGCCGGAAGTGACAGTGGTTTCAGTTTCTCCGGCACTTTCATCGACGCCGCCTTTACGCACCCGTTCGGACGCGTAGCGCGCGCGGCTGCGGCAGCCCATGTCGAAGCTCGAAGCCGCGAGGTGACGCGGGTGTGGCCTGTCGTCAATCAACGCGACGAAGCCGTGGCTCAGTTTGCCAAGCTCATCAACGCTCCCAAGGAAGCGATTGCAGTCGTCCCAAGCACGATGGAGGGCGAGAATCTGGTCGGCCAGGCGCTTCAGCTAGGCGCGCGAAGGGGAGTTATAACGGACGCGCTTCATTATGACGCTTCCCTCGTGCTTTACGGCGAGGCGCGCAAGCGCGGCGTGCCAGTAAGCGTCGTGAAGCCCCGAGGCGTCATGATCGATCTGGATGACATCGAACGCGCCATCACGCCGCAGACCCGCCTGATAGCTATATCTCTGGTTTCCAGCACGACGGGATATCTCCATGACCTCAAGCGGCTGTGCGATCTCGCACATTCTCGCGGCGTGTTGGTCTATGCCGACATCATTCAGGCGGCGGGGGCGGTCCCGATCGACGTACAAGCTTCCGGCGTCGACTTTTGCTGTGCCGGAACTTACAAATGGTTGATGGGGGATTTTGGAACTGCGTTCCTTTATGTCCGGCCTGATCGCCTCGAAATGCTCCGGCGAGTACAGGTAGGCTGGCGGCAGGTGGCCGACGGCCCGGAAGAGCATTTCCTGCCGTTTCAGAAGCCCGGACCGGCGCTCGGCGCTTATAATATGCGGCCGGACACCTCGGGCGTGTTCGAGGTTAGCAGCCCGGCATACGGCCCGCTCGCGATCGCGGCCGCAACGATAGGCGACATCCTGTCTCAGGGGGTCGAGAACATCGCAACCGCCCGCCAGCCGCTCATCGACAGGCTCCAAGAGGCCCTGCCTGGATTGGGCTTCCAACCGCTAACCCCCCGTGGTCCGTCGCCGATCGCGGCCTTTGCCTATCGCGATGCCGCGGCAAAATTGCGTGCCCCTCTCCGCGCCGCGGACGTGAAGATATCGCTGTACGAACATCGAATTCGCGTGTCGCCATCGGTCTACAACAGCATGGGGGAGATCGAACGCCTCATAGACGTGCTCGCGCGCGCGGTCAGGAGTTGAACGCAAATTCCCCCGGCGCTCACCAACAGCCGCAAGCTGCGAGAGTAGCCGCACGGCACCTCTGCCATCCGTTCCGCATGATGGGCGGCGTTGGTTTCTCGACGGGTGTCGAGGCCGAATTGACCCGTGATTTCACAAGCCTCTGTTAAAATTTTGTTGATAGACCTTACAAATGATGGAAATCTGCCCTCACCTCCATCGAGTACCAGATGATCGCTATGCGGAGAATGTGCGCGTGAGAACCAGAATGTTGGACCAAACCTGGCGTTATACAATGACCGCAAGCGCCTTGGCGGGAATGTCACTTGCCGTTCCGGCGACGGCTCAGTCTTCCACCGCTAAAGAAACCTTCGGTTCGGACATCGCATCGTTCGCGGATGTGCGAGATGCCCGCGCAGATTATGTCATTCGGGACATGATGATCCCAATGCGCGACGGCGTTCGGTTACGAACCCTGATCGCCTTCAAGAAAGGCACGAAGGATGCGCCGATCCTGATGGAGCGGACCCCCTACGGAGCCGACAACATGGCGTTCGCACGCTCCGGGGAAAAGCTCGCCAAACGCGTGCGCCCAGCCATCGCGCCATTTGTCGAGGACGGCTATGTTCTCGTCTGGCAAGATATTCGGGGCAGGGGCGGTTCCGACGGAGTGTATGTGTTGAACCGTCCGCTCGTCGGCCCGCTCAATACCACCGGCCTCGATCATGCGACCGATAGCTATGATACCATCGAATGGCTCGTGAAGAACACGGCCGAGACGAACGGCCGGGTCGCGCTGATCGGCGGATCCTATAACGGCTATCTGGCGTTGATGGCGTCCGCAAGCGGACACCCGGCCCTGAAGGCTGTGGTGCCGGTCAATCCCATGGTGGACACCTGGATGGGAGACGACTGGTTTCATAACGGGGCGTTTCGGCAGGTCATGCTGGGCGTGATCCCTTACCTCCTTTCGAACAAGGGGCTCTCTCCGGCCATTCCTCCGAGCGGCGTCGATCTCTATGCGCGATATCTCGAGGCAGGTTCCGCCGGGGCGATGATTGATCAGTATGAATTGACACGTTTTCCGTGGGTGCAGCGGCTCCTCGCTCATCCTGCCTACGATAACTACTGGCGTGAACAGGCACTCGACACGGTGCTCGCACGTCACCCGATCAAGGTACCGATGCTGCTGGTCGGCGGAGTGTGGGACGAGCAGGACCAATATGGCGCAGCTGCGATGTTCCGAAAGCTGCATCCTCTCGATCGCTCGGGAAAGATTTCCCTTCTCCTCGGCCCTTGGTCGCATATGGGAGTTTTTAACGAGGGAGCGGCGCTCGGTGCAATCCGGTTTGACGATGCCACCGGTATCCGGGCCCGCGAGCAGTTCATCAAGCCTTTCCTTGATGCGCATCTCAAATCGTCGGCGCCCCGCTTCAAGCTAGCTTCCATCACGAGCTACGCGACGGGCGAGAACCGGTGGAGGAGTTCGGCCGACTTTGCGTTGGCGGATACACCGCTCTTCCTGCATTCGGAGAGCAAACTTGATTGGACGACGCCAACGTCGGGAGAGACCGCAACAAGCAGCTATCGGTCCGACCCTGCGCGCCCCGTCCCCGTCGTCAACCAGCCATTCCATTTCAGCGGATCCGACGCCTGGGCCACGTCGCTCGTGGCGGACCAGCGCTTCGCCGCGCAACGTCCGGACGTGTTGACGTTTGTGTCTGAGCCCCTCCGCGAGCCCGTGCATATTTTCGGCCAACCGCGCGCGGATCTGTTCGCAGCGACGACCGGCACCGACAGCGACTGGATCGTGAAGCTGGTCGACGTCTACCCTGACGAGGCAAGCGAATCCGCGATGAACGGATATCAGTTGCCGGTTTCGATGGATATCTTTCGTGGCCGCTATGTCGACGGTTTCGACGCTCCGCGCGCCCTAACTCCAGGCAAAGCCGAGCGATACCAATTCGCCCTGCCCGCCGTCGACCACGTGTTTTTAAAGGGGCACCGGATCATGGTCCAGGTCCAGTCGAGTTGGTTCCCGATCTACGACCGGAATCCTCAGACGTTCATAACCACCATATTTCGCGCAAAGCCCGGCGACTTCGTAGCGGCCACCCAGTCGGTCTACCACGATGCCGATCACCGGTCAGCAGTTTGGCTTCCAGTCCTCAAAGATGGTATGCGCAAGCGCGGCAATTAACCTGCACGAGCGCGCCCTGCGGCAATGCGCAGCAATCCGGCGCAATCGCGAGCGTGTCCGGCCCTGCGCGGCTCATCGTCCCGAAACGCAGGGTCCCAATCGAGTGAGCGAGCATTCCTTGGGGTCCGGATAATTGGGGGCCGAAGGCAACCGGCACGGGCAACGTAAAATATGCCTTAGTTCCAGCGATTTTGATCGCCATCTGGGACCGCGGCGGGTCAATTCCCAGGCCTTTCCGCCCTCAACCGGCGGCCAGACCTGAATTCCACGACGGCTTGCCATATGCAACATTTTGTTGATAAGTTCTTCGACGTTGCCCTAGCCGCATTTGCACATGCTATGGGAACTGGATAGCGGACTTGGCGGCGTCTTTGACAGGGACATCGCATCGAGACGAGATGGATGTGATGAAGAAAGCGAATTTGACCGAGCGAACGCCGAGCGAGCCCAAAAAGGCGCGAAGCAGCAAGGGTGCCGGTGCGGAAACGGGCCACATTCCGGCCGACCAGTATCGGCTTGATATTCTGAAGGGGGTAGCCGAAGCGCTGGCCGAAGTCGTGAAGGGCGACACCGAGGTGATCGTCCACGACCTTCGCAACCCGGAGACCTCGATCGTAAAGATAGTCAACGGCCATATCAGCAATCGTCATGAGGGCCAGCCGATCATTGCCGGTCTGCTCGGCGACCAAGCCTTCGACGTTGCGATCAAGGAAATTTCGTCGGACGCTCCCAACAGCGTCCATATCGTGAAAGGATATAAGACCCACGCGCAAGATGGGCGGACGTTCGAATCCTCATCGGTCATCCTGTTCGACGAAGATGCTGCCCCCTGTGCAGCGCTGTGCGTCAACGTCGACCCTACGGCCGTCAACCAGATTCAACGGGCTCTCGACGGCCTGCTGAAGACACCGGGCTTTCCATCGTCGGATGTTGGGGGATCCGAAGGCACCGTGGAAGAGCTTGTTTCCGACATCATCGATGGTGCGCTCGCATCGTTCGACGCCCCCGTTTCGCGGCTTTCGAAACAGGAGAAGGTGGAAGCCGTGGCGACCATGCACGAACGCGGCCTGTTCATGCTCCGCGGGTCGGCGGAACTGGTCGCCAAGAAGCTTGGAACGACCAAATTCTCGATCTACAACTATCTCGAAGAGATCGGAAAGAACCGGTAGCGGCGAGCGCGCCACCGGCTTTCTGCTGAGATCGGTTCCACGGTTTAATTCGGCGGCGCGATTGCATCGTGCGACCTTGGGCGCAACTCCCGCATAGCGGGGCCAGCGGCGGACCACGGCAAGCCGGCCGACGTGATTATTCGGCGAGCGGGTACCGAACGATCTTCATCGCTTCCGCGCGAGCCCGATGGAGCGAGCGATAGGGTCGCACGGCGAGGCCGATGAGCGCGGCGGCAAGCACCATCGACGACGCGCCCACGATCGATACGGACAAAAGCACCTTGCTCTCGTCTCGGAAGCCGACGTCGGTCACGAGCGCCACGAGCGTGGGACCGCATCCCATTCCGATCAGGTTGACCATCAACAGATAGAGTGCCGTCGCCTGCCCGCGCAACCGGTTCGGTGTGACATTCTGGAAGGCGACCGGCGCGAGGGCGATCGGCACACTGACGAGAAATGTAGTTATCCCGACGAGCGTCATCGCGGCGACGGGCGATGCCGCGAAAGCGAGCCCTCCGCCGATGGGGATCGCGGCCAGGGCCGCAATAAGAGAAAGCCGGATAGGAGCGTCCACGCGATCGCGTTTCAGCTGGTGGTCGGCCAGCCATCCCGCGAAGATCATGCCGCCACCGCCTGCGAGCAGCATTGTGGCACCGTAGGCAAGTCCTATACGAGCGGGCGACCATCCCCATGTACGCGCGAACGCCGCCGGTATCCACGCGGTGAAGGCAAATGTCACGATGGCCAATATCGCGAAGCCGAGGATTGCTGGCAGATAGAAGCGCGCATTGTCCCGGAAAAAGGCCAGCCCCGGATCGCCGCCGCCCAAATCTTTCCGGGTGGCTTCCTTAACGGTGAGCAGCAGGAGTACCATCAACAGCCCGGGAAGCCCGACGATGATGAAAGCGAGTTGCCAAGGACGAAAATCTCCTAAGACTCCGAGGCTTACATTGCCGGCATGGCTTGCTGCTTCCACCACGGCCCCACCGACCATGAAGGCCAGGCCGGAACCGATATAGACGCCGGCAGAGTACAGGCCGATTGGCCGCGCTCGTTTCTCTTCCGAAAAATAGTCGGAAAGAAGCGAATAGGCGGCGGGCGACAGCGCCGCCTCGCCGACACCGACGAGCATCCGGCCGGCGAAGAGCTCGGCATAGCTGTCGGCGAAACCGCAAGCGACGGTGGCCGCGCACCAGAGAGACACCCCTGCGATCATCAACCGGCGGCGATTGAGACGGTCCGCCGCGCGGCCCAGGAACAGCCCGACCGCCGTGTAGAAGAGCGAAAAGGCAAAGCCGTGCAGAAGGCTAATCGACGTGTCGCTGAGCTGCAGATCCCTTTTTACGGGATCGACCATGAAACTCAGGATTTGCCGGTCCACGAATGACAGGGTGTAAGCGAGCAGCAGGATGAAGGTGACATAATAGCCGTACCGCGGATCCGGATAGGCTGCCGCCTTCAGATCGTCTCCGCCGCCAACTTTTGTTACATGTTCCATCGACGATGGCTCCGGTTGTTCAGCCCTGCCAAATCTCGCGGGCAAAGGCGAGGAAGTTCGTCCCCATGATCTTCTCGATGGTCGTCCGGCTGTGTCCGCGCGCCGCAAGCTTGCGCGCGAGGACGCGGAACTGGTCGGGTCCGTCGAGATCGGCAGCGAAGCGCGGCACTGCCGGATCCTCACCTGGCGCCGAAATGCCAAGCTTTCGGCGCTCGGTCACGATCCGCCCATATTCGGCCATATAGCCCTTCATGTCGTCGATCCCCGAAATCGCATTGTCGGTGCCGATGCCGACATGGTCCTCGCCGCAGATACGCAGCGCATGTTCGATATGCGCCACGACATCGTCACCGCTTATGCGGCGTCCGGTCGCAAGATAGGGCATCGTGTAGATCCCGACATAGCCGCCCTTTTCCGCGACGAGGCGCAGTTCCTCGTCCGTCTTGTTGCGGGCGGACGGCGCGACCCCCGCGCAGCCGCAATGATTGATCGATATGGGGCGGTCGGAGTGACGCACAGCGTCGAGACAGGTCTGCCGCCCGCTGTGCGAGAGATCGACCATCACCCGCTTGGCGTTGGCGCGCTCGATGACCTCGCGGCCGAGCGCGCTGAGCCCGCGATCCTTCGGCACCAATCCGCCGTCGCCGAGCAGGTTCGAACCATTATAGGTCAGCTGGAACGAGCGGATGCCGAGATCGGCGAGGATGTCGATCCGGTCGGCACGGTTTCCGACCGCTTCCCCGTTTTGGAGACCGAGCACAATGCCCAGCTTTCCCTGCAGGCTGGCAGCAAGAAGGTCGGCAACCCGCTCGACCTTGACGAGCTTGTCGGCGTGGTTCGAGAGGTTCGCGTTCCACTGTGCGACGTCGCGAATGGTCTGTTCGAAATAATCATATCCCGCGGCCGGGGTCACGCCCGCGGCGTGACGATCATCGCCGTCACGCCGCCGGCGAGATTGTCGCTGATCGACCTTGCCGAGACATCATAAGGCGACGCGGCGGACTTGTTGGGGTCCTCGAGACCGCCAAGCGTGTTGACGACGACCATGCCGGCCAGCGGGTCGGAGGTCTCGGAGAGTCGCTTCGGTTTGGCGAAGGCCTCGATCGGCAAAAGCCCCGCCGCCATGCACAGTGCCACTGCGGATCGGCGGTTCATGCGAAATCCTTTCCGGTGACAGCGACGGCCTGCACTGCATCTGACGGCCCCTTGCCGCCGCGATGCCGGAGATATTCGAGCGCGGCGAGATCCTGGGCGACGTGACCCAGCGACTTGTAGATCGTGACATCGGCGCTCGCGATCCGTCCGGGGATTGTCCCCGAGAGCACGGCGCCTATCTCACCCAGAATATGCGCGTCGGTAACCAGGCCGGCCCCGCGCGCGATGATGAATTCGGCGCCGGCAGCCTCGACGGCGCGGCGGCTGTCGACGAAGTATCGGCTCCGCACGACGAGACTGGAATCGATCTCGGTCGGGCCGGCATAGCTTGAACCGACAACGTTGATATGCGTCCCGGGCCGGACCCATTCGCTGAACAGAACAGGGGTCTCCGCACCCGTTACCGTACATATAATGTCGGCAAGGCCGGCGGCCTCCGCGCCATCGGACACCGCGCGGACGTTCAGTCCGGTTTCGTCCGCCATGCGCGATGCGAAGGCCTCGGCCGCAGCGCCCGAACGTCCCCACACAAATACGCTGTCGAGCGGACGGATTTCGGCCATCGCGCGCAGATGCGCCCGAGCCTGAACGCCGCAACCGAAAAGCGATAACGTGCGGGCATCGGGCCGGGCCAGCGCATCGGTCGCAACCGCCGACGCCGCCCCCGTCCGGATTTCGGTTACCGCGCCCGCGTCTGCGATCAGCGACACACCCCCGGACTCGCCTTCGAAAAGAATGGCCAAGCCCGCATGACGACTGCGGCCAGCCCTGTCAGGATCACCAAACACGGTAACGAGCTTCGCACCAAAACTCCGTGTCCCCGGCAATGTGCCTGCCATTGTCGCGAATAATTCCGACGGACCCATCTCGACGATCTGACGGAGCGGCTGCTCGATCTCGTCGATCGCCAGCGCAATCATTGCGCGGCGAACTGCAGCGATGCATCCAGGCATGTCGAGGAGACTGCATACGTCATCCCGGTCGAGATAGAGCGGCACGGTCACCTTTCCGCCCCCGAAAAGCAGGCGGACGCGCCCGTTTCCGTCCGTCCGGGGCCGCAGAGGCCGGTTCCATATCGCTGCTGAACCCGCAAGCGTGACATCTCTCTCCATCTCCCCGTCGGGCCGATCCGGGACGCATTTGCCGGCCGCCGCTACAACCTTATAAACATCGAAACTCTATCGTCGTCAAATATTTGTTGAAGCTGTCGCTATTTTGTTGATTCAGAAGATTAGCGTAACAGCGATTGCGCCGGACGCCTTGACGCCAATCATGGCGCATCCGGTATCAACCAGAATATTCGGCCACGTCGTATCCTTTCGCTTTATGATGGCCGAACGAACGACGGTTAGCGGTCGACCGGAAAGCCATCGGCCGCGCCGCACTGGCGCCGGCTATATGTGGCCGTCCCTCAATAGTTCGGGTCGCTGCCCGGGATTGCGGCGGCCTGTGAGCTCGACCTCAGAACTTGCGCGCGAGCGTAAAACCGAAACGCATTAACGTTGCTCGTCGCCGCAGAACGGCGTTTATCGGGACACATTTATTGCAAGCCGCCTGACGGATTTCGACCCAACTCCAGCCTTGCCGTGGTATTTGAAAGTTTTGTCCCCACCGCGGCTGAAAATGGCCGATTGGGGTCAGGCGGCTTTCAACTCCGATTCCAGATAAGCGGACATTCTGTAGCGGTACGACAATGCCGTGGCCCCTCGTTTCCTGGCGCGGCCTGATCGGTACACTGCGCTAGATCAATCTTGGACCTTTCTTCCAATCCCTTTCGCCAACATCCGGTCGAACCGGCATTTTTATTTGCTCGGGATGTCACAGCGGCGGGCTCCCGCTCGTCAGACATGGTGACGCCGATTTTGGCTTAGGAAGAAAGGAAGATCAGATGAACCGGTTGAATTGGTCCGAAGTCGCTCCCGCCGGAGCGAAGGCGCTGTACGGTGTGCACCATTATGTCACCAACAGCACAGCCCTCCCTGAGGAACTGATCCACCTCGTCTTCCTCCGAGTGTCCCAGATCAACGGATGCGCGCACTGCATCGATCTGCATACCCGGGACCTGCTCAAGACCATGTCGATCGACAAGGTCGCGCTCCTTCCGGTGTGGCATGAAGTCCCGCATCTCTTCCCCGACCAGT
>Ga0247823_10000942_pt1 | contig 24607 bp, 22 predicted proteins | sample 13C_PalmiticAcid_2_FD_192426 | JGI IMG/M metagenome (GOLD analysis project Ga0247823, IMG submission 192426) | Soil microbial communities from agricultural site in Penn Yan, New York, United States - 13C_PalmiticAcid_Day30 | ecosystem: Environmental > Terrestrial > Soil > Agricultural land... | reverse complement strand
GATGTTGAGACAGCGCAGATGCGGCAGCTGGGCTTCGAACAGGCAGCGCAGCGCGTAGTCGTAGTCGTCGTTGGACTCGAAGCCGAACTCGGCGAGTTTCTTGCGCAGACTCATGGCGGGCGGGCGAGTGGCGAAGCGCCGAGCATAGCCGAGCCGGTTCGGGAATTCCGGCCGCAGGACGGCGGTGCCATCGCAATGTGCGCTCAGCCGGTGTCGCCGCAGCGCCTGCGTTGAATGCCGGACGGGAAGTTCAATGGCGTGCCGGCACTCGACAGCGCATTGCCGGCAAGGACGATGCTCGTCGCGCGCGGGGAAGCGCCGTGCGGGGCCATGCGGAAGCTGCGCCGGGATTGCGAAACGACGGCGCGGGGCAATGCGGTGGTGCTTGCGAAAAGGACGCCCGCCCGACACGGCTGGCCACTTCCTGTGGCCTTGGCGCGAGCGGCTGTGTCGGGCGGGCGTTGTTCGGAACGTCGGATCGATCAGGCCGCGGCTTTCGCGTCGGCGCTCTTGCGCGGGCCGTGCAGCAGGGCCTGGCGCACGCCGTCGACGACGAGGTCGGCTTCGGCTTCGGTGATGTTGAAGTGCGGCGTGAAGCGCAGCGAGTTGGTGCCGCCGTGAATGACGCCGTAGCCGTGCTCGCGCATGTATTCCTCGGTGCTGTTTGCGCCGTAGCACTTGAACTCGGCGCTGAGCTCGCAGGAGAACAGCAGGCCGGTGCCCTGCACCTTGGTGATGTAGCCCGGCAGCTCGGCCTTGAGCGCCTCGAGCTTGCGCACGAACTGCGCGCCGCGCTCGCGGATGTTGGCCTTGACCGCCGGCGTCAGCAGGCCGAGTACCGCGACGGCCACGTCCATGGCGCGCGGATTCGTCGTCATGGTGTTGCCGTAGATGCCCTTCTTGTACAGGCCGGCGGCGCGTTCGCCGACCGCCAGCACCGACAGCGGATACTGGCCCGCGTTCAGCGCCTTGGAGAAGGTCTCCAGATCCGGCGGCGGCAGCTGCTCGAAGCCCGGGTAGTCGATGATCGACAGCACGCCGTGGGCGCGCAGGCCAGCCTGGATGGAGTCGACGAGGAACAGCGAACCGTGCTTCTCGGTCAGCTCGCGTGCGACGGCATAGTACTCCGGCGTGACCGAGCGGCCCGGATCGCCTTCGCCCATGACCGGTTCGAGGAACATGGCTTCGATGAACCAGCCGTTCCTGTCGGCGTCGGCGAAGACCTGGCGCAGCTGGGCGACGTCGTAGGGATCGACCGTCAGCAGGCTGGATTCGTCACGGAAGCTCGCGAGGTGCTGCTGGTAGGTCTTGCGGCTGGAATCGGAATAGACGGCCGGACGCTCGGTGCGGCCGTGGAACGCGCCCTTGACCGCGAGACGCTTGATCGTGCGGCCCGCATGGCGGCCGCCGGCGTCGGTCATGAGCTTGGCGTTGACGTCGGCGATGCGGCAGGCCAGCGAAACCGATTCGGAACCCGAGTTCAGACACAGGAAGCGCGTATACGGACAGCCGCCGCGCGCCGTGCCGATAGCGGCCTTGAGCGCCTGGGCCAGCTTGTACTGCGAGACGTTCGGCGTCATGACGTTGGCCATGACCTGCGGACGGCTCATGGCGTCGAGCACCGCCGGCGGCGCGTGGCCGAAACCGAGCATGCCGTAGCCGCCGGAGTCGTGCAGCACGGCGCCCTTGAGCGTGACGACCCAGGGGCCGCAGGCGGCCAGCGCCACGTAGGGATTGACCGCGTCGTCGGCGTAGAAATTGACGAAGTCGGCCTGGATCGTGCGCATCTGCTCGGCTTCGTCGAGCGCGATCAGCTGCGGCAGGGCGGCCTTGAGTTCGAGGAAGCGCGCATGCGCCTGGGCGACGGCGTCGACGAGTTCGGGCGAGGTCGCGGCGAAGCGCAGCAGGGTCGCGTCGTCGAGGCCACAGGTGCGTGCGGCGCCGCCGGCCGTGCGCAGTACGGTGAGTTGTTCGATCAGCTGCATAGCGGGCTCCAACGGAAACGGGCCGACGCGCGCCGGATGGCACGGATCGGACAGGATTGAGGGCGCCACCAGGCGCAGAGTCGGGCCAGTCTACCAGAGCATATTGGTAGCCCCCTGGGGCCGATTCATGGTCTCCGGATGGGGCCACTTTGCGGAGCCGCCGGCGCTGGCGCGGGTGACGAATGTCAACCGCAATTGCTGATGCCGCCAACTACGGCGGCGGCGCGCCGCTGCGTAGCCTGAGCACACCATCGGGAGACGCAGATGAACACGCAGACAGTCGCGCAATTGCGCGGCGCCGGCAAGAAGCACGGCGCGATACAGGCCCTGGCCGACGTCGATCTGACCATCGCCGCCGGCGAGGTCTATGCCTTGCTCGGCCCCAACGGCGCCGGCAAGACCACGGCGATTTCGCTGTTGCTGGGCCTGCTGCGCCCGGACACCGGCGAAGCGCGCCTGTTCGGTCTGGCGCCGCAGGAGCTCGCCGCACGCCGGCGCATCGGCGTGATGCTGCAGTCGGCCGGCCTGCCCGACACGCTCAGCGTGGCCGAGCTGCTGGCGCAGGTGCGCAGCTACTACGCGCAGCCGCGCAGTCTGGCCGACGTGGCCGCGCTGGCGGGCATCGAACCGCTGCTCGGCGCGCGCTACGCGCGGCTGTCGGGCGGCCAGCAGCGCCGCGTGCAGTTCGCCCTGGCGATCTGCGGCCGGCCCGAGCTGCTGTTTCTCGACGAGCCGACGGTCGGCATGGATACCGAATCGCGCGAGCAGTTCTGGCAGACCATACGCGAGCTCGTCGCCGGCGGCTGCGCCGTCGTGCTGACGACGCACTATCTGGAAGAAGCCGAAGCGCTGGCGCAGCGCATAGGCGTTTTAATGCTGGGACGGCTCGTCGCCGAAGGCAGCCTCGAAGCGATCCGCGCGCGCGTCGGCCAGCGCCAGATCCGCTGCGTCAGCAGCCTGAGCACCGAACAGGTGCGCGCCTGGCCGCTGGTGCAGAGCGTGCAGCGCGACGGCGAGCGCCTGCACATCGTGACGCCGCAGCCCGAACCCGTATTGCGCGAACTGCTCGCCGCCGACGCGCAGTTGCGCGATCTCGAAGTACAGCGCGCCGGCCTGGCCGAAGCGCTGCAGACCATCACCCGTGAGGCCGCCTGACATGACCACGACCCCATTCGATGCGATCGCGCGCCGCAGTCTCGCGCTCGAAGCCAGGCTGGAATTCCTGCGCCTGCTGCGCACGCCGAGCTTCGCGCTGCCGGCGCTGATGTTTCCGGTGCTGTTCTATCTGCTGTTCGGCGTACTGCTGGTCAAGCCCGGCGCGTCGTCGCACGCGGCCCAGTATCTGATGGCGACCTATTCGGTGTTCGGCGTCATGGCGCCGGGCCTGTTCGGTTTCGGCGTGAGCGTCGCGACCGAACGCGACAAGGGTCTGCTGGCGCTGCGCCGTGCCTTGCCGATGCCGCCGCTGAACTACGTCGGCGGCAAGCTCGCGATGGCCATGCTGTTCGCCGCGATCATCGTGAGCCTGCTGTGCATCACCGGCGCGGTGGCCGGCGGCGTGCGCCTGGAAGCCACGCAATGGGTGTCGCTGCTCGCGCTCATGGTGTTCGGCGCATTGCCGTTCTGCGCGCTGGGCCTGCTGGTCGGCAGTTTCGTCAACGGCCAGGCCGCACCGGCGGTGGTCAATCTGATCTATCTGCCGATGGCACTGCTGTCGGGCCTGTGGTTCCCGCTGAATCTGCTGCCGCTGGTCATCCAGAAGCTCGCCGTGCTCTGGCCGGCCTGGCATCTGGCCCAGCTCGGCCTGATGGCGACGGGGCAAGGTGGCGACGGCACGGCTTCGGCGCACCTGCTCTATCTCGGCATCTTCACCCTGGCCGTCGGCCGCTGGGCCGCGCGGCGTCTGCAGCGCGAGCCCTGAGCGCGCATCCATGGCAGCATGCACTCCATGAACTGGCTCCATCGACCCGCCCTGCTGGCGTTGCGTGATCGCCTCGTCCCGGCCGAACTCGGCATGGGCTGGGCGCCGTTCGTCTCGCTGGCTTATCTGGCCTTCCTGTTCCTGCCGCTGCTGGTGTCGAGCATCGCGGCAGCCAACTGGCTGCCGCAGACCCTGCTCGCGACCGCGGTGTTCCTGCCGCTGTATTTCCGCGCGTACTGGGCCAGTGGGCGCGAGCTCGTGCTGATCGTGCTCGGCATGGCGGTGCTGGCCGCACTGCTGGCACCGGCCAATCCGTTCTCCAACACCTTCGTGATCTTCGCCTGTGCGTTCGCGCCGCATCTGGCTTCGCTGCGCAACGGACTGCTGCTCGCGCTGGGCATCACGATCAGCTTTTCGCTGTACATCGCGACCTTCATGCGCGGCGCGCCGCTGACGATAGGCATCACCTATCTCGTCGGCACGGCCTGCTTCGTCGGCTCGTATTTCATGCGCGAGAATCAGCGCAAGCAGGTCGCCCTGCGTCTGTCGCACGAAGAGGTGCGCCGGCTCGCCGCGCTGGCCGAGCGCGAGCGCATCGGCCGCGACCTGCACGACCTGCTGGGTCACACGCTGTCGTTGATCACCTTGAAGTCCGAGCTGGCCAACCGGCTCTGGGAGCGCGACCCGCAGGCCGCGCGTCAGGAAGTGCGCGAGGTCGAGCGCGTCGCGCGCGATGCGCTGGGCCAGGTGCGCCGCGCGGTCACCGGCATACGCGCAGCCGGCATCGCCGCGGAAGCCGCATCGGCGCGGCTGCTGCTCGAATCCGGCGGCGTGAAGTTCCAGTACGAACTCGCCGCGCCGCCGCTGCCGGCGGAGCTCGAAACCTGCCTGGCCCTGGTCCTGCGCGAAGCCGTGACCAACATCCATCGGCATGCGCAGGCCACGCGCGCGAACGTGCGGCTGACCAGCGAGGGCGGCGGTCTGCTGCTGGACGTGCAGGACGACGGCCGCGGCGGCGACATCGTGCCCGGCAACGGTTTGTGCGGCATGCGCGAGCGGCTGCAGCTGTTCGGCGCGACCTTGCGCATCGACGCGGTGCGCGGGCAGGGCACGCGGCTGACCGTGCGTGTGCCGCAGGCCGGTCTGGTCGCCACGACCGCTGATGCGGTCGTCGCGCATTGAGCCCGCTTCTGCCTCCGGCTACGCTGCGCGCATGATTCGAGTATTGCTGGCCGAAGACCAGGCCATGGTGCGCGGCGCGCTGTCGGCGCTGCTGCGATTGGAGCCGGACATGGACGTGGTCGCGAGCGCGGCCGACGGCCAGGATGCCTGGCGCCTGATCGAGCAGCACAAGCCCGACGTGCTCGTGACCGACATCGAGATGCCCGGCCTGACCGGCCTGGAACTGGCCCAGCGCGTGCGCGAACGCGGCGCCGCCTGCAAGGTCGTCATCGTGACCACGTTCGCGCGGCCGGGCTATCTGCGCCGCGCGCTCGAAGCCGGCGTGGTCGGCTATCTGCTCAAGGATGCGCCGGCCGAGCAGCTGGCCGACGCCTTGCGCAAGGTGCATCGCGGCGGCCGCGTCGTCGATCCGCAGCTCGCCGTCGACGCCTGGAGCGAAGCCGATCCGCTGAACGACCGCGAGCGCCAGGTGCTGCGCCTGGCCGGCGAAGGGCTGTCCGCCGGCGAAGTCGCCGCACAGCTGCACCTGTCCCAGGGCACCGTGCGCAACTATCTGTCCGAAGCCATCGGCAAGCTCGGTGTCGGCAACCGTATCGAGGCGTATCGTCTGGCGCGGCAGAAGGGCTGGCTGTAGCACGGCCTGCGGATTGGCCTCGAGCTTGCGTTTCGCCGCGTCGCGGCTATTCCAGCGACCGGCCGGGCTGTGGCAGATTGCGTCGCCGCAACCGCGTGCATGACCTTCACTGCAACGGGATACGAAGGATGATCGAGGTCCAAAGAAACGGAATTCGCCGCGGCCTGCCGCGCGCGGTCGTGCCGGCGCTGCGCAGCCTCGCGCTGGCCACGGCGCTCTGGAGCCTGCCCGGTCTGGCCTGCGGCCCGGACTTCCCGCATGAGCTGCTGACCGACCGCCACGCGAGCGTCTACGACCTCGTCGAAGGCACGTTCGATTTCGAAGCCGCGCAGCTCGTGCCGCGGCCGGCGAACGCGCTCAAGCCGAACGAGAACCCCTGGGAAGCGCCCGGCGAATCGCGCGACACGGTGGAGAAGGAACAACTCGGCGAGGACGGCTGGGCCAAGGCGCAGGCCATGCGCGCAGCCGCCGACGACGCGGCCGCCTGGGCGGCCGGCGAGGGACTGGCCCAGGACGTGCGCCTGTATCTGGCCGGCGCACGTGCGTTCCAGGCCGGCGAGACCGAGGTCGCACGCCGCCGCTTCGAGGCCGTGATCGCGCTGCCGGCCGATCAGCAGAGCCGTCGCGGCATCTGGGCGCATTTCATGCTCGGCCGGCTGCGGCTGGCCTACGACGTTCACTACGACCCGGACCAGCTCGCGGCGATCGCGGCAGGGAAGGGCGCCGCGGATCCGGCGATTGCGGCGATGGACGAGATCGCGCAAGCCGCGGCCGCCGATTTCCAGGCCGTGCGCGCCGCCGTCGCCGCCGGTGCGGCCGATCCGCTCGGGCTGGCCGTCGCGAGCTACGGCGAGGAAGCCCAGCTGCATCTGGCGCGCGACGAGACTACGGCGGCGGTCAAGCTGTATGCGGAGCAGGCGGCGCAGGGTTCGGCCTCGGGCCGCGCCTCGCTGCTGTTCGTCGCGCGCGGACTGTTCGCCGACGAAGCGACGTTGCAGAAAGCGCTGGCCGATCCGCTGCTGCAGCGTCTGCTCGCGGCCTATGTCTATACGCGCAGCAGCGAGCTGATCTACGCCTCCGGCGAGGAGCAGGAAAGCACCGGCGATGCCGCAGCCGATGCCGCGCAGGCCGCTGCGGCGCAGACTGCCGGCACGGCGATGCTCGAGCGCTATTACGCCGCCGTTGGCGCGAGCACCGGCGAGATCGCCGGCGTCGACCGCGTCGCCGCCGCGGCCTATCGCGCCGGCCGCTACGAACTCGCGGCCAAGCTCGCGCCGCGCAGCGAGACTGCGATGGCCTGGTGGGTGCGCGCCAAGCTCGCGCTGCGTGCCGGCGACGACAAGGCGGCCGCCGATGCGTATGCGAAGGCGTCGCAGGCCTTTCCGCGCAGCGAGGACTGGGGGCCGGTTCCGCACGAAGGCTACGACTACGAAGGTCTGGCGCCGGCCTGCCGCGTCGACGGCGAACGTGCCGTGCTCGCGCTGGGCCGCGGCGACTATGCCGAAGCGCTGACCTTGTTCCACGCGGGCAAGGGTCAGTACTGGATGGACGAGGCGCATGTGGCCGAACGCGTGCTCAGCGTCGACGAGCTCAAGCAGTTCGTCGACGCACGCGTACCTGCGCCGGCTACCGCGGCCAAGCCCGACGAGAACGGCTGGGTGCCGCGCTCGCCCGATGAACAGCTGCGCGCCCTGCTGGGGCGGCGCCTGCTGCGCGTCGGCCGCTATGCGGAAGCCGCGGCCTACTTCCCGCCGGATCTGCGCGACAAGGCGGCCGACTACGCCAAGGCGCGCACCGATGCCGCCACGCTCAAGTCGATAGCGCGCGCCGAAGCGCTGTACCGTGCAGCCAAACTCGCGCGCGAATCGGGCATGGAATTGCTCGGTCTGGAACTTGCGCCCGATGCGGCCGTGTTCGACGGCGCTTATGAATGGAGCGAGCCCGAGCTCGACAAGCAGGACAAGAAGCTCGTCGGCGCCGACGAGGCGCAGCGCCTCGCCGCGAGCCAGGCGCAGCCGGAGCAGCGCTTCCATTACCGCTTCGTCGCGGCCGACCTGGCCAATCAGGCGGCCGACCTCGTGCCGGCGCGCTCGCAGGCGTTCGCGGCGCTGCTGTGCAGCGCGACCGGCTGGGTCATCAACGGCGATGCCGCACTGGCCCAGCGCTACTACCGGCGCTACGTCGCCGACGGTGCGTATCTGGCCTGGGCCGGGAGTTTCGGCACCGCCGGCTACGTCTGCCCGACGCCGGATTTCGCCGCGGCGGAAAAGCGCCGCAAGTTCGAGCAGCTGCGCTGGGCCAAGCAGGTCCTGCGCCGCGCGGCGCCGTTCGTCGCGGCCGGTCTCGGCGCGATCACCCTGGTCGTCGTCGTGCTGCTGCTGCGCCGGCGCAGGACGAAAGCCGCGCGATAGCGGATAATCCGCGGCCCGCCGGACCGTGAATCCGGCGCGCCTCGGTGTAAAAGTGAAAAAATCAGACTTCCATTTCGACCTGCCGCCGGCGCTCATCGCTCAGCAGCCGCTGGCGCAGCGTTCGGCGAGCCGTCTGCTCGAGCTCGACGCCGCCGCCGACCGCCTGACCGACCGCCAGTTCGGCGAACTCGCCGACCGCCTCGCGCCCGGCGACCTGCTCGTCTTCAACGACACGCGCGTACTGCCGGCGCGCCTGTTCGGGCGCAAGGACTCCGGCGGCGCGGTCGAGATCCTGATCGAGCGCGTGACCGGCCAACACGAGGCCCGCGCCCAGCTAGGCGTATCCAAGAAACCCAAGCCCGGCGGCCGCATCGTGCTGGCCGACGGCAGCGAGGTCGAAGTGCTCGGTCGCGACGGCCCGTTCTTCGACCTGCGCTTCCCGGCTGCCGAACCGCTGGAAAAGCTGCTGCTGCGCCTGGGCCGCATGCCGCTGCCGCCGTACATCGAGCGCGAAGCCGACGACAGCGATACGGAACGTTATCAGACCCTGTTCGCGCGCAGCCCCGGCGCGGTCGCGGCACCGACGGCCGGCCTGCATTTCGATCAGACGCTGCTCGACGCATTGGCCGCGCGCGGCATCGACTTCGGCCATGTGACCCTGCACGTCGGCGCCGGCACCTTCCAGCCCATGCGCAGCGAAGAGCTGCGCGATCACGTCATGCATCGCGAATGGCTCAACGTCGGCGCCGAGCTCGTCGAGAAGATGCGCCGCACGCGCGCGGCCGGCGGTCGCGTCGTCGCGGTCGGCACGACCGTCGTGCGCGCGCTGGAAAGCGCCAGCCGCGACGGCGAGGTGCTGCCGTTCGCCGGCGAGACGCAGATCTTCATCTTCCCGGGCTACCGCATCACGAGCGTCGACGGACTGGTCACGAATTTCCATCTGCCCGAATCGACCCTGCTGATGCTGGTCTCCGCGTTCGCGGGCCGCGAGCGCGTGCTCGCCGCTTACGCGCATGCGGTGCGCGAACGTTATCGCTTCTTCTCCTACGGCGACGCGATGCTGATCTGGCCGCCGCGCGAACGCGCGCCGGTCTAGCCTCGACGGCGTGCCAGCCCACGCCGCGGTTTTTTCTGCAGAACCATTACCGACGCGGCATGCGCCGCAGAACGACGACACAGCCATGAAATACGAGATCAGCCAGACCGACGGCGCCGCGCGGCGCGGACGCCTGAGTTTCCCGCGCGGCACGATAGAAACGCCGGCCTTCATGCCGGTCGGCACCTACGGCTCGGTCAAGGCCATGCTGCCGCGCGACCTCAAGGAGATCGGCGCCGAGATCATTCTCGGCAACACCTTCCATCTCTTCCTGCGTCCCGGCCTCGACGTCATCGGCGAATTCGGCGGCCTGCACCGCTTCATCGGCTGGGACCGGCCGATACTGACCGACTCGGGCGGCTTCCAGGTGTTCTCGCTCGCGCACAAGCGCAAGATCACCGAGCAGGGCGTCACGTTCGCCTCGCCGGTCGACGGCTCCAAGGTGTTCCTGAGTCCCGAGGAATCCATGCGCATCCAGCGTGTGCTGAATTCCGACATCGTCATGATCTTCGACGAATGCACGCCGTATCCGGCCACCGAAAAGCAGGCGTCGGATTCGATGGAGCTGTCGCTGCGCTGGGCCGAGCGTTCGCGCCGCGCCCACGAAGGCAATCCGAACGCGCTGTTCGGCATCGTGCAGGGCGGCGTCTATCCGGCCCTGCGCGCGCGCTCGGCAGCGGGCCTGCAGCAGATCGGTTTCGACGGCTACGCAGTCGGCGGCCTCGCCGTCGGCGAGCCCGAGGCCGAACGCAATCACACCCTGGAAACCACCGTGCCGCTGCTGCCGGCCGACAAGCCGCGCTACCTCATGGGCGTGGGCCGTCCCGAAGACATCGTCGAAGCCGTGCGCCGCGGCATCGACATGTTCGACTGCGTGATGCCGACGCGCAACGCGCGCAACGCACACCTGTTCACGCGCCACGGCGTACTGCGCCTGCGCAACGCGCAATACGCGCGCGACACGCGGCCCATCGACGAAGCCTGCGGCTGCCACACCTGCGCGTCCGGATTCAGCCGCGCATATCTGCGGCATCTGGACAAATGCAACGAGATCCTCGCCTCGCAGCTCGCGACGATCCATAACCTGTATCACTACCAGGAACTCATGGCGGGGCTGCGTGCCGCGATTGCGGAACGCCGGCTCGAGGATTTCGTGGCGGAGTTCTACGCGCTGCGCGCGGGCGCCGCGGCTCAATCGTGAGCGAAAGCAGTCCTGAAGATCGTGCGATGGGATAGCTCAGATCCTCCGGCACGGCGCGGTCGGGTATGGTGATGGCGACGTAGCACTGACCGGAAGCGGGTGCCGCTGACCCCCAGGCGCACGGCATACAGCAGATTGGCCGACAACTGCGCCGTCGTCGGCGTGGCCTGCACCATGAGTACGGCCTGGTTGAAGCGGCGCAGCTGGACGAGCGTGAGGGACATGGAGTCGTCTTGAAAGCGGCGGCGGCAGTGTCTCATTCGCCCCGATGGCGGGGCGAGCGTCGGCAAGGCTGATTGCATATGGCCGGCGACGGCCGAACCTGTGAGCGGCGCAACGTTTCCCTGTCGCTTTCGATGCGATCTGTCACGACTCGTCCGCGGGAAACAGCCCGGCCCAACCCTTGGCCGGATGCGCCACCTGCAGGAACCTGGTGCTGGTGCGTGGGAAGCAACGCCCCGAGAGATTGGTGAAATCACCGGAGCGGCGCGGGTGCTCGACGTAATTGACCACGGTCCTGTCTCGTACGAAGACCAATAACGAGATGCCGTCGTTGAACTCGATGTCGGTCAAGGTTTCGGCGGGCCACTTGAACCCCAATGTCTGAGCGGCGGCTGCGTCGTCGGAATAAGGGCCGAGGATGCATACGCGATCCCAGTTACCGGGAACGGCAGACGCGAGATCGACGCTCGTGTGCTCCGATCCCGAAAATTGGACTGCGATCGTGGTGGAGATCGACTTGCCGGACTGGCAGCCGGCAAGAACAAGACAAAGAGCCAAGACGCTGCGGTAATGACGCTCGTGAGGCATGACTGCTGGAACCTTGGTCAAGTCGCGACAAATTTTTCAGTGCGGTACCAATCGAAGTACTTCTGCGAAAACAGGTGCCATCGTCGAAGCCGAGTCACCGCACATCCGATACCGGACGACGGAAGCGCGAAGAAACGGTGTCAGTCCGATGGAGGATCGGCGGCCATGATGGCGCGCAAGGCGTCTTCGGCATATCGGTGGCCGGCCGCCATCTCGGCGCGTATGAAGTCTTCCAGCGGTCGCGCAGTCGTGCGAAGCAGTTGAATCGTGGCGAGCGCACAGTCCACTGGCATGCCCAGGCACCGATAGGCGATGCCGAACTCGTTCTTGGCCTCTCCACTGAGGATCGAGCGCAGGACAGGAATGGCGGCGGCGCCGAGCGCTGCCAGCTCATGCGTGGCCCAGGCGCGATCGGCAGGGGTGAGAAACGCCCGGCAGTATCGGTCAGCAATAGAGGAATCGGTGTCGGTCATGGCGAGTGTTGCCGGGATGCCGCCGTCGGGAACATGAGTGCTTCATCGAGGCATCGCGAGCAGGTCGGTAGCGCCGACATCGACGCCGGACTGGAACAGCAAGGTCGTGACCTGGCCGCGGTGGTGAGTCTGGTGATTGAAGAAGTGCTGCAGCAGCAGGCTGAAGTTCTTGCGCGTACCGACGCCGGCCAGGTTCGCGTAGGTGATATCGGCAGCCAGGTGCTCGGCCGTCAGTTCCGCAACCCAGCGCTCGACGAGCGCGTCGAGCTGCTGCCGATAGTGACGCAGTGCAGCCAGATCCGGGGCCAGCGATTGCGTCAGCGAAGTCGGCTGCGGGAATGCGTCGATAGCGCCGAGCGCACTGAACGACGCCGGGTGCTGCGCGAAGCGATGCAGCCAGATGGTGTCCGCGACGGCGATGTGGTTCAAGGTCGCCAGGATCGAACCGAAGAACGCGCCCTTGTCGGCGATCAGGGTGGCGTGGTCGAGCTTCGCCGCCGCGTCGTACACGCGGTCGTTCATCCAGCGATTGTATTGAGCCATCAGTACTGCGGTTTGCGGGGTCATGTGCGAGCCTGTGTCGGAATCAAATCGAATCGCGTAACGGCTTGGGTGTGCCTGAGCCTTTGGCGTTGAACCCGGCGACGCCGGTGCCGATCGCTGCCGCGAGCAGACTGCGAGCGGTTGCCCACGGATCGAACAGTCCGGTCATGGGCACGGAAAAGACGAAGTACGAAACCGACAGGTCGACGATCTGCACCAGCGCGAACAGGGCGAGGGCGTGCAGCAGGAGCCTGGACGTCACTCCGGCGCCGAATCGCCAGAACAAAATGACTCCGACGATCCCGTAGCCGATACGACGGACGAGGCGTGCATTGGCGATAGCGTCATCCGTCGTGCTTCCGTAGATCTCCCAATGGCTCATGCTGAAGCCGCTGAGGATGCCCACGAGGTTGGCAGTCGCATAGATCAGGATTGCCCAGGCAACGACGCGTTTCCAATGGAACCGCGGCAGGGGCGGAAGGCACATCGCTGCCGGTGGCCGATAAGGATTTTCCATGGCGTGACGGCGAGCCGATCCGTAGCGGGAAAGTCATGAGGTACCCGTTGAGCGATTGAACCGGAGCATGTTGCAGAACAGCGCTCCCTGTTCTATCGCGTCGTCCAGCGCGACATGCGTATGCGGAAACGCGTCGAACCAGTCTTTGGGCATGTTGCGCTTGGTGCTCTCGCGGTAGTCGGTCTTCAGTACGGCCATGGCATACGACTTCATGTCCAGTGCCGAGTGGCTGAACGGGCTTTCGCCGACGAAGCGCATGAGGTACCAGTAGACGAACAGGAAGTCGAAGCCGGCCGGGTAGGCGACGAATACCGGCTTGCCTTTCAATCCTCTGATCCACTCGACGTAGGAGCGCATGGCCGCTTCGGGCTTCTGCAGGTCTTTTCGGCAGGCAGCCCAGGCCTCCGGCTGCGTAGCCCACCATTCGGCGGTCTTCGGATGCGCGCTCGCGCCGTCGAGGGTTTCGAGATTCGCGGAGAACGTGGCGACCAGCGTCTTGTCCGCGGTGTAGGCTGCGGAGCCGAAACTCAGCATCGAATGTGGTCCGGGAATGGGGCCGTCGGTTTCGACGTCGGTGCTGATGTAGATCTCGGGCATGGTGGTCGTGTGTCTGATGCGTGCGGGATGAGTGGAGGCGGTCAGCCGCGCCCGCGTGTGCGGATCGATCGGCAGTCAGGCTGCATTTTCGCAGAGCTGAATGATATTGCCCTCGGGGTCACACACGTTCCGCACCCGAATGCCTGGGCCGTCCCAGACGGGACCACAGACCAGGCCGCCGCAGTCGACCGCGATTTGCCCGGCAGTGGCCAGGCTGGCAACCGTGAAAAACGGTTTGATCGCCTGGTCTTCGCGGGGCTCGGGCGGAACGCCGATGGAGATCGAGTTGGCGATGGGCGGCGGAATGGCATGGATGATGAGCTGCGCTTCGGCCAGCTGCAGCACCTGATGGTCGCCGTCGGCGTGGATTGCCTTGCCGGCGAGGACCCGTTCGTAGAAGCGCGAAACGAGCTGCAGGTTCTTTGCGTACACGAGTACTCCGGTACGGGCTGAATCCGGCATTGCAGGCTCCTGTCGGGAAATGCGCGGCGGTGGAATCCACGGCCTGACACCCGCATCGGCCCGAGCCGCGAAGCGGTGCGCGCCTGCTTCTGCGGAGCTTCCCGAAACGGGCTGGCGAGCCGCAATCGGCCCGGGGCAGCATAACCTGATCCGGCTATTTCTGTTGCCGGTCGGTCGTGCCTACCATCGTTTCGCCTTCCGGCTGGCGTGGCCCGATGTGGCGATGCGGCTTTGTGCCCGCATTCGGGTTGGAGCGGGAACAGGGCAGGAGATCGGCGTATTTCCTTGATGTGCAGCATCAAAATTCAATTGAGAACCTGTATTGCCGATAGGGAGGAGACGACCCATGGCTGCATACGACGCTATCCGGGAAGGCATGCAATGGCATGCGCCGAGCCTCAGTGGAGGGCTCGACTATATTTATTCGCCATCACGCATCTTTGTCGGTGTGTTCCAGGAGAACGGGAATTTCGATGTGTTCAACGGCGAGAGCCCGGACGACCCGCACAAGGTGAAGCTGTGGTCGAGCGACTCCAGCGGGAACCTGCGGGAAAACTGGAGCCTGTCCGTGCTTCAGCTGCGCAAGGGACCGTTCGACAACCGCAGGAAGACCCTGCAGATCTATGCGCACGACAACGTCAGGAACTCGCTGCAGCAGCTGTGGAGCAGTGGCGGCTCGTGGGATCTGGACCATCCCGTCGAGGTTCGCCTGGGGGATGACGGTCTGCTGGCCCTGCATCAGGGTGACCGCGAAGTCTGGAGCAGCGGCGCTTCGGATCCGGTCGTCGAGTTCGTGGTCGAGCGGATCACCTACGACATCCCCAAGGCAACGATCAAGTCGGACAGCGACGGCGGCGTACTCGATCAGGTGCTGACCAACAATACGACCGAGTCGCAGCAGATGAAGATGTCGAAACAGATCAGCATGTCGACGACATCGAGCTGGTCCAACGCCACCGGCTTTTCCTCGACCATCAGCGGCGAGGTCACATCCGGCGTCCCAGGCGTCGCTTCGGCCAAAGTGTCCATGAGCGCCTCCGTGACGAACACCTTCACTCTGGGAGGTTCAAAGACGGTCGGCTCGACCATCGGTTTCGAATTTTCTCTGGTGGTACCGGCCGGCAAGACCTATCGCGGCTGGGCGAGTATCCGCCAGGCGCAATACGATGTGCCGTATACCGTCCATGGAGAGCTGCGTTTCCGCTCCGGCAAGCGACGCAAGCACACACTGTCGGGCACCTATTCCGGCGAGAGCGGCTACCTCGGCATGTACCAGGTCGACGAGATCCACAAGGACACGGCGACACGGATCATGAGCGGCGAGCTGCAAGGCCCCGTGCACGCGCAGTATCCGGCTGGCGGCTAGCGTCGCTTCTTCGCGAGACGGCGGTGTCCGCATGTGCGGTGTGCTGGTGCCGTTTTCCCGTGAGCTGCAACGACCTCGAGGCCGAAGACGCCAGGGAACACCAGCGCGGCGACGCATGACCTGAACTCGAAGCCATCCGCGATGATTCCCACGTGAGGATGTCGTCGATATCGAGCACGAGATCGGCCGTGCCGCGGCGCTCGCTGAACGTGGCCAGGCAGGATCCGTGGACATGGACGTCATGCCACGCCAGCGAATCAACGTCCTCCGTGCCCCAGGGGCCGGGGCTGTTCATGGCGAGGCCTCATTCCTCCGGCCCCACCCAGTACGGCAGTCCTCGGGCCATGAGGGCCGAAAGGTATGCCGCCACATCGCTCGCCGAGCAGCCGTCGAAGTACAGGCGAACGCCGCTTCCGGCGTGCCCGAGAACGAGGTCTTCGACCTCGTTCTTCCACAGCTGGATCACCGCACCTGCATGCCACTGCTGAAATGCGTCAGCCTCGGACTGGACCAGAAGCTGATCTCCGGTCGTGACCCAGACAGTGATCTGATGGGTTGCCGGGCTGCGCCAGCGCAGACCCGAACTCACCAGGGCATCGGCCACGATCTCGATGTCTCTGCTGACGTCGGCGACGAGGGTAGGCATGGTTCCTCACGCGAAATTCGGGATGCGCCGCGTAACGGCGCCGGATCGATGAAGGATCAGGTGTCGCTCTCGACGTGGTGATCGGGATCGTGATCGCCCACGAGGTCGAGTTTGACGCCATGTTCCAGCCACGCCTTGCAACCCGCAAGCACGAAGCTGAAGCCGCCCATGGAATCGATCGCGGCAGAAACCTGCTCGTCGTCGGTGCCGGTGAAGCCTGAAGCGGTGATGGTGACGAAGGTGGCGTCTTCGCCACGCGGGGAGAAAATCCATTCCGCCGGCGTGGGCCAGCGGATCAGGATTCGCCGATCCTGTTCCAGCTCCAGCACGTCGACCTGTGCCGAGAATCCATACCTGTCCCAGTACCAGGTGACCTTCTCTCCGCGCGCGAGCTTCCCGCTGCCGCGCGTGAACCAGAATTTGCTCGTCACGGCGGGATCGATGAAGGCGCCGTAGACCTCCGATGCGGGACGGCGGATCAGCATGTGCGTGCGGGCAACCGGCGGGGAGAGTGCGGACATGGTGTGGCTCCTGGCTGGGTCAGTGGCGCCGACGGTTGAGCATAAGCCGCGACGGCACCGGAGCGAAGCGAAGGCGTGAATGCCGGCTTGACGCTCTCGTCAGAGGGGGTTGAGTTCTCCGCAGACGGCGTGCGGACGCCGGGCGTCGGCGCGTCATCCCTCGGGCAGCGGGATTCGCGGCCCCGGATGGCGGCGCGCTTTCATGAGTTCGCGCAGGTCGCGGCAGGATTGCGAGCGCGTCGAGCATGTCGCCGGGCGAGCACTGTCGGCCACTTCGCGCTGCGCCGACGCGACCGCCTCGCCGGGCACCTCGGATAGTTCCGATGCAATCGGCCATTTTTCCTGCGAGGCCTTGCGCTGCATCAGCGTGCAGAGTGCGTGCGCGGACTGTCCCGAAGAGCGAGCGGTCGCAGTGCGATTTCATGCTGCATCGCAGCGCAGGCGATTCAAACGTTCGTATTGACCTCCACAACGCCCACATTTAGTCTTCGCGGCGGCCAGGGGAACGCCCGAGAGGGCGCGTGCCGAGTAGTGCTGCAATTCGTCGGGAGCGCGGAAGCCGCCCGGTTTCCGCGTCGCTATGCACACTGACCTCGTGGGGATGACCATGTACAACCGATTCCGCGGCATCGGCCGGCGGTCGCTGCCGGCTGTCGCCTTGCTCCTGCTGAGTGCCCAGGCCCTGGGCAACACGCTCAACCAGAACGTCTCGTGGACCGTCGATCGTGCGGGAACGACCGCGAAGTACCGGGTCGTGGCTTACGGCGATTCGATCTACGCCGGTTACAACGGCTCCATCAGCAACGCAGCCAAGTACTCCGCGCCGACCGTCGATTCGGAGTATCTCTCCGCGCTGTGGAACGCCGACATCGAGAATATCCGCCGCGCCAAGTCGGGTGCGCTGGCGTCGGACGTCTATCAGAACAAGATCGTGGCCGAGCGCTCGTACATGCAGGCCAGCTCCACGCGCGTCGTAACCTTCGAGATGTGCGGCAACGACGGCTTGCAGGCGCGTTCCAGCTTCAAGTCCCAGACCGGCACCTGCGACTACGGCGTGCTGACGAACGCGGTGAACACCTGCAAGAGCTACGTCGCGCAGGCGATGGACTACATCAACGCGAACGCCCACGCCAACACGAAGCTGAAGCTCATCGCGAACCTGTACTACCCGGGCTTCAACGCCGACAACGTGCAGAGTTCGTGCCGCGACGCGACCACCGGCGCCACGGTGAACCTGCGCGACCGCTTCCTGCCGGCGATCGCGACGATGAATTACTGGATGTGCGAGTACGCGCGCCAGAAAGGGTTCCAGTGCGCCGACAACTTCGCGCAGTACATGGGCGCGGACTACGACAGCAACGGCGACGGTCAGGTCGACTCCGTCGCGCTGCGCTACGTGGCCGGCGACACCGAGGCGAGCTACGTCACGCGCATCACGACGACCTTGCGCTCCACCTTGCGCGACGCGAACACGCATTTCGTGAGTGCGTCGAGCAGCTATGACTACATCCAGTCCGACGACGTGCACCCGACCTATACCGGCGGCACGGTCAGCGCCGGCCTGTTCGGCGGATCGACCGGCAGCGGCGCGCCGCGCTACACCAGCTTCACCGGCGGCAAGAGCCCGATCTGGAACAACTATGGGCACGAGCGCATGGGCTGGTCGCTGTCGACCTATAACCCGCCGACGCCCTGATCGTTTCGGGAGCGCGACCGGTGAACGGCTCCGGCCATGACCGCACCACGCCGTCCGTCGAGGACGGCGATGGTGTGCGTGTGATCCGCGAACGACGATCGGTGATTCCGGCAGCGATGGTGTTGAAGGCGCTCGCCGCGACCGTGGTCGTGGCGGGCATCGCGATGCTGGTGTTCTCGTCCCGATCGTCGCGCATCGTCGCCGGTCCCGACGACAGCGCAGACACGGCTCCGGCCGTGTCGGCGACAGCCGGGTCGCCGATTGCGGGATCCGGACGCGTTACCGCGACGGCAGCGCGCGTTCCGCAACGCCACGCCGCTGCGCCGGTTCTGCAACGCCATTCCGGAGCGCCCGACCTGCTCGTCACGCGCAATCCCGACGATCTGCCGAGCGGCGATCCCGACGACATCGCGACCTACGTTTCGCCCGGAGATCCCGTGCCGACCATGAGCGAAGTGATCCAGGCCCTGCACGACCTGGGCGACCACAGCGGCATCGGCGCGTTCAATCCGCCCGGCACCAGTCCGCCGCTGCGCGGCCTCGCGGTACCCGAGGACTTCGAGTTGCCGGCCGGCTACGTGCGCCATCATCAGGTGACCGACGAGGGCGAGCCGCTGGAACCGATCCTGATGTTCTCGCCCGACGGCGTGTTCGTGGATGCGGCCGGTCGCGAGATCGCGATTCCGCCGGATCGGGTCGTGCCGCCCGCGCTGGCGCCGCCCGGGCTGCCTGTCCGGGAAATCACGATCCCGCCGACGCCGTGAGCGGCCTGGTTTGATGGGGCAGCCTCGAAGTGAATGGTTGTCCTGCTGCCGGATGTCCGACAGATCAGTCGTGATCGGGTGACTGGTTCAGTGGCCTGGTTCAGTGGGTGTCCCGCATTGAGCGTCCTGAATTGAGTGCTGCTATCCGTGGATGTCCTGAAGTGAACGCGGGCGTGAGCGCGCCCGCTTTGATGGGAGTGTCCTGATGTGGGTGGAGGGTCATGGGCTCGCCCGTTCCGATGTGCGCGCGTGACGCAGCCGCTTTGAGGGGTACTCGCTGATGCCTGCATTCTTTGCGCCGTTGCGCGCATCGTGGCGCACGCTCGCCGGCATCGTCGCGAGCGCGGCGTTGCTGGGGCTCTATGCGCGCGGCGGCCATGCATGGATGTTGGGCTTCGCGGCGCTGGTGCCGTGGCTGCTCGCCTCGAACACGACACGCACCGTCATCGGCGCCGTGCTCAACGGATGGTTGATGAGCATCGCGTTCGTCGCGGCCGTGTTCCTGTGGTTCGGCGCGGCGTTCGATGCCTATACCGGCATGGGCACAGTTCCGGCCACGCTGGCATTGTGTGCGCTCGCGCCGCTGCTGCAGCCGCAGGTGATCGTGTTCGCCGTAGTGCGCCATCTCGCCGGACGGCGTCATGGAGCGCTCGTGCGCGCGCTGGCCGGCGCATCGGCCTGGGTCGCCTGCGAATGGCTGTGGCCCAAGCTGCTCGGCGATACGCTGGGCCACGGCCTGCTGCCGGCGGTGTGGTTGCGGCAGGTGGCGGATCTCGGCGGCGCCGCCGGTATCACCTTCCTGCTGATCCTCGTCAACGAAGCGCTGACGCAGGCCGTCGCGCAGCGGCGCGGCGGTGTCCGCCGCGTGCTGTCGCCGCTCGCGCTCGCGGTCGCGGTGCCGGCGCTGATGGCGGGCTATGGTGTGTTGCGCCTGTCCGCGCTCGAATCGGTGCTGAGCACGCCGGCCGCGGCAATGCGCATCGCGATGGTGCAGGCGAATCTCGTCGACTACGAACGCAAGCGGCGCGAACGCGGCACCTATGCCGTGGTGCGCGAGGTGCTGGACACGCATTTCGCGCTGTCGCGCGCGGCGATCGAACACCATCAGGCCGACGCGTTGCTGTGGTCGGAAACGGTGTATCCGACGACCTTCGGCCATCCGCGCAGCGAGGACGGCGCGGCGCTGGACCGCGAGATCCTCGATTTCGCCGCGGCGGCGAACGTCGCGCTGGTGTTCGGCACCTACGATCGCGATGCCGCGGGCGAATACAACGCGGCAGCATTCCTGGCGCCCGGCACCGGCCCGATCGGCACTTACCGCAAGACCTATCCGTTTCCGTTGACCGAACACGTGCCGGCCTGGCTGGCCGGTCCACTGTTGCGACAGTGGCTGCCGTGGGCCGGCAGCTGGCAGGCCGGTTCCGGGGCGCGCGTCATGCCGCTGCGCGCCGCCGACGGGCGCGAGCTCAACGTCGTGCCGCTGATCTGTCTCGACGACGTGCGGCCGGATCTCGCGATCGATGGCGCGCGGCTCGGCGCGCAGGCGATCGTCGGGCTCTCCAACGATTCCTGGTTCACCGACCACCCTATCGGCGCGCGCCTGCATCTGGCCGTGGCAACGTTCCGTAGTATCGAGACACGCCTGCCGCAGCTGCGCGTCACGACGAACGGCCTCAGCGCCTTCGTCGATCCGACGGGCGAGGTGCTCGCGAGCACGGCGGTCGGCGATCGCGCGGTACTCGCCGGCGAAGTGCCGTTGCGCGATCCGCCGCCGACCGTGATGGTGCGCTGGGGCGACTGGGTCGGCGGCGCTGCGGGCGTTTTCCTCCTGTCGCTCGCGGTCGCGTCGGTCGTGCGCGTATGGCGCGCGCGCCGGGCGGATGTCGATTCACGGGCAAACGTTCGCAGCGTTGTGTCGGCGGTTCCGGCCGCTTTCGATGTCGTGCTGCTCAGGCCCGGCTGGCGTGCCGCGGCTGCGCTGCTGCGCGTCTGCGCCGGGGCCGGCCTGCTGTGGCTGGCTTTGCGCATGCTGCTGCGCGACGGCTTGCAGGTGAACTCGCTGGTGCAGCTGCAGATCTTCCTCGGCGCGACACTGGTGCCGGCTGTCGCGGCCTGGGCGATCGAGCGGGCGTTCGCCGCGCGGGCGCGCGTCGATGCCGGACTGCTGATATTCCAGCAACGTCACCAGCGCATCGAGGTTCCCGTGGATCGCATCGTCACGGCGCAGCCCTGGCGCATTCCGCTGCCCGGTACCGGCATGGATCTGATGCTCGCGTCCGGCGCGCGTTTCACGCACGGCATTGCCGTCGCCGACATCCGTGCGCTGCTGCGTGCGCTGACCGATGCCGGCTCGCCCGTGCGTCTGGCCGACATGGCTTCGGCATGCCGGGCCGACTACGCCACGGCCCGTGCGCTCGCCACATGGCCGCGGCTCGATCACCCGCTGGTCAAGTTCGTGCTGTTCCCGCTGCTGCCCGCGCTGCCGGCCTTCCGCCTGCACCAGCACATCGCCTTCGGCGGCACCTTCGGCGAGTACTACACCTACGGCCTCGCGGCCTGGCTCACCGGGCTGCTGGTCTGGTGGGCCGCCTGGTCCATCGGACTGATGCTGTTCGCTGCCGTGCTGCGCATCGTCGTCGAGGCCGGACACCTGGCGGTGCTCAGATGGCCAGCACGTGCCCGCGCGGCGCGTCTTGCGCTGGCGGCGCTGGGCCGCGTGGCCTTCTATGTCGGTTTGCCGGCATGGCTCGTGGTTCGGCTGCTCGGCGGCTAGCGAAGACGCCGTCCAATATGCAGAGGGCTCGGAGCGCAAAATGAATCTCGACGGATGCGCCTGCGCACCTGTTCGGAATCCCCGAAACCCCTGGACGACACGGTAGTCGCCGGCGGGCCGGCCCTTTCGTCGCGTCGGCGAGAGAGGGCCGGCGATTGCCTCACGCGAATCTGACGCCGGTGCCGGTCACCACAGATTCGCGGGCGGATAACTCTTGGGCAGGCCTTTCCGGATGTTGCTCACGAAGTTCTTGTCGTTGAACGGTGTGATCGCGCGGCCGTAGTCGTAGGTGTTCAGTACGCCCTTGAGATAGCTGTTGTCGGCCTTGGCGCCGCCGTGCATCAGATCCCAGGTCACGATCGGCGGGGTGAACCAGTTGCAGGTGGGATTGACGGGCTTCTCGCCGTTCTCGGCAAAGGTCATGGTGTGCGTCGAAGCCTTCTTCCGGTAGACCATGTAGACCGTATCGCCGTCGTGGCGCACGTCGCCGACCTTCTTGGTCTCCACGTCGCCGTGCACGCTGATGCTCGCGTGGGTGAGCTCGCCGTCGGTGGTCCAGACCATGCCGAACTCCCAGTCGTTGCGGTGTCCGCAGGCCGGGCCGGTGATGCAGCCATTGCCGGTCTGGTCCTTGACGAAATACTGCGCATACATGCGGGCGCAATAGGTTTTGTTGCGCGGTTCGCCGGCCGGCGACCACACCACGCATTTCTGGCGGTAGTAGGTGTTGGAATACTCCAGCTGGTTTTTCCAGGCGCAATGGCCGTCCGTCGTACCGCCCAGCTTGATCCCCGGATTCGGTTTTCCGTCGAAACTGACGCCGGCCGAGGGCAGGCATCCGTCGCGCCGGTAGTCGAAGCCGATCGCCCATTTCTTGGCTTCAGGGTCTTCGTTGTACGGCAGGGGCCGAAGGCAGGCCGGATCCTTGTCGCTGGTGCAGCTGTCGACTTTTGCCCAGCTGGCTTCGCAGGCCTTGTCGGCGAAAGCCGTGGATTGGGCGCAAGTGATCGCGGCGAGGCCGATCAGGGCGCTCCATTGACGCAATGGCGATGTCATGACTTCTCCTTGTTGAACGGACAGGTATGAGTGCAGCCGAATCGGCTTGCCGTGTTGCGTTTTCAAGAAGGTCGGATGGATGGGTGAGTAACGATGCGGAGTTAACGTTGTAATTTATCCACAACGTTTTCTGCCGCAAAATGCAAGAGCGAAGAGCGGGTGCGGTTCCTATCACGGCAATTCATCGGCGTGCGATCGCCGCGGTGCGGCTTTCCGGAGATCACCCCAGGGCTGACGTTTCCCCGGCGTTCTCGCGGCGTTTCCACCGGTCGGCCAGTCATTTATCGGAAGTGCTTCAGTCAGGCGCTCCTCGACGATCCCCGCGGGATGGGCGGATCTCCGTCATGAGGCAACGATGCGGCCGGCGCGGAGAAATCCGGAGCGCCCGGCGTCGGAAAAAAAACGCATGCCGACTCCCCACGGACAACGCCCTCGGGGCGCTGCCGGTTTCGTCTGCTTTTCATCCATTGCTCGTTCGCGCGATCGGGGCATGAAAGCGAGCGCTGAAGGTATGGAAGGCGAGGCCAACCCGATAGGCTGGCGCCATTCGAATGTCACGATGCCCCGGGCTCTCCGGGATAGTCGATGCCGGCCAATCCGTCGCGGAGAGCATCGGGTCGTTCAGGGCGGACGTGGTCTCGCAGACCGCGGCTGACAGCAAGTGACGCCGATTACCGTTCTTGCTCCAGCAGGCGCGTTCGCGCGCCGTTTCTTCAGTGCATCGTGCGCTGCCACCAACCCAGGGATGTCTCGATGAATATCAGTACTTTTGCGAAGGCCGCGTTCGGCCTGATCGTGTTCTCCGGCGCGTGCCTCGCCGAATCGCCGGCGCCCAAGGTTCCGGAAGAGGTCTACGCGCCCTTGAAGATGGAAGAAGGAACCTGGGATGCGGCAGTCACGTTCTATGAAAACGACAAGCCCTCGGGCACGGCCACGGGAGTGCAAGTCAACCGGCTGCTCGAAAACGGCCACTGGATCGTCAACGAATTCCGCATTCCCGCAACCGAGAAGTTTCCCGCCTACGAGGGTCACGGTGTCTGGGGCTACGACCCGGTGGCGAAGACCTATGTCGACACCTGGGTGGACACGAACGACGTGGCGGTCCGCACCGACTACGGCTACTGGAACGCGAAAGAGAACACCATGATCTGGTCGTCGAAACAGTCCGACGGCAAGGGCCACTTCGTCGACTACCGGATGACCGAGGAGTTCAAGGGCGACACGCGCATATTCACGTTCTACCAGCTCGGCATCGTGAAGCCGGCCGAGCACGTGCTCGTCAAGATCGTTTTCACCAAGCGCAAGCAATGATTCGATCGATGGTCGGCTTGTACTTGTAGTGGAGGAACGTGGATGCCCCGGTCCTGTGTCACCTGCCGCAGTCCGGCGCCGGCGCATCCCGCTTTCGCTGCACGTCGGCGCCGTTGCGTTCGCTGCAGGCGCTCGAGCGGCCCGAACGCAGGCGAGATGTCAGGTTTCGGCCACTAGCGCGTATGCCGACGGGAAGGTGCGGATGTCCCGCGCCGGAGCCGTGCCGTGTCCTTGTCTCGATCCGTTGGCCTCGCTGTTGGTTTGCTCGTGTCTTCCCTGTTGCCGTCGATGGGCTTCGCTCAGGTCGACGGCAGCCTCGATCCGACCTTCGGCAGTCCCGGCGATCCCGGGCGCATCGCGTTCTCGATCGTCTCGCGCGATCCGGCCGAAACGCCCGGTTCGCTGAACTGGGCGCAGGTCACGCCGTTCAAGGTGCTGCCGCGCGACGACGGCTCCGCCATCGTCTGGTCGAACGCTGCCACTCCGTACGACCTGCCGATCAGCGCGCCGACCGTGCCGGTCGCGATACGCATCCGGGCCGACGGCACGCTGGACACGAGCTGGGGCGCCAGCGGCGGCGGCCGTACGGTGATCTACGTCGGCGAGGACTACACCTGGCGCGCTGCCGTCGGGGTTGTCGAT
>Ga0247823_10000941_pt1 | contig 24612 bp, 22 predicted proteins | sample 13C_PalmiticAcid_2_FD_192426 | JGI IMG/M metagenome (GOLD analysis project Ga0247823, IMG submission 192426) | Soil microbial communities from agricultural site in Penn Yan, New York, United States - 13C_PalmiticAcid_Day30 | ecosystem: Environmental > Terrestrial > Soil > Agricultural land... | reverse complement strand
GGCCCAGCGCATCGCCGACGGCCGCATCCTGCCGAACGTGTTCGGCGTGGAGTCCGAGGCGATGCTGCGCGGCGTGCGCCACGTCCACATCGTCGCCTGCGGCACGAGCTTCCATGCGGGCCTGATCGCGCGCTACTGGATCGAAGCGCTGGCCGGGCTGCCCTGCAGCGTCGAGGTGGCCAGCGAATACCGCTACCGGCAGGCCGCGGTGCCGCCGGGCACCCTGTTCCTCGCGATCTCGCAGTCGGGCGAAACCGCCGACACCCTGGCCGCGCTGCGCGACGGACGGCGCCACGGCTATACCGCGAGCATCGCCCTGTGCAACGTGCCGGAATCGAGCCTCGTGCGCGAATCCGAACTCGTGCTGATGACACGTGCCGGCCCCGAGATCGGCGTCGCCTCGACCAAGGCGTTCACGACGCAGCTGGCCGCGCTCGCACTGCTCGCGCTGGAACTCGGCCGCATCAACCGCCTGGACGTGTTCCGCTATCACCGCCTCGTCACGCAGCTCGCCGGACTGCCGCAGGCGATCGCGCAGATGCTGACCCTGGACGCGCAGATCGCGCAGATCGCCGAGCGCTTCGTCGACAAGCGCCATGCGGTGTTTCTCGGCCGCGGCGTACAGTATCCGGTCGCGCTCGAAGGCGCGCTCAAGCTCAAGGAAATCTCCTACATCCACGCCGAGGGCTATCCGGCCGGCGAGCTCAAACACGGTCCGCTCGCGCTCGTGGATCACGACATGCCGGTCATCGTCGTCGCGCCGGAAAACCAGCTGCTCGAGAAACTGAAGTCGAACATGGAAGAAGTCCGCGCACGCGGCGGCCAGTTGTTCGTGTTCGCCGCCGGCGACGCCGACTTCGATTCCGACGGCATCGACGCGCTGGTTCGCGTCGGCCCGGTCGGCAACCTGATCGCACCGGCCGCGTTCACCGTGCCGCTGCAACTGCTCGCCTACCACGTCGCCGTCTGCCGCGGCACCGACGTCGACCAGCCGCGCAATCTGGCCAAGTCGGTGACAGTGGAATAGCGGTCGCACCACTATCCGGTCATTCGGCGCAGACACCGGGTCGAGCTGCGGCGCGCCATTGCCGCGCCACGCATCCCTGCGCAGCGCGGCGCATCACCTTCAGTACGCAAACGGCATCCATTCCGTCGGCGCCATGGCTCAGAGCCCCGCGACCTCGTCCAGATCCACGTGCACGCCCTTGCCGTACCAGTGGCCGTCGATCAGCACCAGATCATGCTCGGCCCAGACCGGCGCGCCGAACACCGTGACGGTGGTGCGCACGCGGGCCGTATCCGCACCGCGTTCCAGCACGTCCACGTGCAGCGAGTCGGCGACTGCGTCCAGATCGATGCCGTAGGTGCGCACGGCTTCCTTGGCCGCGGTCAGCATCGGGCTCGCGCGTTCGAGCACGCCTTCCAGCGGCAGCGCCTTGAGCTGGTCGATGTCGGTGATGCCGGTGCGGCGCGCCGCGTCGGTCAGCACGGTCAGCGCGCGGCGCAGCGAGGCGACGCTGAGGAAATCGGTGGTGTTGACCCAGCGCTGTATGCCGGGCAAGGCGCTGCGCAGGGCTTCGCGCTGGGCGTCGGTCAGCTTGGTATCCGAGGAATTGACCGCGACGCTCAGCGCGCCCATGCCCATCAGCATCATGCCGGCGGCCTGCGGACGCGCCTTGGCCATCTCCGGTTCCAGCTTGGCCATCATCTGATCGACGGCGTCGGGCGCGGTGAACTGCTGCATCTTCTCGGCGAAGCGCGCGCGCTCGGCCTCGCTGGTCGGCTTGTTGCGCTGCATTTCATACGCGAGGCGGGCCTCTTCCCACTGCCGGCGCGGCGTCAGGCTCTGGGCCAGAGCGGCCAGGTCGCCGGCGCGGAACAGCTCGGCCAGGTGCTTGATCTCGACGGCCGGGTCCGGCGCGTTCTGGCTCGCGACGGCAACCGCCGCCGGCGCGGTCGACGGCGCGGCCAGCAAGGTGGACGGACCGACCACGGCGACGGCTAGCAGGCTCAGGGACAACAGCTTGGTCTTCATGCGGTGCTCCTCTCGTTGGGAGCTTTAGTGTGCTGGTGAACTACAACACCAATAAGTGACGAAAGTCATTCCGTCGCGAAAGATTCGCTCGCCCGCCCCCGAAACCGGCGGGATGACAACAGAAAGACAGTTAATTCAATCAGATGAGGGGAAATTCTCGACACTGTCACAGCTGTTGCGGCGGTAGCGCGGGCGTCCCGGCCGCCGCGGTAGCCGCTCCTCGACGCGAGTTCCGTCGCTTCCCGCTCGCCGTCACGGCGATGAAACAGGCCTCTTGCCGCGGCAGCCCGGTTCGACGATCAGGCAAAGGCCCAGCTTCCCGCTGGCCGGCACGGACTTTGCGGCAGGCAGCGGCGTATCGCGAGGCCCGCCGCAGCGGGCCTCGCCGTGCGGCCCCCGCCTCAGGAACCCGCCGCCGTCGTCATGATGCTCGGCGCGCCGTTGGCCTTGTCGGTGAACACGACATAGGCGCTGCCCTGGAAGCTGACGCCGCTGAGCGCGTACTTCGTCTGCAGCGGTCCGGCCTTGGTGCTGCCGTTGGACGTGCCCTGGATCAGGCGGTTGACCCAGTGCGAGGTGTTGCGATCGTAGAAATAGGTATAAATGTTCCCGCCGTTGTCGTTGACCACGAGCAGCAGCGAGCCGCCGTAAGGCATGAGGTTCAGCGCCGAATGCGTCGTGATGGGGCTGCCGTTCGCGTCCAGCACCGCGGCGGTCACCAACGTCCAGGTGTTTTTGCCGCTGTTCCGGATCACGCGGATCTGGTTGTTGCTGGCGGCGTCGGCGAACGCCATGACGAGCGCGCCGTCGAATTCCACGAGACTCACGCTGAAGTTCGTTTTCGGAACGAGTTCCGTGCCGTTCGCCCCCAGGTAGGCGACCGGCCGCGGTGTGTCGAAGATGCCCTGACTGGTATAGGACGCGAGCACGATGTTGCCGGTGCTCTGCGGCACCGAGCGCGCCGGGAACGCGAGATACAGGCCGGCGCGCCGAGATTGCACATCGCCACACGCGGCGCGGCATCGCCGCCGCTTGGCGCGAGCAGTTTGTAGTTGCCGCTGTCGGTCGCATTGAAGGCAAACTGCCGGCCGTTGCTCGTCGACGTGCTCCAGGTCTGGCTGGCGAGAAACCAGTTCGCCTGATAGAGCGTGCCGTCGTTGCCCGGAACCACCAGGAGCAGTCCGCCGATTATCGGGACGATGGCCGGATCGCCGCCGTTGGTGGTCATCGTGGGGCTCGTGCCGATCGAGATATCGCTCGACGTGTAGACCTTGAACGCCGGCGCGTCGGTCATCGGCATCGCGAGGAAATGCACGTGGTGATTGCTGGAGTCGGAACTCGTCTTGCGGAACACCGCACAGAGCGTGTTCTGTTGCGCGGTATCGAGCTGGCCCGGTGTCGGCGTGCCGGACAGCATGGTCTGCGGCAAGGTGTTGGTGAGGGTCGAGTCGTAGTTCGTGACCATGGCGGCAGACGGCGCGAGGTCATCCTGGTTGCTGCCGATGATGCGATGGCTCTGCCAGCTGACCGGATGCGCCGGCACCGTGCCGGCATCCGGCGGCGCGCCGGTCAGGCTGTGTATGCCGCCGGCAGGCATGTCCCAATAGGTGGACGAGTAGAGAAAATCGTCACTCCATTTGCGGCAGCGCAGATCAGTCAGTACGACGCGCTGCTGCGCCTCGCCGTTGACGGCGATGTACAGCGGCGACCAGTTGCGCGTGTCGGTCGCATTCGCGACGAGGCTCAGGTTCGGAGTCAGCACCAACGCTCCGTAGGTCGGCGACGGATCGCGCGTGCTCAATGCGTTGATGACTTCGTTGAGCGAAATCTGCACCGCGTTTCGCGCGCGCGAGAAGTTGGTCGCGTTGAGGGTGTCGTTCAGGCGTTTGTCGCCGTAGGCGATCCAGGAAGTCGGATTCGCGCTGTTGTCCTGCACGACGAGACCGTTGTAGCTGTCTTCGTCGTGCATGAGCCTCGAGCACAGGTCGGCGGCCGGGTTGTTCGTATGCAGCGTCTTGCGCGGCGTGCGCAGATGGCCCGCGGAGAACAGATCGGTCAGGAAATGGCAGGCGAACGCTTCCAGGAAATACGCGCGCTGGTAGTCACCGCTAGCCGCCGCCTGCAGCGCGCAGGCATGACCGGCCCGATACGTCGCGACCGCATGCGTGCCGAAATGGTCCCAGTTCGTCGCGGCGAGCTGCAGATACCGGCCTTTGGACGCCCACCAGGGCACCATGTTGCTGGCGCCGGTCGCGAGGTTGTAGCGCTGATCGAACTGATCACCGGCGTTGGTCTGCGAATACGCCTGCGACCAGACGTCCGTCGCCTTCGGCTGCGCGGCCTGGATCTGCGCGACGGCGGCGTTCACGGCATTGGACTGATCCTGGATGATGGACAGGATATTCAACGCCATGGACGTGCCGAACACGAGCGGCTCGTCGTACAGCGTATTGAATGCCTGGATGAAGCGCTGCTGCTGGGCCGCGTCGCCACTCGCGTCGGAGATGGGCTGCGACGGCAGGCCGTAGAAGTCGCCCGCCAGCGCGAGGATCTGGCCGAAGCTGAAAGACTGTCCGGCGGCATTCGGGAAGTAGTTGACGCTCGGCGGCGACTGCGTGAACGAATTGCCCTGCGCATCGACGAAGATCAGGCCGTCGCCGAACGCCTCATGCTCGGGCGATTCGAACAGTTCCAGGCCCGGGTCGGCATGCAGCGGACTCAGATGGCGCGTGTACTTGCGCCGGTCGCGTGGGAACACGACAGGCGGCAGGGCTTCGGCAGCGGGCGCATCGCTCCCGGCGACGGCAGCGATGGCATCGTTCGATTCGGTGGTGCTGTTCATGGTCAGGGGTTCCAGGTGCAGCGGGGTGATGCCGATCGCGTCGCCGGTACCGGGACACCCCGGCGCTGGCCGAACCGACGTCGAGACCGACGGGATTGGTATACGAATGGCCTTGGCAGGTGTTGCGCCCGCACGTCGTGGTTCCGCGATGGTCGCAAGGGACGCGGCCGCAGCCGTCGATCGATGACGTTTGCGGCGTTCTCTGGAGATCTCACGGAATGCTAGGGCGCGCCGCCGCCGCAGCGGTATCAGCGGGGTTGCGTACGGCTATCACGCAGGTTGCATCGGCCGGCGGCCGCGCCGAAAACGGCGGCCTGCCCTCGATGGCGGCGTGCCGAGTGACGCGCCGAGCCGACACGACCTCGGTCGCCGGTCAGGCGGTGTCTGCCGTGCAGCGACGGCGCTGTCCCGGCGTGCGCCCATACCGCTCGCGGAAACTGAAGTGTATGCGGAGGCGAGACCCCATCCCCACCCATACCCTCCCCTTGAAGGGGAGGGTTTTATATGCCGCGCTTACGAAGAGCATGGCCAAACCGCTTCCGTCGAGCTGGCCTGCTCAAGCCCTCCCCTTCAAGGGGAGGGTATGGGTGGGGATGGGGTTCGCCCGCGGATCGGTATTACCCTCGGCACACGACGCCAGTCGCAGCAAACCGCCGCGACCCTAGCAGCGTCCGGCGGAATCGCAAGGGCCGGTACTATCTTTTCGGCGTCACGAGATAGACGACCGGCTGCGGCTGCGCGATCGGTCGGACCGTGCGCACGTTGTTGCGCGGCATGCCGCGCGCGATCAGTGCGGCATTGAGCCGGCCGATGCTGGACGACGAGGTGGGGATCGGCGCCTGCAGCACGAACCAGCGGATGCCCGTCGTGCACGACGGCGTGGTCAGCGAGCCGACGTAGCTGTAGAACGGCTGCTGGCCGAAGCGCCAGAGTACGCGGCCGAGATCCACGGCGACGACCGAATCCGGCGGCGCGCTCAGCGAGCGATAGGCCGCGGCCAGGGTCGGGTCTTCGCCGGCGGCATCGTCGGCGGTCCATAGCACGCCGAAGACGGCGACGCCGCCGTGCTGGTCCACGGTCTTGATGTGCAGCTCGTAGGCCGGGTTGCCGGCGACCACGTGCTCATTGCGGTAGTGGAAATGGAATCCGGCGACCGTGTACACGAGCGCCCGGCCGCTCCCGTCGATGCCCGGCGCCATCGTGACCGCAGGGCCCATCGACGCCTGGAACACGACGTTCTGGTCGTGCGCGTCGAACGTCGACTGCGTGATCACGCTGGAGGCCGGCCACGGTGTCGTCGTGACCCGGGTCAGATCGATCGGCGACTGCTGCGGCGGCGGTCCTTTCGCACAGGACTCGCCCCAGCTCGGTCCCTCGGGATAGGTCCAGGGCGCAAGCGCATCGCTGTAGTAGTCCGCCTCGGACTCCGCGACGGAGTGCCCCGCTTCGCGCGGCACCGGCGCCCGGGCGCAGCCGCTCGCGAAACACAGCAGCGCGACGGACATGACGAGCGCGATGCCGGCAACGGGGTCATTCGGAACGCGCGCCGGTTCCTTGCAGGATCCGCGGGTATTGCGAGTGCCACACGACCTGTCCACGACGTAAGTGCTGCTCATGTCCGCCCTCCCCAGAGACGCAGTAGATTTTTACACTAACAGCGCTTTGTCAGGCGCTCAAGCGGTTCTGATGACTCCGGCTCGCACTTTGCGCTATGCGCTTGCAGGGGTTCCACAGGCCGGTTTCAGCCGGTTGGCATGCGGCTCGATCCGGCCCCGGTGCCGAGGTCGCAAGCGCGAGCGGCCGCGCGCCGTCGTCGTGCATTCCGCTTTGCCCGTCGGCAGCGGCGTGCGTTGTGCGAGGACGCGAACGCGATGAGCGCGAGCAATCGGCCGACAATACGCTTCTGCACGACGGCGGCGGCGCGTTCGCGACTGGCATGCCGGTTGCCACGACATGACGTGTCCTGGCTTCCCTCGAGCGGCCATGCCCAGCGAACCGTCGACTCCGGACGAGATGCATTGCAACGACACTCACGGCGATCGCCGTCGCCACGAGCCGACCGCGGAGCCCTATGTCGGCTGCGCCGGCTGGGCGCTCGGACGGGCGGTGCAGGACGAATTCCCCGCAGGCGCCAGCCAGCTCGCACGCTATGCCGCGGTGTTTTCCGCCGTCGAGATCAATTCCTCGTTCTACCGGCCGCACCGGCGCAGCACGTACGAGCGCTGGGCCGCCAGTGTTCCCGACGGCTTCCGCTTCGCCGCCAAACTGCCGCGCACGATCACGCACGAGCGCCGGCTCGTGGCCTGCGAAGCCTTGCTGCAAACCTTTCTCGACGAGGTGACCGGGCTCGGCGACAAGCTCGGCGCGTTGCTGATCCAGCTGCCGCCGACCCTGGCCTTCGATCCGTCCCGCGCCGGCTCCTTCCTGCAGGCATTCCGCAACCTTTACGGCGGCGCACTGTGCCTGGAGCCGCGCCATCCATCCTGGTTCACCGCGGCTGCCGACACGGTGCTGGGCGCGAACCGGGTCGCGCGCGTCGCGGCCGATCCGGCCGTCGTTGCGGCCGCAGCCGGTCCCGGCGGCGATACCGCGCTGTGCTATCTGCGGCTGCACGGATCGCCGCGCATGTACTACTCGCGCTACGACGATGAACGGCTAGGTGCAGCGGCGATCCTGCTGGTCGATGCCGTGCGCCGCGGTGCGGTGGCCTGGTGCATCTTCGACAATACGGCGGAAGGACATGCCATTCCGAATGCGCTCGCGCTGCGCCGGATCCTGATGGATGCCGCGCGGCATTGAGACGGAACGGCCACGCGGGCGTGGTCGCGCATGACTGGCAGCCGGCGCGCGCAGCAGCGCCGGCGAACGCCGTCTGCGTGACCGCTTGCTAGACTGCGCCCCGCCTGTCCCGCGGAGCGCCGCCATGGCCATCGCAATCCGCCGCCTGCTGCTGCCGTCGCTGGCCTGTGTCGTCGGCCTCGCGGCACTGGGCTTTTCCGCGCGGCTCTACGTCCAGAGCCGGCAGGTCGAACAACACGGCCTGCTGGCGCCGGTGACCGCGATCGGCGACGGCAAGAAGGTCAAGCGCAGCGGCGATCACGTGAGCTTCCGCGCCGACGTCACCTTCACCGCAATCGACGGCCGCCGCATCACGAGCGCGGCCATCCTCTCGGGTGAAGCACTGGACGGCTTTCGCCGCGGGCAGCCGCTGCAGCTGCGCTACCTGCCCGACCAGCCCCAGGTCGTGCGCATCGTCGGCGAGGAAGACGAAGGCGGCAGCTGGCTGCTGGTCCTCGTCGGCGTCGCGGCGCTGGCTTACGGCGGCTTCGGTTTCGTTTCGGGCAACGGCCCGACGAAACGACCGCGCGGCCGTCGCAGGAACTGAGCGATACGGTGCGGCGGAAACCCGCCGCCGGTACGTCACGGACGCTCGTGCAGGAACCAGCGATCGGAATGCAGCACGCTTGCGGCGAGATCGCGCAACGGTCGTGCCAGCGCGTCGGTGTAATCGCTGCGGTCAAGACACAGGCCGGTCTGCCGGCGCTGGATGTGGTGCGCGAGCAGCGCGTGCAGATGCAGGCACTCGCGCGGCGTCTCGGCGTACCCAGGGCGACGGCGCGAGACCTGATCGATCTCGCCATCCTCGATGCGCGTCGGCAGCAAGCGGCCCGCCGCGCGGTATTGCCGGCGCAGCCCTCGTCGACGACCGCGGCGACGTTCGCGCCTCCAGCGCCTGAAACGAACGGTCGTGCCGGCGTTTGACCCGAATCAAGGCGCCGGTGTGCATCGGCCGCGCAGACTCGGATTCCTTTTCCCGCACGGCAGGCTCATGACGCGTCTTTCTTCGCTGGACCATCCGCAGATCCTGGCCTGCGCCCGCGGCGAACTGTTCGGCGCCGGCAATGCGCGGCTGCCGGCGCCGCCGATGCTGATGTTCGACCGCATCACGCAGATCAGCGAACACGGCGGCAACTACGGCAAGGGACTGCTGCAGGCCGAGCTCGACATACGCCCCGATCTCTGGTTCTTCGCCTGTCATTTCGAGAGCGACCCGGTCATGCCCGGCTGTCTCGGCCTCGACGCGATGTGGCAGCTCGCCGGCTTCTTCCTGCCCTGGCTCGGCGAGCCGGGCCGCGGTCGCGCACTCGGCGTCGACGAGGTGAAGTTCGTCGGCCAGGTGCTGCCCAGCGCGCGACTGCTGCGCTACGAGATCCACGTCAGCCGGGTCATCCGCAGCCGGCTCAAGATGGTCGTCGCCGACGGCAGCGCCATCGTCGACGGCCGGCCGATCTACTCGGCGCGCCATCTGCGTGTCGGTCTGTTCCAGTCCACGGAGGGTTTCTGACATGCGTCGCGTCGTCGTGACCGGAATGGGTGTGGTGTCCTGCCTCGGCGATGCGGCCGACGCGGTTTCGCGAGCGCTGCGCGAGGGCGTCAGCGGCATTCGCGCGATGCCCGAATACGCCGCACGCGGGCTGCGCAGCTGCATCGCGGGCCTGCCGGGCATCGACCTCGTCGCAGCCGTGGACCGCCGCCTCAAGCGCTTCATGGGCGACGCGGCGGCCTACAGCTACGTCGCGCTGCGCGACGCGATCGCCGATGCGGGTCTGGCCGCGGAGGCCGTCAGTCATCCGCGCACCGGACTGATCGCCGGTTCCGGCGGCGGCTCGGCGCAGTGGCAGATCGAAACCGGCGATCTGCTGCGCGAGAAAGGTCTGCGCCGCGTCGGTCCCTACATGGTGCCGCGCACGATGTGCTCGACCGTGTCGGCGGCGCTGGCCACCGCGTTCGGCGTGCTCGGCGTCAGCTATTCGATCGCCGCGGCCTGCGCGACCTCGGCGCATTGCATAGGCGCGGCCGCCGACCTGATCCGCCGCGGCACGCAGGACGTGATGTTCGTCGGCGGCGGCGAGGAACTGCACTGGGGCATGGCCGCGCAGTTCGACGCGATGGGCGCGCTGTCGAGCGCCTACAACGACGCGCCGGCCGCGGCCTCGCGGCCCTACGACACGGCCCGCGACGGCTTCGTCATCGCCGGCGGCGCCGGCATGCTCGTGCTGGAAGACTACGCGCATGCGGTCGCACGCGGCGCGCACATCCACGCGGAACTCGTCGGCTACGGCGTCACCTCCGACGGCGCCGACATGGTCGCGCCGAGCGGACATGGCGCGGTGCGCTGCATGCAGATGGCGCTGGCCGGGCTGCGCGCGCCGGTCGACTATCTCAACACGCACGGCACGGCCACGCCGCTCGGCGATCTCGTCGAGCTGCAGGCCGTGCGCGAGGTGTTCGGCGCGACCGTGCCGCCGCTGTCTTCGACCAAGTCGCTGAGCGGTCATTCGCTCGGCGCGGCCAGCGTGCACGAAGCGATCTACAGCCTGCTGATGCTGCGCGACGGCTTCATCGCCGGCTCGGCCAACATCGACACCGTGGACCCGCAGGCTGCGGCGTTTCCGATCGTGCGCGAGAGCCGGCCCGCGGCGCTGAATACGGTCATGTCCAACAGCTTCGGCTTCGGCGGCACGAACGCGACCCTGGTGTTCTCACGCGTCTGAACGCGATGGCCTGCCATTTCCACATCGTCTGATTTCGATCAAGGCGCCGACGGCGCCGATGAACGAGGCTCCACCTCGACGCCGAATCAAACCGCAGACCGAAGGATGCTCTCCGCATGAACACACCCGCGACTCCCGCGCTCGTCGAACAGGCGCGCCACGCCCTGCTCGCGCACGACGGTGACGCCGACGTACAGGCCGATACCGACGGCGGCCTGATCGTGCGTACCCGGCTGGAGCAGGCCGAGGTCGTGCGTCTGCTGCAGGCCGCCGCACTGCCGCTCGCGACGCGCACGATCGCCGCACCGAGCGACTGCTGCGGCGGCTGTTGCGGCGCTTGAGCGCCACGGTTCCGCGGTGCCGATCGTTGTGGGGGCGACTTGTCGGGGCTGACGACAGGCCGTTTGCCGCGGTCGACGCCGCGACCGGTATCGACTTTCCGACAAGGATTTCCACTGCCATGAACGATCGCACCCGACGGCTTGCCGCGCTGTTGCTGTTCGGCCTCGCCGCGAGCGCCGCGGCGGCGGAATCCGAAGCCGACGCGCATGCGGCCCATCACGCGCATGCGGCGCCGGCGGCGGCACCCACGACGACGCGGACGACGGCACCGGCACAACGCTGGGCCAGCGACGCCGCCCTGCGCGACGGCATGGGCCGCGTGCGCGTCGCGCTGGACGAACTGCATCACTACGAGCTCGGCCACATGCCGCCCGCGGCCGCACAGGAACAGGCCGCGCAGATCGAAGCGGCGATCGACTATCTGTTCGCCCATTGCCGGCTGGCGCCTGAACCCGACGCCGCGCTGCACAAGATACTGCTGCCGCTGCTGACGTCGGCGCAGCGCCTGAATCGCGATCCTTCGCAACGCGAGGCGATCGTCGCGATGCGCGAGGCGGTCGCGGCCTATCCGCAGCAGTTCGACGATCCGGGCTGGCCGGCCGCAGCCACTAAACAACCATGAGCGCGGCGGCGGACGGCGACTACGTTCCGGCCTGGCAATGCCTAGGCTGCGGCCGCATCGAAGCGCCGCAGCCCTGCATCGGCGTCTGCCGCGACCGCAAGGTGCTGCTGGTCGGCCAGGACAGGCACGAGAAGGCGCTGAACGAGATCCGCCATCTGCACGAGACCTTGACCGCGGCCTCGTCGATGCTGCTGCGCTTCGGCGCCGCGACGCCGCACGAGGGTCAGTGGGAAAGCTCGTATCGCGCGCTGCAGTGGCAGGTGCGCGAGGTGCTTGTGCTGCTCGCGGCCAGATCGGGCGAGGCGCCCTGAAATCATCGGTCTGCGTGTTCACTGCGACTGTCGTAGGCGGGCATCGACGCCACCACGATACGCCAGCCGCCTCGACCGTCATGTGCCGGCGCCGCAGGGTTCCTGCCAGCGCCCCTCGGCGATGCAGCGGTCCAGGGTCGTCCACCAGGGCCGCGGATCCAGGTCGTGCACCGACAGCCAGGCCGGATCGAACAGGGTTTCCGCATAACGGTCGCCGCGATCGCAGAGCAGGCTGACGATGCTGCCGCGCTCGCCGCGCTCGCGCATCGCGGCGGCCAGCTGCAGACAGGCGACGAAGTTCGTGCCGGAGGAGCCGCCGTAGCGGCGGCCGAGCAGGTTTTCCAGCCGCCAGGCGGCGGCGACCGAGGCCGCGTCGGCGACTTCGGTGACCGCGTCGACGACTTCGAACAGAAAACCCGGCTCGACGCACGCGCGGCCTATGCCTTCGATCAGGGTCGTCGCATCGGCGCGCGCATCGCGACGGCGCGACGACCAGCCGCGCGCGAAGGCACTGCCGGCCGGATCGGCAACGCACAGACGCGTGTCCAGCCGGCGATAGCGCAAGTAGCGGCCTATCGTCGCCGACGTGCCGCCGGTGCCGGCGCCGCAGACGATCCAGCGCGGCACCGGCGCGGCTTCCTGCGCGAGTTGGGCCATGATCGATTCGGCGATGTTGTTGTTGCCGCGCCAGTCGGTCGCGCGCTCGGCCAGGCCGAACTGGTCGAGATGGCAGGCGCCGCGCGCCGCATGCTCGGCGGCGCGCGCGGCGACCTCGGACGGATCGTCGACGAGATCGCAGGTCGCGCCGAGCGCCTGCACTTCGCGGATCTTCTGCGGCGCCGTGCAGGCCGGCATTACCGCGACGAAGGACAGGCCGAGCAGGCGCGCAAACCAGGCTTCGGAAATCGCCGTGCTGCCGGACGAGGCATCGACGACACGCTGCCCCGCGCGCAGGCGGCCGTTGCACAGCGCATACAGATACAGCGAACGCGCGAGGCGGTGCTTGAGACTGCCGGTCGGATGCGCGGCCTCGTCCTTGAAATAGAACGCGATGCCCGGAAAGCCCGGCAGATCGAGCTTGAGCAGATGCGTGTCGGCCGAACGCGCCGCTTCGCGCGCGAGGGTCGCGATCGCCGCATGCTCCCAGTCGCGCCCCGAGGCATCGTCGAAGGGCCGGTTCCGGCGCCAGGCGTTCATGCAGCCACCGGCGCGCGGGCCAGCACACTGCGCATCTGCCGCGCGAGAAACGCGAAATAGCCGGCGATGTAGCTGATGCCGTTCTGTGTGTCGATGAGGTACGGATTCATCAGGGTGTGGCGCAGGATCACGAGCCGCTCCTCGCTCGTGTCGCGATCCAGCCCCAGCGCATCGAGGATGCGCGTCGTGTCGGCGGCGCCGAGCAGGTCGAAGCGCAGGCTCGTCACCGAGCCGAAGAATTCCTTGAGCTGCAGCGGCTGCTGCGGATCGCAGCGCAGGCTGTCGTGCAGCGCGCCGACGAAGGCATTGGCCGCGGCGACGGAGCGGTTGCCGCGCGGATTCAGCGCAAGGCAGATCAGGTTGCTGTCGGGCGCGAACGGCACGATCAGCTGCACCAGGTCGGCCTGCTCGGCCGCAAAGCGCAGCGCCTGCGCATGGAAGGCTTCGGCCGCGCGCACGGTCGCGCGCGGCAGGCGGCCGAAATGGCGGTGATCCAGCGGCAGCACCTTGTGCGTCACATAGACCGCGGCCGCGCTCGCGCCGGACTTGGAGCCTTCGGGAATGTACTGGCCGAGACTGCGATAGCGCGCGAGATAGTCCGGCGGCGCCGCGGAATGGAACACGTAGTCGGCGCGCTCGGCCAGCAGCGCCATCGCGCGATGATCGCGGCAGACGAAGGCGCCGGCGCCGTAGGGCAGATAGCCGAGCTTGTGCGGATCGACCGTGACCGAATCGGTGTCGGCCAGCGCCGCGAAAGCCGCATGCACGCCGGGCGCCGGGAAATGCGTGTACTCGGCGGCCACTTCGTCGCGCGTGCGCAGGCTGCCGTCCTCGGCGCGGAACACGGTGGCCAGATAGCCGCCCCAGGCCGCGTCGACGTGCACGCCGAAGTCCAGTCCCTGCGTGCGGGCGCGCCGGCGCGCGGCGAGCACCTGGTCGACCGGATCGACCGTGCCGTATTCGGTGCCGCCGAGCACGGCGACGGCCATGAGCACCGGCCGGCGTTCGCGCGTATGACGCGAAAGCGCGGCGTCGAGCGCATCCGGATCGAGACGCATGCCGCGCGTCGGCAGCAGTTCCAGCTGATCTCGGCCGAGGCCGAGCAGCTTGACGCCCTTGCTCCAGGAGTAATGCGCCGTGACCGGTGCGAGCACGCAGGGTTCGCGCAGCTGCGGGTGCGCGGCGAAGAAGCCGTGCATCCCGAGCTGCTCGATGCGCTGCGCCTCGACCCGCGCCTGCCAGGCCGCGCGCTGCGCCGGCGGCAGCACGGCGAGCCGGACCTGCCATTGCTGCAGCAGCGCGATCGTGTCCTCGTGCGACAGATTGAATGCGCTCCAGTCGTCCGGCGGCAATGCCAGATCGGGCACGTCGGCCGCGCGCAGCGCGACCGGGAACGCCTTGAGCGCGAGCGCCAGACGCAGCGCCTGATAGTTGGCCACGGTGCCGCCGGAGGTCAGATGGCCGAAGGCGCAGGCCGGCTGCCGCGGATCGTGCGCATAGCCGAGCATGCGCGCGAGCTGCAGGCCGACTTGCACTTCCATGTCGACCGTGACCGGCGCGGCGTCCTCGCTGACGTTGTTCGGGTTGTACGGCAGGGTCAGCATCTGCGCGGCCAGGCCCGGCAGCAGCAGGTCCGAGACCATGTGGCCGAGGTAGCGCGGGCTGTGAAACGGAACCGATTTCTTCAACGCCGCCGACAGCTGGTGCAGCTCCCGGCGCATGCGCGCCTCGAAGTCCAGATAGTCGGGCTGGCGCGCCGCGGCCGTGACGATCGGCGGCGGATCTTCCGGATGGAAATTGCGCCGCCAGTAGACGTGGTCGCGCAGGAACTCGACGACGAGCTTTTCCAGCAACGTGTCGTTCTCGCCGTAGGGGCCGAGGAAACAGGCGTCGAGCGCATAGTCGTGCGCGGCGGCCGGCGCCGGGCTGCCGGCGGCTGATGCGGACGTCGGCATGCGCTCAGCGCCCCGCACGGTGGCGCGGCGCGGCGGCGCGCGAAGGTCGGCGGCAACGATCAGACGGCATGAGGACGCTCCGGAGTCGGGTGCCGCGCATCCTGCGCAGCGGCGCAAGGCCCCACACTGATCTGGATCAAATCCTGATCCGGCGATGGCCGATCCGGGCGAGGCCGCGACGATCCAATCCGGCCGCAGATGATCTGGATCAACGCAGCCGCCCGCGGCACTGCGCAGACTCGGCCGCATGTCACCGATCCCCCTGCCCTCGCGGGCTCCGCTGCGCCAGTATTCCGGCGCGGACACGCCGTTCGACGGCTTTCCCGGCCCGTCCCGCTTCTCGCCGGAGTTCGGCGCGGCGCAGTTCCGCGCCGCCGCGCGCCAGACCAACGACGATCCCGCGCCGCGGCTGCTGTCCCTGCATCTGCGCCTGCCGTTCGATCCAGCCGACCCGGCCGCGCCCGCCGATCCGGGCCGCAGCCGGGCCTATGTCCATCGCCTTGCGCGCGAGTGCGCGATCGTTGCGCCGCTGTTCGACCGCGACCGCGACGTGGTGCAGCTGCAGCTCGACGGCCTAGGCGGCGAGTTGCCGGATGATCTGCCCGGCGAGCTGCTGCATGCGGTGTCGCGCTGTTTCTTCCTGAGCCGCGGCGACACGCGCGAATTCCTGATCGCGCTGCCGGGCGGCGCGCGGAACGCACCACCGCTCGCCGGCCTCGTCGATCTCGGCTTCAACCGGCTGCGCCTGGGCACGCCGCCGATCGCGGCCGACGGCGAATCCGCCGCGCGGTTCGCAGGCCGCCTGCGCGCTGCGCGCGCAGCCGGCTTCCGCTCGATCGCCGTGGATCTGCGCTACGCCTGTCCTTCCATCGGCGATGACGATTTCGAGTCGGGCGTGCACCGGCTGCTCGCCTTGCGACCCGATCGCATCGCGCTGCGCGGCGAGGAGGCTTCGCCGCACGCGGAGCTGCCGGCCGAACACGGGCTGCGCCATGCGATCGCGACGCGCGCCCTGCTTGCCGCGGGCTACGAGGCGCTGGGCCTGGACCAGTTCGTGCAGCCACAGGACGACCTGGCCCGTGCGCGGCGCGACGGTCCGCTGCATCACAACGATCTCGGCTTTGCGGCGCAGGCGCCGACCGACCTGATCGGCCTCGGCGTCGGCGCGCGCAGCCGCATCGGCGATACCTGCTTCCAGAACTATGCGGAACTCACCGCCTGGGAAAGCAGCATCGACATGGGCGACCTGCCGGTCTGGCGCGGCCTGCAGCTCGACCTCGACCTGCGCCTGCGCAGCGACGTGGTGCAGGCGCTGCTCTGCGCCGGCCATGTCGAACTCGACCCGCTGCAGACGCAGTACGGCATCGTGTTCGCCGACTATTTCCGTGAGGAACTCGCCGCGCTGCAGCCGCTGCGCGACGCGGATCTGCTGCGGCTCGACGCGCGGCAGCTGCAGCTCGGTCCGCAGGGACGGCTGGCTCTGCAGGCGATCTGCGCGCCGCTCGGCGCGACGGGACGCCGCTCCTGAATCCCTCCGATCCCTCCAGCCGTGGCCGCCCGCCGATGTCGCGCCCTTTCCTGAGCCCCTTCCCCGCCAAGCCGGTTCCGATCACCGACGACGGCGACGAGTTCACGTTCTGCAGCAGCTGTGCGTTCGCCGGCGCCTGCCAGGCCGAGGGCTACGACAAGTCCGCGCTGCAGGAACTGCACTGCCTGGTCGAGCACGTCGGGCCTTATCACGCCGGCACGCCGCTGTTCCGCGAAGGCGATCCGTTCAACGCGATCGCCGCGGTGCGCTCGGGCACGGTCAAGACCTTCCGCATCGACGCGTCCGGCCGCGAGCAGGTGCTCGGGTTCTTCCTGCTCGGCGAAGTCATCGGCCTGGACGCGATCCACAACGGCCGCTTTCCGTGCAACGCGGTCGCGCTGGATACGGTCAGCCTTTGCCGCTTCTCGTTTCCGATGATGGCAACCCTGGCCACACGCATGCCGGGCCTGCAGGCGCAGCTGTTCCGGCTGCTGAGCCAGGACATCAACAAGGCCGCCGCCATGGCCGGCGATTTCAGCGCCGACGAGCGCATGGCCGCGTTCGTGCTGTCGATCGCGCGCCGCTTCGCCTGCCGCGGCTTCTCGCCGACACGCTTCGTGCTGAGCATGTCGCGCACCGACATCGGCAACTACCTGCGGCTAGCCGCCGAAACCGTGTCGCGCGTCGTGCGCCGCTTCCAGGACGACGGTCTGCTGCGCGTGGACCGCCGCGAGTTCGAGATCCTCGACCTGCCGCGGCTGCAGCGGCTCGCGCAGCCGGTGCTGCGCGACTAGGGTCGGCTATTGCCAAGCGGCGCTGCCACGCATGACAGCCGCCGGAATGAACCTGCCAGACAGGAAAGAGACCAGGGGCTGTCAACGCTGTCGGGACAAGCCGGAAGCAGCGACATCTGCTCGCGCGGCGATTCTCTCGACCAACGTATTGATTGCCGCCTCCATCGCGCGCGCCGTTTTGTCGCCGCTCTGGTTGGTGATGACGAATATCCCAAGATCGTACTTGGGGATGATGTAGATGTAGCACTGCGAGCGCGGCACGCCACCATGGTGAGCATAGTAGACGCCCTTCAAGCGGTCGCCGCTGACGATGTTCCAGAAGTAGCCGATGCGGAACTCGGCATCGAAATCGACGAGGGTACGGTGCGATTCCGTCACGACGGGTCCAGCGGCCAGCTGGAATTTCAGGTACTTCACCATATCGGGGGCTGTCGCCTTCACGTTCCCGGATGCGCCCCAGGGCAACTGCGGCATCGGCGTCGTCGGTACCGCGTTGTCGCTGTGATAGCCGATCGCCAGCCGGGTCGCCTCGGCATCGCTCAGCCGGATTCTGACGCCGGTCATCGCCGCCGAATCGCGAAAGAATCCGCGTAGCAGCGACTCGTAGTCGGTGTCGTAAACCGTTTCCAGAATATGCGCCGTCAGTTCCGTCCCGGAGCTGGAGTAGGCATAGTCCTTTCCGGGCGCCCGGCGAATCTCGACGGCGTGCAGGTCCCTGAAGAAATCGGCTTTGCCGTAGCGCGCGTAAATGGCATTGAGTTCGCCGGGCGTACGCTGATCGGTGAAGTCCGCGAGCACCGTGTTCGCGCGTTCCGGCAACATGTTCGGCAGACCGCTCGTATGCGACAGCAGGTGACGGATGCGGATCGGATCGCCCTTGTACTGCAGGTTCGGATAGTCCCCATGCAGATATTTCCGGACATCGTCGTCCAGACCCACCTTGCGCTCCAGGACGGCATTGGCCATCAGGGTTCCCGCCAGGGTCTTGCTCAGCGAACCGATTTCGTAGAGGGTCGCATCGGTCGGAGGGGTCGGCTTCCCGGCTTCCATGTCGCCGCGATGACGGATGAATTCCTTGCCCCGATATACGACTCCGATCGATGTCGAGTGGAGCAACGGCTGCGCGATGAGCGTTGCGGCGACCTCATCGATCTCCGCCTCCAGATCTTTCGCGGCGACATTCTCGCCCGTGCAACCCGCGACCAGCAGCCCGGCGGACAATACGAAGCAGGTGAACCAGCGCCTGTTTCGAACACTCATCAAAGCCGCTCGCACGTGTCGTCACTTCAAGGTAAATGTTTAAATTGATCGTTATGCAGTAGATTGCCGGTGGCCCTCGGCAGATTCGAACGGATCCGGTCTGCGGTTTCAGTCAGCTGCCGGGCAGAAACCCGTACCCGCTCCCGACGCTGCGCGTCGCCGCCGGGATCGTGCGATGTGCCTCGTTGACGCCCGGCGCCGTCGAAGGTCGCGAGTTGCGGCGGGCCTATGCCCCAGTCGCTGCCCTTCTGCCGCGGCACGACGTGGAAATGGAAGTGCGGCGTTTCCTGCCCGCTGTAGACCCCATTGTTCTGGAACGTCAGTATGCCCAGCGGCCGGAACGTCGAGACGAGCGCCTGCGCGACCCGCTGGGCCGAGACCAGGACAGCCGCGCATTCCTGTGGAGAGAGATCGAGCAAGGTCGCGACATGCCGGCGTGTGATGACGCAACATTGGCCGACTTCGAACTGCCAGGGGTTGATGACGGTCAGCGTGTGCTCGCCTTCCTCGATGATCGCCCAATGTTCTTCGCGACCGGCCATTCCTTCGCACAGGTCGCAGGGATCTCTCACGGGAAGCTCGATCACTGTCTCTCTCCGATTCGGTCGCAGGCCGGCCTGGAGGATGCTTGCGGCATCCGTCCCGGTCAAACGCCGGCGCGAATCGACACGTTCAACTGATCCGATGCGTCCTTGGCCGGCATCCGTGACAAGTGATACAGCCAGGTGCTGCGGTGCCGGACCGGCACACGGCAATTCGTTCAAGCCTCCGGGTGACCGACGGGCGCATCGCGGAGGAATGGACGTACGGCGACTCGCTCGGGCGAGCGAGGCAATTCGGTATGCTGCCCACGCCGGCGACGGGGCCGGCGACGGGAGGCAGCGCGGCCGGTGCCACAGCTCGCTGGAGAAGAGCACGACATGGCGACTCCGATGACGGAGAACGGGTCCGGAATCGGCCGCCGGGGCGCGGTCATTCTGGGGGCATGGACGCTGGCGGCGATGCTGTTCGCCGGGCAGGCCTGGTTTGCGGCGCAGGTGCGCGGCGAGCCGATGGCGTGGGCGCGCGCCAGTGCCATCTGGCTCGTCTGGGCCGCGGTCTGGGCGGCCCTCACGCCGATCGCGCTCCGGCTCGAGGCGCGCTTCCCGTTGCAGCGACCGCACATCCTTGCCGCGCTTGCGGTGCACGGCGCCGCTTCGGCGATCTGCGCCCTGATCAACCTGGCGTTCTTCGCGCTGGCGGCACCGTTCATCGGTGCGACCCAGGTAGAACCCACCTGGCTCGACACCTTCAGCCGGCTGTTCGGCACGACGTTTCTGCTGAACCTCCCGGTCTATTGGCTGATCGTCGCCGCGGCCCATGGGGAGCGGCTCGTACGGACCGCCCGGGAAAAGGATCGCCGGCAACTCCGCCTCGAAGCACAGCTGGCCGATGCCCGCCTGCAGACACTGCGCACCCAGCTGCAGCCCCACTTCCTCTTCAACGCCCTCAACACGATTTCGGTGCTGATGCACGAGAATGCCGACGCCGCCGATCGGATCCTCCTGCAGCTCAGCGCGCTGCTGCGCCGTTCGCTCGACAGCACCGAGGCGCATGAGGTGACGCTCGGCGAAGAGATCGGCTTTCTCGAGAACTATCTCGAGATCGAGCAGGTCCGCTTCGGCGAGCGTCTGAGCTACCGGATCCGCATTCCTGATCAGGTCCTCCAGGCGCGGGTTCCGAACCTTGTCCTCCAACCCCTGGTCGAGAACGCGTTGCGCCACGGACTGGCCCTGCGCGCCGGGCCGGGGCGAGTAGACATCACCGCGGAACGGCATGGCGACGCCCTGCTGCTGCGCGTCGTCGATGACGGCCGAGGACTGCCGCCGGCGACGACCGAACGCGTCGGCCTGACGAACACGCGGGCGCGGCTGCGCTTGCTGTATGCGGACCGGCAACGTCTGGAGGTACGAAACTCCGATGGCGGCGGCGTCGTCGCCGAAATCGAGCTGCCGTGGCGCACGCTCGCATGACCCTCCGCGTACTGATCGTCGACGACGAACCGGTCGCCCGCCGCGGGATAGTGCGGCTGCTGCGGCAGGAGCCGGACATCGACATCGTCGACGAGTGCTGCGACGGTGGAGCGGCGGTATCGGCGATCAACGCGCATTCGCCCGACCTCGTCTTCCTCGACGTGCAGATGCCCGAACTCGACGGGTTCGCCGTCATTGAAGCCATCGGGGGCAGCCGCATGCCGGCGGTCGTGTTCGTGACCGCATTCGATAAACACGCCGTGCGGGCGTTCGATGCGCAGGCGATCGACTACGTGCTGAAGCCGATCGATCCGGAACGCTTTCGCCGTGCCCTGCAGCGCGCCCGTTCCCGCCTGGCCCGACCCGACGACGGCTTCGTCCGCCGCGTTTCCGAGGCATTGAAGGAAATCGATCGAGGCGAATCGCCGCGTTACCCCGTGCGGCTCGCCATTCGTTCCGAGGGGCGTGTCCGATTGCTCGACATCGACGAGGTCGATCGCATCGTCGCCGCCGGCAATTACGTGGAGATCCACACCGGCGCGAAGCATCACCTGCTGCGCGAGACGATGACCAGCCTCGAGTCCCGCCTGGACCCGCAACGCTTCATCCGGGTATCGCGCGCGGCGATCGTCTGCATCGCCCGGATTCGCGAAGTGCAGCCGCTGTTCAACGGCGACTTCGTCGTTCTCCTCAAGAACGGCGCGCAGGTCAACGGCAGCCGCCGTTATCGGGCGGCGCTCGACGTATTGCTTGGCTGAGCGCTGTTTTGCGTAGCCCGCTTCCCGGGCAGGCGACGTAACCGGGCGCGCGCCGTCAGCGGGGACGGACGATGCCGAGCGGTGTGGCCACCCGCGTCGGTTGCACGCCGCAGCTGCGGCAGATCGGCCTCGTCGCGAAGTTCTGCCTGCATCCGCGATGGACTACGTACCGGTACGGTAGCGCCGACGTACGACACGCTCCCGTCACGGCGCTGCCTCTACTCGTCCCGCCGCCGCTTCCATCCGACACCAGAGGAGCGCGAGCGACCGTACGGAAACCCATCATCCGCACCACGCGCTTCCGCGTTTCGGAGATGGTCATGAAAACGTACAACATCCTGCTGTCCGCCGTGGCAGCCATCGTCGCCCTCACCGGCCTGATTCCGTGCGAGGCCGCCGCCTCCGACGGCATTCGCGCCGAGTCTCTGGAGCTCAACAAGTCGATCACCCGCCGGGTGTACGAGGAAGGTCTCAGTCAGGGCCGATTCGAAGTGCCTTACAGTGCCGACTTCGTCGGCCACGGCGGCAGGTCGACCTTCACCCATGCCGACGGCATGGCCGAAGCCCGGGGATGGCGCGAGGCGTTTCCGGATCTCAAGGTCACGGTCGACAAGCAGGTTGCCGAGCACGATCTGGTGGCGGTGCGCTGGACCGCGAGCGGAACCAACACCGGCGCCGGCAACGGCATTCCGGCGACCGGTCGCGCCGTGGAGATCACGGGCACGACGCTGTTCCGGATGGCGGACGGGCGAATCGCCGAAGAATGGACCTGCGCCGATTCGCTGGGGCTGAGGAAGCAACTGGGCCTGTCGTCGACGCCGGCCGCGGCGCCGGCAAGCGGCGGCAGTTCTCCTCCTCGCACGCCCTGACCGAGGCTGACAACGCCAGCGGCTGATCTGGGTCAGGGCGCGACCGGGCGCCGGCGGCGCTGGTCCTGGTCGGCCACGAACGCCAGCGCCTGCTGCGACAGCCCGGCCTGGATCAGCCCGGTCCGGCGCTGGCGCCTGACCCGGCTCAGACCGAACCCGCGCCGGCACGCCATGTCCGCGATGCACGGCATTACGGTGATGACGCTCATGCCGTCCGCCACAGCGGCGAACCGCAGCGGCGATGCTAGAGTCCGCGGCTCCGTGCCAGCGCAGAGAGAATCCATCATGACCGAGCCAGCCCCCTATCCCATCGGTACTCCCGGCCAGCCCTGGACCGACGCGGAGAAAACACAATGGCGCTCGCATCAGACCCGCCGGCGCAGCTATGCGGACGACGTCGTCGCGGTCATCGATACGCTGCGCGCGCATTTCGACGTCGTCGACTATGGACACATCGACTACGCGCCCGACCACTACGACCTGTTCGCGATCCGTAGCCGCGACTGGCGCGATGAGCTGCCTTGCGTGCTCGTCACCGGCGGCGTGCACGGCTACGAAACCAGCGGCGTCCACGGCGCACTGCGCTTCGTCGAGCAGCATGCGGCCGACTATGCGGGCCGCGTCAATCTGCTCGTCGCGCCGTGCATCAGCCCCTGGGCCTACGAACGCATCCATCGCTGGAATGCGCTCGCGATCGATCCGAACCGCTCGTTCCGCGCGGACAGCCCGGCCGCGGAATCCGCCGCGCTGATGCGGCTGGTCGCGCCGCTGCGCGATCGCATGCTCGTGCACATCGACCTGCACGAGACCACCGACAGCGACGAATCCGAATTCCGCCCGGCGCTCGCGGCGCGCGACGGCAAGGTCTACGAACCCGGCGAAATCCCCGACGGCTTCTATCTGGTCGGCGACAGCGAGAATCCGCAGCCGGCATTCCAGCAGGCCGTCATCGCGGCCGTCGCGAAAATCACGCACATCGCCGAAGCCGACCGCAATGGCCAGATCATCGGCTCGGCCGTGGTCGCGCCCGGCGTCATCCACTACCCGGTGCGCGAGCTCGGCCTCTGCGCCGGCATCACCGACGCGCGCTACACGACGACGACCGAGGTCTATCCCGACAGCCCGCGCGCGAGCCCCGAGCAGTGCAACGCGGCGCAGGCCGCCGCGGTCTGCGCGGCCATCGATTTCGCGCTGGCCGGCAGGGATTGAAATCGTTCATGAGTTTTCAATGGCGACGCCGGAGCGTTTCACCGCAACCGGCGTCGCAGCGGCGGCGGCGCACCGCGGCCGGCGCGCCATGACGACGGTTCATTGCCGCCAACCCTAGCGCCGGATCGCGAACACGCCGTCCAGCGCAAGCTCGGCCTTGAAGCCGGCGTTCTGCAGGCGCTTCTGCACTTCGCGCGGCACGTCGCGGCCGCTGGTCAGCTTGTTCGGGCTGCCGGTGTAGTGGAACAGCTTGCCGCCGCGGCGCAGCACGCGCGCGAGCTGCGCGTAGAACGCCTGCGAATACAGCTCGCCGGCGATGCCGAAGCGCGGCGGGTCGTGCAGCACGGCGTCGGCCGATGCGTCGGCGCGCTGCGCGATGGCCTGCTGCACGTCGGCGTGGGCGAGATGCAGGCGGCCGCCGGCCGCGGGCGAATCCGGATCCGGCGACCAAGGGTTCAACGTGCGCAGCCAGAGCACGTCGACGTTCTTCTCGAACGAGTCGATCGCGGCCGCGCCGGCATCGAGACAACAGGCGGCGAAGTAGCCGAGGCCGCCGCAGGTATCTAGCACCGTCTTGCCGCGCGGTTCGATCAGCGCGACCTTGCGCTGCGCGTCGGCCAGCGGCGAGGCGCTTTCGCTAGTCAGCATCTTGATGCCGTCGATCTCGAAGGTCGGCACGCCCCAGCGCGTGGGTACGAGCTTGATCAGCGAACCCGAATAGCGTGACACGGGCGCGAACGCGTCGCCGTCCCAGTAGTAGATCGTGCGGTCCTTGAGTTGGGACGCATACGGATAGCGCTGCCCTCGCCAGAGCCAGCTCTGTGCGTCGAGCACGGCCTCGCCCTGCGAGCGCTCCAGATCCAGCGAGCCGGTCCAGACCGCGGCGCCGGCCGCCTGCGCGGCGAGCAGGGCTTCGGCCTGCGGCTGGGTCAGCAGAGGTCCGGAATAATGCGGCACGATCGTCGATCTCCCGCGGCCGCGAGGCCGCCACGCAAACCGGCATTGTCCCAGGATCGTGCGGCTTGCGGCAGGGCGTCGCCGACGCGAGCGCGGTCGGCGTGACCGGGAGCTCGTTCGCAACGACTTCGCAGGGATCGGCTCGCTCGACGGAGCCGCCTGCGCCCGCACGACCCTGCGCTCACCGGCGGCGCGGCGCATTGCACGCCATCGCAGCAGCGTCAGCGACCGGCCAGCTCCGCGATCTGCCGGCGCAGCGCCGCGAGCGGCGCGGGTTCGCCGTCCCAGAGCGCCGCCAGATGACGTTCGGCGCGGCGATAGTCGGCCAGTGCCGACGCGGCATCGCCGCGCCGAACGTCATCTGGC
>Ga0247823_10000940_pt1 | contig 24625 bp, 19 predicted proteins | sample 13C_PalmiticAcid_2_FD_192426 | JGI IMG/M metagenome (GOLD analysis project Ga0247823, IMG submission 192426) | Soil microbial communities from agricultural site in Penn Yan, New York, United States - 13C_PalmiticAcid_Day30 | ecosystem: Environmental > Terrestrial > Soil > Agricultural land... | reverse complement strand
GTTGCCGGAGGCGATTTCACCGGCGGCGGTGTTGATGGCGGTGGAGGCGTCCTGGATGCGCGAGACGATGTCGGTGAGCTGGGCGACGGTGGCGTTGGCGTCGTCGCGCATGCGGGCGAACACGCCGTGGAAGTCGCCGTCCATGCGGGTGGTCAGGTCACCGCGGGCGATGGCCTGGAGCAGCTGCGACAGCTGGCCCAGGTTGGTATCGCTGACCGCCATCATCGCGTTCAGGCCATCGATCATCAGCCGGAAATCATGCTCGAAGCGCTGCGCGTCGCCGCGCTGGGTGAAATCGCCGACCGCGGCCGCAGCGGCCAGGCGCTTGATCTCGCCATTGATCGCCGACAGGCTGGCCTTGGCGCGATCCATCGATTCGTGCAGCAGGGCGCGCTGGCCGGGCAGGCGGCGCGCGTCCTGCGAGAGATCGCCCACCGCGTAGCGGTTGAGAATGGCGATGGCGTCGACGATGGCGTCCAGGTGCTCGAACATCATCGTGTTGATGCCGCGCGCCAGCTCGCCGTAAACGCCCGGGAAATCCTCCGCCACCCGCTGCGAGATGTTCTCGCCGGCGTGCATGCGGACCATGTGCTGGGTCTCGTCGGAGAAGCGCCGCAGCATCTTCATCATCTCGTCGGTGGAGGCGAGCATCTGGCCCAGCTCATCCTGGTGGCCGCGCTCGACCTTCACCGACAGGTCACCGCGCGAGACCGCGTTGACCGCGCGCACCACCTGGCCCAGCGGACCGGTGATCGAACGGGTGATGGCGATGCCCAGGAACACCGCCAGCAGCACCGCCGCGCCCAGGCCGATGCACATCGCCAGCACGGTGCGCGAATAGGCGCGCTCGGAAGCGGCGACTTCGCTGGCGAGGTTGTCCACGTTGTACTGGGACAGCGCCTTGAGCTGGTTGAACAGTTCGCGGCGCAGGAAGCGCGACTCGTCGGTGGAAATCGCCTGGGCGGTGGCGAAATCGTCGGCCGCCACGGCGGCGGAGATGCGGTCATGCGCCTCGAAGTACGCGGCGCGCGACTTCTTCACCTTCTCGTAGATCGCCTCTTCCTTGGCCGAGGACTGGGTCGGGATGTCGTTGTAGGCCGCTTCCTCGGCATCGATCAGCTTGCGGGTGTCGACCAGCTTCTTCTCGTAGTCGGCGATTTCCTCGGCCTGGCCCTGCTTGGTCAGCTGCGACTGCTCGTAGGTGCGGAATTCGCCGAGCTGGGAACGCATTTCGCCCAGGTGCTGGACGGCGGGCATCCAGTTCTCGTTGACCGCGCGCATCTGCGCGTTGGCCACCGACAACCGCCACAGCGACAGCGCGCCCAGCAGGATGGTGAGGATCACGGTGACGGTGAAGGCCACCGCCAGCTTGCGGGCGATCGGCAGATTGCGGAACCAGTTCATTGCTTGCTTCTCTCCAGGAAGAACGATGCGCATGGCCTCCCCGTGTGGCCATGCGCGGCGATGACGGAATGTCACGCCACGGCTGCATGTCGTTACTAGCGGCGGCGGCGCGTCGAACTTGACGCTGCGTGGGAACGCGGGGCGAGGCCCGGCGTGGAATCGTGATCCGGGTCGTGGCGGTGGCGCCGACCCGGTCACCGATGACGTTGGATGCTCAGAAGTAGAACTGGGCGCGCAGCTGCAGCACGCGCGGATCGGCGCGCCGGCCCGCGCGGGTGGCGTCGACCCGGGTCAGGTTGGCCTGCAACCGGAAGTAGCGATTGAGATAGGCGTTCACGCCCAGCGTCCAGTTGTTCTCGCGGCCACCGCGGATGCCGCCGTCGTCCAGATCGATGCGGCTGTGGCGCAGCAGCAGTTCCCATGCGCCGTACGCATGCGCGGGCACCGGATTGGCGACGTTGCCGGCGCTGTAGGTCCGCGATTCGCCGGTGAGCAGCCAGCTGCCGGCGACGTACCAGCCATCGGCCGAATAGCCGGGCAGGCCGGCCTCGCGGGTGGTGTCCTGGCGCAGGTATTCGCCCTGCAGCGACCATGCCCCCTCGATCCAGAGCGCTTCCACGCCTTCGCGGCGGATGCGATCCACCCGGCTCAGGGTGCCGGAATCGACCAGCCGCGCGTCGGTGAGCGCCGCTTCCGGGCGGGCGCGCCAACGCACGCCGGGCAGGATGGTCTGGCCGCGTCCATTCACCTCGCTGTGCGGGCGTTCTTCCGAGGCCGACAGCCCCAGGTGCAGCACGTGCCCGGCCTGCTTGCGCGGCGTCCAGGCGATACGGCCGGCGAGGGTGGTGCCCGGATTGTTGCCCTGCAGATCGTTGCCGAAGAAGTAGCCGAGGTTCCACAGGTAGGCGGAACGCTCGAACGCCCATTCGGCACCGACGCGGCGGCTCTCGTAGAACGCCTGGGTCGGCAGCGAGTTCTCCAGGAAGCTGCCGGCGCGGGTGGAGGTGTAGCCCTCGAAGCCCACCGGCAACTTGAACTGGCCCAGCCGCAGTTTGCCGGCGTCGCGGCCGAACAACGCCTTGGTCTCCACGCGCAGCGCCACGTCCATCCAGGTATCGGACTGGAAGTCGTAGCTGGCGGCGAGGTCGTACACACCCTTGCGCTTGAGGGTGAAGCCGAACTCCTTGCGGCGGAAGTCCTCGTCGTCCTCCAGCGTGGTGGCCGCGGTGCCGTAGCCATCGCCATCGAAGCGGTTCACGTCATAGGCGTAATTGCCGGTGGCGGCGAGCTCGGTGCCGTTGGCGAACACGAGGCGCGGTGGCCAGGCTTTGGGCCGGATGCCGGCATCGCCTTCGGCGGCGAGCGCCGGCAGCGCGGAGGCCGCCAGCAGGGGAAGCAGGGCAAGGGAGAGACGCATGGTCGGGACGGATGTCATGGCGTGAAGTAATGGCGTGCGCAGGCCGCGCGCGGCCACCGGGGCGGTCGCGCGCGGATGCGGGTGGTAAGTGGAATGAGGCGGGCGATCAGGCGGCTTGCGGCATCCGCAGCGATCGCACCAGTCCGCCCACGTCGACGATGAGGGCGACGCGGCCGTCGCCCAGAATGGTGGCGCCGGAGATCCCGTCCACGCGCCGATAGTTGTTCTCGAGGTTCTTGACCACGACCTGCTGCTGGCCGAGCAGTTCATCCACTTCCAGGGCCAGTTTCTGGCCGTCGCCCTCGACCACCACCACCAGCGGCTGCGCCGTGCGGGCGTGGCCGTAGCGATAGAACTCGTTGAGCGACAGCAGCGGCAGGTACTCGCCGCGCACGCGCAGCACGCGGCCTTCGCCGCCCAGCGTGCGCACGTCCTCGGCCTGCGGCTGCAGCGCTTCCAGCACGTAGCCCAGCGGCAGGATCAGGGTCTCGTCGCCGACCGCCACGGTCATGCCATCGAGGATGGCCAGGGTCAGCGGAAGCCGGATCACAACGCGGGTGCCATGGCCGGCGCTGCTTTCCAGTTGCACTTCGCCACCCAGCGCCTGGATGTTGCGGCGGACCACGTCCATGCCGACGCCGCGGCCGGACAGATCGGTGACCGCTTCGGCGGTCGAGAAGCCGGGCTGGAAGATCAGATCCCAGACCTGCGAATCGGACGGATTGTCGGGCACGTTCAGGCCGCGCTCGGCGGCCTTGGCGAGAATGCGTTCGCGGTTCAGGCCGCGGCCGTCGTCGCTGACCTCGATGACGATGTGGCCGCCCTGATGCGAGGCCGCCAGCGTGATCGTGCCGGTCTCGTCCTTGCCCGACGCGCGGCGGGTATCGGGCATTTCCAGACCGTGATCGATCGCGTTGCGCACCAGGTGCACCAGCGGATCGGCGATGCGTTCGATCAGGCCCTTGTCCAGTTCGGTGCCCTCGCCAATCGTGCGCAGGCGGACCTGCTTGCCCAGCCGCGAAGACAGATCCCGGACCAGGCGCGGGAAGCGGCGGAACACCGCGTCCACCGGCAGCATGCGCACGCCGATCACCGCTTCCTGCAGATCGCGGGTGTTGCGTTCCAGCAGATCCAGGCCGGCGAACAGGCGCTCGCACTGCGCCGGATCCAGCAGGCCGGAGACCTGCTTGAGCATGGCCTGGGTGATCACCAGTTCGCCGACCAGATTGATCAGGCCGTCGATCTTGTCGACGCTGACACGGATCGAACTCTCGGCGGTGTCGTTGCCGCCCTGTGCGGGCGCGGTGGACGCGCCACCGGCGGCGGCGAGCGTGATCGCTTCCACCGGCGCGGGCGGCGCGGCGATCGCGGCGGGGATGGGCTGGATGTCCAGTTCGCAGTCGTCGGCGACCCAGGCGAAGGCTTCCTCGACGGCGCTGCGCGGCACCGCGCCGAGCAGGCCCAGATCCCAGGCCAGGTAGGCTTCCAGCGGATCCATCTGTTCGAAGCCGGGCAGGCGGTCCAGCCGGCAGGCGACTTCCAGCGGCGCCAGGTGTTCCAGTTCGCGCAGGATCCGCAGCGGATCGTTGCCGGTCATGAACAGCGAGGGCGCCGGGGTGAAGCCGATGCGCCAGCCTTCCGGCGCGGCGTCGTTCGCCGCCGGTGCGCTCGTCGCGGCCACGGCGCCGTCGCCGGACAGCACCGCGGTCAGGCGCGCGTGTACTTCCTTCACCGCCGCGGGATCGGCGGGCTGGCCGTGCTCGGCCTCGGCCAGCAGGCTGCGCAGCACGTCCACCGACGCCAGCATCGCGTCGATGGCGGGCGTGGCGACCTCGCGCTTGCCGGCGCGCAGTTCATCCAGCAGGGTTTCCAGCACATGGGTCAGGCCCGCGACCGCGTCGAAGCCGAACGTGGCGGCGCCGCCCTTGATGGAGTGCGCGGCGCGGAAGATCGAGTTGATCAGCTCGCCGTCGCGATTGCCCTGTTCCAGTTGCAGCAGGCCCGCTTCCATCGCTTCCAGCCCTTCGCGGCTTTCCTCGAAGAAGGTGGCGTGGAAGCGTTGCATGTCCATGTTCATCGGTGCGGAACCCGGGCGGCGTCAGGAAAGGGTGGAAGAGGGCGGATCAGCCCAGGACTTTCTGGATGGTGGCGACCAGCTGTTCGGGATTGAACGGCTTGACCAGCCAGCCGGTCGCGCCGGCGGCCTTGCCCTCGGCCTTCTTGTCGGCGGCCGATTCGGTGGTGAGCATCAGCAACGGGGTGAACTTGTAGTCCGGCAGTCCGCGCAGGGCGCGGATCAGCGCGATGCCGTCCATGTTGGGCATGTTGACGTCGGTGACCACGGCGTTGAAGCGCTGTCCCTGCGCGCGTCCCAGCGCGACCTGGCCATCCTCGGCCTCGTCCACGGCGTATCCGGCGGAACTCAGGGCGAAGGCGACCATCTGGCGCATCGAGGCCGAATCGTCCACCACCAAAATACGTGCGCTCATGCGGCGTTCTCCACAGTTTTCGAATCGTTGTTGTCGGAAGGGGAAAGACCCAGGCGGTCGGCCAGTCCCAGCAGGCGCGCGGCGTCGCGGAAGGCGGCGCTGCTGCCGGCGAAGGCGGTGGCGTGACCGGCCTGCTCGCGTTCGCGGAAAAAGGTGCACAGCACCTGCAGGCTGGCGGTATGCACGCGCTGCACGGTCCCGGCATCCAGCAGCAGGGGCTGCGGCTGGGCCAGGTGCGGCGCCAGTTGCTGCTTCAGATCGCTGGCGGCCTCGATGCCGAGGTCCGCGCCCAGGGGTACTGCGCTCATCATCGCTCCGATGGGTCGGTTCCTGCGTGGTATCGGCCGGACCGGGCAGGTCTTGAGCGGACGCGTGAAGAAGTGGGAAGTGCGTCGCGGCTTGGGGGGAATCCCGCTCCATGTACCGGGGAACGAACATGGCCCCCGTGATCAGCCGTTCGGCTGTTGAAAGCGGAAAAGGGGGCGTGCGCGCGGCGGTCTACGGGGATTGAACCGCCATTCGGCGGTTGAAAAGCGCTTGCTTTTGGCGCGAACAGCAAATCCCCCTCGGTCCCCCTTCTTCGAAGGGGGAGGAAATGCCCAGCTTTCCCGAATCCCGAATCCCGAATCCCGAATCCCGAACCTCCAATCTCCGCCTTACTTCAGCAACTCCGAGGCATCCAGCAGGATGACCGTGCGTCCGGACAGACGCGCCACGCCGCGAAACAGCGGGTGGGTGATGCGGCACATGCGGGTGTTGTCGGGGGGCTCGATCTGGTGTTCGGTCAACGAGGTGACGTCTTCCACCGCCGACACGCGCAGGCCGAGGATTTCGCCGTTTTCCTCCAGCACCACGATGCGGACGTGGCTGTCCGGCGTGATCGCGGCGCGGCCCAGGTACAGGCCGAGGTCGAGTACCGGCACCACCTGGCCGCGCAGGTTCATCACGCCCAGCATGTGCGGGGCCGCCCCGCGCAGCGGCAACAGGGTGGTCGGCAGCACCACTTCCTGCACCTTCAGCAGTTCCAGCGCGTAGTGCTGCTCGTCGCAGCGCATCCGCAGCCAACGGGTGCTGCGATCGCTGGCGCGGCGGCGTTCGCCGTGCGGGGAACTGGCCGGCAGGTCATCGTCCTGGCGGCGGCGCTGCAGCATGTCGAATACCGGCTTGGCGTACGCCGGAATGGAGGCGGGCGCGGCGACCGGGACGAAGGGTGTCGGTTCCGGTGGCGGAACCGGTTTGATCGGGGTTTCGGCGACGACGGCGGGGGGCGGTGGAACCGGCTCGGGCGCGATTTCCGGCGCGCGCGCGCCGGGCGCGGCGCCGCCATGAAGGTGATCGAGCAGGGATTCGAATTCGTCGTCCGTGATCAGATCGCCGGCCGGCGCCGTGACCTTCGCGGGGAGCGCCTCCACGGGTGTCATCGGGATCTCCCCGTTCTCTGGAATGGGCATGGGTTCGGCGGCGGCGGCCACCGCGGTGATGGGGATTTCCCGCGGATCCGCCGCGGGCGCCGGAAGCGGTGCGGCTTCCATCTGACGCAGCGCAAGGATCGCCTCGGGATCGTCGGCCACCGCGATGCCCCGGGTGGTCGCGAGGAGGCGTTCCAGCACTTCCTCGTGCGCGGCATCGAACGCTTCGGCCGGGGTCATCGATTCGCCGGAGGAAACCGCCAGCGCGAGGACCGGGGGTTCAGGCGCGGGCGATGCGTCGGCCGCCGCCCGCGCGGTGTCGGGCGCGATTGGCACCACCTGCAACGGCGTGGCCGGCACGGCGGCGACCGGCGCGGGCGCCGGCGCGATGTCCGCGCCCAGCAGATCCCGCAGGTAGTCGTCCAGCGCCGGCTGCGCGTTCACGCGGCCTGCTCCATCTGCACGCGGTCGCTGCTCAACAACCAGTCGAGCGCGCGGCGGTAGGCGGACAGGCCGCGTCCCGGGTACTGGCTGGCCGACAGCGGCTTGACCAGTTCGTCGACGCTGCAGATGCGGGTGTCGTTGGGAATGGCGTCGTCCCACACGCGGTCGCCATGGGTTTCCTGCATCTGCCGCAGGGTGTCGTTGCCGGTGCGGGTGCGCTTGTCGTGCAGGGTCGGCAGCACCGAGGCCGGCAGCGGGCGGCGGCGCGAACGTTCGATCATGTCCACGGTCCGGCACATGCCGTTCAGGCCATGCAGCGCCAGCGGCTCGGTCTGGGTCGGGATGATCACGCGATCGGCGGCGGCCAGCGCGTTGACCATCAAAAGGCCCAGCGTGGGCGGACAGTCGAACAGCACGTAGTCGTAGTCCTGGCCGCCGCGCGCGAGCGCGTTGGCCAACGCCAGGCCCAGCCCGGGCTGGGTGGCGCTGCGGCGTTCCAGCGTGGCCAGCGCGGTCTGCGCGGCGACGAAGGACAGGTTCTCGATGCCGGTCCCGCGCACCAGCGGCGCCAGTTCCGCCGCGGCCTGGTCGAACAGATCCAGCACGCCGGCCGGCGCCGGTTCGGCCGGCACGCCGAAGGCGCGGGTCAACGAGGAATGCGGATCCAGATCCATCAGCAGGACGCGCTGGCCGCGCATCGCCAGGCCGCGTCCCAGCGCCAGGGTGGTGGTGGTCTTGCCCACGCCGCCCTTCTGGTTGGCGATTGCCCACACGCGCATCAGTTCGATCCTCCTTCAAGGGTGGGCGCCAGCGCATCGGCATCGGCGGCCGTGGCGGGCGTCAGTGTTTCAGCCGGCGTCGGCGTGATCGCCGGCGGCGCGGGTGAGGCCGCGATCGCAGGCAGCGAACCGCCCGGCGCGTGCTCGCCTTCGCTGGCCAGGATCACCAGCAACACCCGGCGGTTGCTGTTGCGGCCTTCCGCGGTGGCGTTGTCGCCGATGGGGCGGAACTCGCCGTAGCCGATCATCGCCAGCCGCTCCGGCGGGATGCCGTCGCGCACGAACAGGTGCACCACGCTGGCCGCGCGCGCCGCCGACAGTTCCCAATTGGACGGGAACTGGAAGGTGCGGATCGGCCGGTCATCGGTATAGCCTTCCACGCGCACGCCGTTGGGCACGCCGGCCAGCACGTCGGCCAGGCTGGACACGGTGCTCTGCGCGGCCGGTTCCAGCGCGGCGGAGCCGGTGGCGAACAGGATGTCGCTGTTGATCTGCACTTCCAGCCAGAGCTCGGCGCGGCGCACCACCACCAGCTTCTGATCGACCAGGGGCGCCAGCGCCTTCTCGATGTTGTCGGCGATGGTGTCCAGTTGCTGGTGGGCGTTCTGCATGCCCTTGGCGTCCACGCTCATGTTCATCTGCGAGGCCATCGCCGCCAGCAGGGTGACATTGGGCGCGGGCGAGGGCGCGGACGGGCCCTGCTTGGCGCCGGACTTGATCGGCGAGGGCCGATCGAAATCGGCGCCCTGCAACTGGTGGTTGCCGACCTGGACCGGATTGATGGTGCGCGGCGCGCCGCCGAACGCGGCGGTGAGCGCGTCGGCCATCACCCGGTACTTGCCCTCGTTGAGGGTGGAGATGGCGTACATGACCACGAAGAAGGCCAGCAGCAACGTCATCAGATCGGCATAGGGGATGGCCCAGGCCTCGTGGTTGACGTGTTCCTCATGGGATTTCCGGCGTGCCATGCGGGTGCCCGATCAGTGCAGGAAGCCGGCCAGCTTGGATTCGATGTTGCGCGGATTCTCGCCCTGGGCGATCGCGATCAGGCCCTCGATGATCATCTCGCGCTCGCGGCTCTGCCCGCCGATCACGCTCTTGAGTTTGCTGGCGACCGGCAGGAAGAACAGGTTGGCCGAGGCGATGCCGTAGATGGTCGCGGTGAACGCGGCGGCGATGCCGTGGCCCAGCTTGCTCGGATCGGCCAGGTTCTTCATCACCGCGATCAGGCCGAACACCGCGCCGATGATGCCCAGGGTGGGCGCATAGATGCCCATCGCCTCGAACACCTTGGCGGCGGCCAGATCCTGGTGCTCCTGGCTGTTGAGGTCGATTTCCAGCATGTGCCGGATCGCTTCCGGCTCCAGGCCGTCGACCAGCATCTGCAGGCCCTTCTTCAGGAACGGATCGCTCTGTTCGTTGACCAGCGGCTCAAGCCCCAGCAGGCCCTGCTTGCGGGCGATGTTGCTCCACTCGACGATCTGCGCGACCAGGCCATCGTGGTTCGCGCCCGGCGGGCGGATCACCCAGCGGGCGATGGACACGGCGCGCTTGAACACCGCCGGCGGCGTGTGCACCAGGATCGCGGCGACGGTGCCCAGGATGACGATGACGAAGGCCGCCGAGGACCACAGCGACGACACGCCGGCGCCCTTGAGGATGCTGCCGCCGACGAGGGCGACCAGGGCGAGGATGAGACCGATGAGGCTGAAAATGTCCATATGCAGTGGTATCGGCGGTGGCGGCCCGGACTTGAGACGGGGGACGGGCGGGAGGCGTGGGTCGCGACCGCGGTCACAGGGTCATGCGACGGTCATCTTCCGCGGACGCGGAAGCCCGGGAGCCGGGCGCGGAACGGTTACGCCGCCGCTTCGCGCAGGCCATCGACATCCAGGATCAGGGCCATGCGGCCATCGCCGATCAGGGTGGCGCCGGCGTATCCGCGCAGGCCGCGCACCGCGCGCGGCAGCGGCTTGATCACCACCTCCTCGCGCCCGCGCACCTGGTCGACCACCAGGCCGAATCGCTGATCGCCCATCTGCAGCACCACGATGGTCAGCAGCGGCGCCTTGATCGCTTCCACACCCAGCCAGCGGCGCAGATCGACCAGCGGCAGGGTGTTCGATTGCCGATCCAGCACGGCCTGGCCGTCGAACCAGCGCAGGCTGGAGGCCGGCGCGTGCAGCACCTCCATCACCCGCGCCAGCGGCAACGCGTAGACCGGCTCGCCGGCCTGCACCAGCAGGGTCGGCAGGATCGCCAGGGTCAGCGGCACCCGGATCAGGAAGCGGCTGCCGCGGCCCAGCTGCGAATGGATCTGGATCTGCCCGCTGAGTTCGCGGATGCGCGACTGCACCACGTCCATGCCGACGCCACGCCCCGAGATATCGGTGATCTCGGCCTTGGTGGAGAAGCCCGGCAGGAAGATCAGATGCAGGCATTCGTCGTGCGACAGGCGGGCGGCGGCTTCCGGTTCGATCAGGCCTTTTTCCAGCGCCTTGTCGCGCAGCCGCTCCGGATCGATGCCGGCGCCGTCGTCGCGGATCTCGATGGTGACGTAGTCGCCTTCCTGTTGCGCCGCCAGCCTCACCTGGCCGCTGCGCGGCTTGCCGGTGGCCTCGCGCAGGTCGGGGAGTTCGATGCCATGGTCGATGGCGTTCCGGACCAGGTGCACCAGCGGATCGGACAACGCTTCGACCAGGTTGCGATCCAGTTCGGTGTCCGCGCCGATCAGTTCGAGGTCCACTTCCTTCTTGAGGGAACGGGCCACGTCGCGCGCGACCTTGGGAAAGCGCGAGAACACCTTGCCGACCGGCTGCATGCGGGTGCGCATGACCGCGTTCTGCAGACGTGCGGTGGCGATGTCCAGGCCACTGACCGCGCGGTCCAGTTCCTCGTCGCGCAGGCGCGCGCGCAGGGTCTTGAGGCGGTTGCGCGAGAGCACCAGTTCGCCGACCAGGTTGACGATGGCGTCCAGCCGCTTGGTGTCCACGCGGATGGTCTGCTCGGCCTCGCCCGCGCGCGCGGCCGGCCGCGGCGGTGCCGCGGGAGCGGTGGGACGCGGCGCGACAGCAGCCATGGGGACCGCCGATGGCGCGGAGGCGGTGCCGGGCGCGGCGCCGCCGTGCAGCTGATCCAGCAGCGCTTCGAATTCGTCCTCGCTGATCAGATCGCCGGCGCCGGGCGCCGGCGCGGCCGGCGTGCCACCGCCGTGGAGCTGGTCGAGCAGGGCTTCGAATTCGTCGTCGGTGATCAGATCACCGCCGGCCGCGACGGCCGGATGCGACGCCGCCACCGGCGCGGTTTTCACCACCGGCGCGCCGCCGGTGTCGACATTGAACTGGGCAATCAGCGCGGCGGGCGCGTGCGGCGGCTCCTCGCCGGCGCCGACGGCGTCGAGCATGCGCTGCAGCCAGTCCAGCGATTGCTGGGCGGCGTCGAAATGATCCGCTTCCAGGGTCGCCTTGCCGGCGCGGACCATGCCCAGCGCCTCCTCGGCGGCATGGCACAGATGCACCATCGCCTGGATGCCGAGGAAGCCGGCGCCGCCCTTGAGCGTGTGGAAGCCGCGGAACACCGCGTTGAGCTGTTCGCTGTCGCCGGGATCCTGTTCCAGCGTCACCAATTGCTCGCCGAGGCGATCCAGGATTTCCTGGGCTTCGATGAGGAAGTCGGCGGCGATTTCGGGAGTGACGGCGGACATGGTTCGGCTCGGGTTCGGCAGGGAGGCGCGGGCGGACGGCTAGAGGCCCAGCCCCGACAGCAGATCGTCGGCGTCGTCCTGCGAGAAGGCGTTCTTGTCCAGGCCGGCGACGGCGGGACCGGCGAGGCCATCGTCTTTTTTCTTTTCCGGCGGCGGCAGACCGAGTTCGCCGAAGCCTTCGTGCACGCGGCGGACGATGCCCGCGACCCGGCGGATGATCTGGCCGGTGAGATCCTGATAGCTCTGCGCGAGCGCCATTTCCGACAGGCCGGCGCGGATCTGGTCCACCACCCGGGTCTGTTCGCCGCTCAGCGTCGTCGCCTTGAGCTGGTCGGCCAGCTCGCGGCACTGCTCGGCCAGGTCGAGGGTCTTGTGGCTGGCCTGCTCGGTCATCGCGACCACATGGTCCAGGCGCGCGCAGGCGTCGTCGAGGTCGCCCGCGCCGTGGGTGGGCGGCAGTTCGCCGAGGGTCTGCGCGAGTTCGCGGGCGAGTCGGCCCAGCCCCTGCATCATCGGCTGCGTGCGCCAGGCCGCGATGGTGTCCAGTTCGCGCCGCCAGCCGGCCTCATCGCCCTGTTCCAGCGCATCCAGCGCGTGCTGCAGGCGTTCGACTAGCGCGGCGCGGGCGCTGCCGGCTTCCATGACCGCAGCCATCAGGCCGCGGCCCCGAGACGTTCGAAGATCTTGCCGAGCTTTTCTTCCAGGGTCTGTGCGGTGAACGGTTTGATGATGTAGCCGTTCACGCCGTTCTGCGCCGCCTCGATGATCTGCTCGCGTTTGGCCTCGGCGGTGACCATCAGCACCGGCAGGGTCTTGAAGCGGTCGTCGGCGCGGATCGCCTTGAGCAGTTCGATGCCGGTCATGCCCGGCATGTTCCAGTCGGTGACCACGAAGTCGAAACTGCCCTGGGCCAGCGCGGTCAGCGCGCTGGAGCCGTCGTCGGCCTCGGCGGTATTGGTATAGCCCAGATCGTTGAGGAGGTTCTTGATGATGCGGCGCATCGTCGAGAAGTCGTCCACGATCAGGATCCGCATGTTCTTGTTGGCTGTCACGAAGGGCTCCGGGTGCAGCAGGGTAAAGGGGGCTCGAGAGCCTTATCGGCAGGCGGCGGGAAAACTTTTGGCCGGGATTGGGGTTAGGCGGGGATTGGGGATTGGGGAGTCGGGATTCGCGAAAGCGGGGCTTTGCCTCCCCCTTTGCAAAGGGGGGATTGAGGGGGATTCGCCTTTCGCGCCAACAGCAAGCGCTTTTCAACCGCCGAATGGCGGGTCAATCCCCCGTCGCCCGCTCCGCGGGCGCCCGCCCTCTTTTCCGCTTTCAACAGCCGAATGGCTGGTCAAGGGGGCTCTTCCAATCCCGAATCCCGACTCCCGAATCCCGGTCTAGTCCTCCAGCCCGGCGTCCACGCTCTCGAACACGTTCAGCCGGCCGCGCAGGCGCAGCATGGCCTGGCCGTGGATCTGGCAGACGCGCGACTCGCTGACGCCGAGGACCGCGCCGATTTCCTTCAGGTTGAGTTCCTGCTCGTAATACATGGACAGCACCAACTGTTCGCGCTCGGGCAGTTGGCCGATGGCCTTGATCAGCGACTGGCGGAACTCGCTGCGTTCCAGCTGCTGCTGCGGGTTGGGACCGCCGCTGACCACGGTCTGCGGTTCGCCGTGATCCTCGATGTGCGATTCCAGGCTCAGCACCTGGCCGCGGGCGGCGTCCTCCAGCAGGCGCAGGTATTCGGGCAGCGGCATCTCCATCGCCGACGCGACCTCGGTGGCGATGGCGGCGCGGCCGGTGCGCTGTTCGATTTCGCGCACGGTGGCGGCGGCCTGGCGGGCGCGCCGGTGCACCGAGCGGGGTACCCAGTCGCCACGGCGGATCTCGTCGATCATCGAGCCGCGGATGCGGATCGAGGCGAAGGTCTCGAACGAGGCGCCCTGTTCGGCGTCGTAACTGCGCGAGGCTTCGAGCAGACCGATCATGCCGGCCTGGATCAGATCGTCGATCTCCACGCTGGCGGGCAGGCGCGCGGCCAGGTGATGGGCGATGCGGCGGACCAGGTCCGCGTGCGTCGTGACGAAATCGGTGGCCGCCGCTTTCTGGACGGCACGGTATTGGGCGGCGCCGGTACTCATGCAGGCACGCTCCGGTTGATCATGCGTTCGACGAAGAATTCGACATTGCCGCGTGCCCCGGTCGGCGGCTGCCAGCGCGCGGTGACCCGGGCGATTTCATTGATGGCGCGCGCCGACGGACTGCCCGGGTAGGCCTTGACGACGGCCTGCTGGCGCTGCACCGCGCGACGCAGCCAGTCGTCCTGCGGCACCGCGCCCAGATAGTGCAGGGCGACGTCGCCGAGGAAGCGCTCGCATACGCGGGCCAGCTTCTCGTACAGCTTCCGGCCTTCGTTGGGATCACGGACCATGTTGGCGATCACGTGCACGCGGTCCACGCCGCGCTCGCGCGAGAGCACCTTGACCAGGGCGTAGGCGTCGGTGATCGAGGCCGGCTCGTCACACACCACCACCACCGTGTCCTGCGCGGCCTGGCAGAAGGTCAGCACGCTGTCGGTGATGCCGGCGGCGGTATCGACCACCATCACGTCCAGGGCGCGCTGCAGTTCCGAGAACACGTTGACCAGGCCGACGTGTTCGGCCGGCGAGAGTTCGGCCATGTGCCGGAAACCCGACGAGGCGGGGACGATCAGCAGGCCCTCCGGACCTTCCAGCAGCACGTCCTCCAACTGGCAGCGCTGCGCGACCAGATCGGCCAGGGTGTACTTGGGGGTCAGGCCGAGCAGCACGTCGACATTGGCCAGGCCCAGGTCGGCGTCCATCAGCAGGGTGCGCTTGCCCATCTCGGCCAGCGACGCGGCCAGATTGACCGACACATTGGTCTTGCCGACGCCGCCCTTGCCGCCGGTCACCGCGATCACGCGGACCGGATGGAAGGCGCCGGTCAGCGGCGGGGTGCTGCGCGGATTGGTCTGCAGCAGGTGTTCATGCGACATGGATGGTCTCCGCGTGGCTGGGTTCGTCGGCTTCGCGGCGCAGCTGGTCCAGGCGCAGGACCAGGTTGGGCGCGCTGGCGCGGTGCAGATCGTCCGGCACGCGCTGGCCGTCGGTGATCCAGGCCATCGGCAACTGGTGATCGACAATGACGGACAACGCGCTGCCGAGCCGGCCGGTCTCGTCCACCTTGGTCAACACCACGCCGTGCGGCTGGGCGCCGCTGAAGCGGCGGACCACTTCGTCCAGGTCGCCGAAATGCGAATTGGCCGGCAGCACCAGCAGGGTGTGCACCTGTCCGGCGGCGCGCAGCCAGTTGAGCTGGCCGACCAGGTTGCGATCGCGCTGGCCCATGCCGGCGGTGTCGATCAGCACGAGCTTGTAGTCGCGCAGGCGCTCCAGGGTCTGGGCCAGGCGCACATCGCTGTCGGCCTCGTGCACGGCGATGCCGAGCTGACGGCCGTAGCTGTGCAACTGTTCGCGGCCACCCACGCGCACGGTGTCGGTGGTGACCAGGGCCACGTCGCGCGGATTGTGGCGATCGGCGTAGGCCGCGGCCAGCTTGGCGATGGTGGTGGTCTTGCCGGCGCCGGTGGGGCCGACCAGGGCGATCACGCCACCCTGTTCCAGCGGATCCTGGGGCAGGATCGGCAGCTTGCGCGACAGCAGGCCCAGCATCAGGCCGCGTCCACGGTGCAGTTCGGTGTCGGCGGGAATCTGCAGGGCGACATCGCGGGTGATGCCCGCATCGAAACCGTAGTCGTCCAGCAGGTCCATCGCCTGCGCGCGCACCGGCGAGCCGCGCAGGCGCTCGTCGGTGAGGCGATGCATCTCGCCTTCGATCATCTCGCGCATCGCCGCCAGTTCGGCGCGCATCTGCACCAGCTGCTCGTCCTCGGCGCGCGCGCGCGCGGCGTTGTCGGCGACCACGCTCAGGGTCGGCGCGGTGGGGGCTTCCGCCGGCGCCGCGACGGACACCGTCGCGGGTTCGGGCGTTTCCATCGGCACCGGCGGCAGGCTGGCGGCCAGGCGCGCGGCGAAGGAGTGCGGATCCACCGCGAAGGTGGCGGGAGCCGGACGTTCCGGTTCCATCGCGGCGGTCGGCGCGGGAGGCGACTGCGGATCGTTCGTCGCCGGCGCCGCGGTCATCCGGCTGAAGTAGGCGGCGGCGGCTTCGGCCGGCGACAGCGCGGACGATTCATTGCGGGTCTGCTCACCGCGCGTCTGCCCCTGGGGGCCGCGCGCGAATGACGGGACGGGCGGGGCCGGCTCGGCCGGCGCGGCCGGGCGCATCGCTTCGAGCGTCCGCTGCACCAGGGTCTCGTCGTAATTGGAGGCCGCCACGATCTCGACGCCATCGTCGGTCATGCGGTTGGAGAGGATCACCGCGTCCGGGCCCTGTTCCTGCCGGACCAGCGCGAAGGCGGTGCGCATGTCGGGAGCGACGAAACGTTTGATTTTCATTTGAGAGGCCGGAATTGGGGATACGGGATTCGGGATTGGGTAAAGCAAGGCGACGGCAAGCCGTTCGCGGTGATTGGGTATCTAGGTCGTGTCGTGTTCGTCTTCATTGCTGCTTCCCCGTCATGAATCCGCTTCCGCGAATCCCGTATCCCCAATCCCGAATCCCATCGCCTCAACTAATCGTCCCCACCAGCTTCAACCGCTTGTCCTCCGGCACTTCGCTGTAGGACAGGACCGACAGCGTGGGCACGCTGTGGCGGACCAGCCGGGCCAGCGCGGCGCGGACGCCGCCGGGGACCAGCACCACCGCCGGCTCGCTGCGCGCGTCCTGCTGGGCGACGCAGTCGGCCAGGCTCTGGTGGAGCCGTTCGGCCAGGCCGGGTTCCAGCGCGGCGCCGGTGCCCTGCACGCTGTCCTGCAAGACACGTTCCAGTTGCGGCGCCAGGGTGTAGACGGGAAGCTCCGGCGCCATGCCGGAGATTTCCTGGACGATGAAACGGCCCAGCGAGGTGCGCACGGCGGCGGTGAGCGCGGCCGGATCCGGGTTCTGCGGGCCGAACTCGACCAGCGCTTCCACGATCCGGCGCAACTGGCGGATCGGCACGCGCTCGATCAGCAGGTTCTGCAACACCCGCACCACGGTCGACAGGGTGAGGGTCTTGGGGGTCAGGTCCTCGACCAGCTTGGGCGCGGTCTTGCCGAGGTTGGCGAGCAGTTGCTGCACTTCCTCGTGGCCCAGCAGCTCCGGCGCGTGTTCGCGCACCAGGTGCGAAAGGTGGGTGGCGACCACGGTGGAAGCGTCGACCACCGTGTAGCCCAGCGATTCGGCCATCGCGTGCTGGCCGGGCGTAATCCAGGTCGCGTCCAGTCCGAACGCCGGGTCCCGGCCGGGGATGCCGTCGAGGGCGCCGAACGCGCCGCCGGGATCCAGCGCCAGTTCGCGGTCCGGGTGGATCTCGGCGGTGGCCACCGGCACGCCGTGCACCAGCAGGCGATAGCCATTCGAGGGCAGTTCCAGGTTGTCGCGGATGTGCACCGGCGGCACCAGGAAACCCAGGTCCTGGGTGAGCTTGCGGCGCACGGCCTTGATCCGCGACATCAATTCGCCGCCCTGCGCCTTGTCCACCAGCGGAATCAGCCGGTAGCCCACTTCCAGGCCGAGCGGATCCACCGGACGCACCTCGTCCCAGGTCAGTTCGGCCTGCGGATTGGATGGCGCGGGCAGGGCAGGATCGGCGGCCGCGCCGCTTTCGCCGCCGGCGCCGGGCTGCTGCTTTTTCCACAGCTTCCAGGCGATGTAGCCCAGCACCGCGGCCAGCGTCAAAAACACGACATTGGGCATGCCCGGCACCAGCCCGACCACGCCGATCAGGCTGGCGGCCACCGCCAGCGCCTTGTGCTGGCCGAACACCTGGCCAACCATCGCGTTGCCCATGTCCTGCGCGCGCGAGGCGCGGGTGACCAGCATCGCCACCGCCGAGGACACCAGCAGGGCCGGCAACTGCGCCACCAGGCCGTCGCCGATCGACAGCAGGGTGTAGATCTTGGCCGCCTCGCCGACCGGCAGGCCGTGCTGGAGCACGCCGATCGCCAGGCCGCCGACCAGGTTGATGAAGAGGATCAGGATGCCGGCGATGGCGTCGCCGCGGATGAACTTGCTGGCGCCGTCCATCGCACCGTAGAAGTCGGCTTCCTCGCGGACTTCCTCGCGCCGGGCCTTGGCTTCCTCGCGGGTCAGCAGGCCGGCGTTGAGGTCGGCGTCGATCGCCATCTGCTTGCCGGGCATCGCGTCCAGGATGAAGCGCGCCGACACTTCCGAGATGCGCCCGGCGCCCTTGGTGATGACCACGAAGTTGATGATGGTCAGGATCGCGAACACCACCAGGCCGACCGCGAAGTTGCCGCCGACCACGAACTCGCCGAATGCCTCGATCACCTTGCCGGCGGCGCCATGGCCGTCCTGGCCGTGCAGCAGCACCACGCGGGTGGAGGCCACGTTGAGCGCCAGCCGCAGCATCGTGGTCATCAGCAGCACGATCGGGAAGATGGTGAAGTCGAGCGGGCGGCGCACATAGACCACCGCCAGCAGCACCACCAGCGAGATGGCGATGTTGAAGCTGAAGAGCGCGTCCAGCACCGGCGGCGCCAGCGGGACGATCACCATCGCCAGCATCGCCAGGACGATCAGCGGCGCGCCCAGGCCGTGGCGCAGCATTTCCATCATCCGGGAGGTGGGGCTGGGCACCGCGCTCATGCCGGCTTGCCCTCATCCACGTCCACCGCCGGCGGATCCGGATGCTCGGCCACGGTGCCGTCGCGCCAGGCGCGCAACTGGTAGACGTAGGACAGGATCTGGGCGACGGCGGTATACAGTCTCACGGGGATCTCCCGACCGAGTTGCCCTTCGCGATACAAGGCGCGTGCCAGTGGCGGCGCCGACACGATGGCGACCCGGTGGGCTTCGGCGACCTCGCGGATGCGCAGGGCGATTTCGTCCACGCCCTTGGCGACCACCCGCGGCGCGCCCATCTGGCCGGCTTCGTACTTCAGCGCCACCGCGTAGTGGGTCGGGTTGACCACGATCACGTCGGCGGTCGGTACCTCCTCGATCATCCGGCGCTGCGACAGCTGGTGCTGCATCTGGCGGATGCGGCCCTTCACTTCCGGCCGGCCCTCGCTTTCCTTCAATTCCTCGCGCAGCTCCTGGCGGGTCATCTTCAGCTTCCGCATCCAGTTCCATTTCTGGTACGGCGCGTCGATGGCGGCCAGCAGCGCCAGCGCGCCGGCGCAGGCCAGCAGCAGGCTGCCGGCGAAGCCCATGCCGGTGCGCACGGCCTGTTCCAGCGGCATGGTCAGCAGCTCGCGCAGGGCGTTCAGGCCCAGCTTCAGGCTCAGGCCGGCGGCCAGGCCGACGAAGGCGACCCGCAGCAGCGACTTCAGCAACTCGGCCACGCTCTCGGCGCCGTACAGGCGCTTGAGGCCGGCCATCGGGCTGAGCCGCTTGAGGTCCGGCGTCAGGGCCTTGCCGGAAAAACGCAGCCCGCCCATCAGCACCGGGCCGATGAAGCCGGCCAGCAGGCACAGGACGACCATCGGCAGCACCACCCACAGCAGTTGCAGCAGCAGCGCGCCGACGTGGCCGAACAACTGGTCCGGGTGCTTGAACAGTTGGGGATCCGGGCTGAGCGCGATCTTCATCCAGCCCAGCGAGCCGCGCGCCAGCGGCGCCGACATCGTCAGCAGGGCGACCACGCCGGCACCGAACACCGCCGCGGTCGCCAGTTCGCGCGAGCGCGGGATGTTGCCCTGTTCGCGGGCCTCGCGCAGGCGTTTTTCACTGGGTTGTTCGGTGCGTTCGCCGCTTTCGTCCTGTTCGGACATGGGAGTGCGTCAGGGAGATTTGGCGGTGTTGGTGCAAGTCCCGTTCCAGTCGGGTGACGGAAACCGGGCGGGCGTCCGTGTCGGGGGGGATCCGGCTTTGTCTGGTGGGAGGGGCGTTTGGCCGCTTTCGGGGCGCTGGTGCGCGTCGTCGCTATCGGCCGCCGGCCATGGTGCGCTCGCCGCGAGGCGTCACTTTCTTTGCTTGTGCAAAGAAAGTAACCAAAGAAAGCACACCCCGGCCTTCGCGCCCCAGCCGCTGCGCGGCCGGGGTTCGTGTCGCCGGCGGGAATTTTGGGACGGCACATCCCTGTGCCGACCCAAAACGCCGCACATCCTTGTGCGGCGCCCTTCGGGTTTGCCCACCGCCGCCACCGCTGCGGAAGGGGGCCCGAGAGCAAATGCCAAAGCGAAGAGCAGAAGCAGGCAATTGCCCGCTGAGCCGCTGCTGTTGTTCTTGTCTTTGCTTTTGCCTTTGTCTTTCGGGGCCCCGTTCAGGCGTGGCAAGCGGGCTGGGTAAAACCCGCAGGGCGGCGCACAGGACGTGCGCCGTTTTCGGCAGGGGCAGGATGCCCCTTCCGAAAATTCCCGGACTGATTGCGGACCCGGAGCGCGTAGCGCGGAGGGCACGCCGCCAGGGGTGTGTTTCTTTGGTTACTTTCTTTGCACAAGCAAAGAAAGTGACGCCCCGCGGCGAGCGCGCCATCCGTGACAACCGCTAGCAATGACGCGCGCCAGCGCCAGAAAAGTACAAAAACCTCATGCGTCAGCGCCGCTAACCTCGTACGGATACCGACTCAGAACAGATCTTCGGCGATCACGTAATTGTCGCGCCCGTTGGACTTGGCCCGATACAACGCCGCGTCGGCATGCGAAAACCAATCGTGCCAATCGCGCTCGTGGCCAAGCAGGGCACCGCCCAGGGAAATGGTGATGCGCCCACCCGGCCCGCGCAACGAAGCGCGCACCGCCTTGCGCAGGCGCTCCGTGGCCGCTTCCAGCTCGTCGCGGTTGCCGACCTGCAGCAGCACCACGAACTCCTCGCCGCCGAACCGGAACACCTGATCGTCCTTGCGCATCTCGAAACGCAGGATCGAGGCCAGGTTGGCGATGGCGTCGTCACCGGCCGCGTGGCCGTAGAGGTCGTTGACCTCCTTGAAACGGTCCAGATCCAGCACGATCAGGCCATATCGTGCCCGGCCCAATGCCTGCTGCTCGACCGCGTGGGTCAAGGCGCGTTCCATCATCCGGCGGTTGGGAACGTTGGTCAGCGCATCCAGCGAAGCCAGTTCCTGCAGCTCGACCCGGTCGTCCTGGCTGCGGGTGGCGAAGATGTAGGAGAACAGCGCGGTCAACGCCGCCGTCACCAGGGTGGAGACCGCGTGGAACACGTCGGGGAAAATCCCGGGCAGCACGCACAGCGCCACCAGCATGGCGAGCCCGGCGCCCAGCGCCAGCCGCCGGTCGGCCAGGAAGAAGTTGGTCAACAGCACCAGATACAGCCAGGTCAGGGCAATCGGGCCGATCAGGGCGACCGCCAGCAGGCAGCCGCAGGAATTGAGCACGCACAGCAGGTTGCCGGCGCGCTGGCTGTTGCCGCTGGTGCGGGCGTAAATCACCACCCCGAAGATGGCGCCGGCGATGAGCGCGTCCACCAGCAGCGCGGTCAGGTCGCCGTGCACCAGCCGGTAGATCGCGAACGCGGCGATCACCACGGTCGTGGTCACGCCCAACAGGGTGATCAGTTCCAGGCGGATGTCGCGGTTCTTGGGGGTCATCCCGGTCAAGTCTGGCGCCCGATGGCGCCCGCATCGTGATTTCGTCGTCTTTCCCGATGCAAGTCTAGTGCCGGAATTCCGACTTCGGGTGAATCCCGTCAAGGAACCGTTGCCGGACCGCCGGATGACACCTGCAGGAGCGACGTCAGTCGCGGCCGGAGCCCCGATATCCCGGCCCCCCAGGATGGACCCCGCTCTTGTGGGAGCGACGTGAGTCGCGATTCTGGATCCGGCCGCCCTTCGCGACTTACATCGCTCCCACAAGAGGGTGGGGAATTCAGCGGGCCGGAATCAGGCTCAGATCGGCGCGGTATTCCCAGGTTTCGGTGTCCGCCGACACCACCGCCGCGATCAGCGCGGCGGCGGCGGCGGCCGCCTGCGGATCGGTGGATGCGGCGAGCCGGGCTTCGAGGCTGGCGCCATCGGCGCGGTCGTGGTCCTGCCATCCGTGCAACGCGACCAGATGCAGATAGCCGGGCGCGTCGCCGCTGACCGACTCGTACCAGCTGTGCGCGGGCGCGTCGGCCGGCAGCGCCGCGCGGGCGATCCGCACCGCCCGTTCGAACACGGCGCGGGCGCCCGGCCGCACCACATAACGGGTGACCAGCAGCCGGGGCGAAGGCTGCCAGCGTTCCAGCGGGAAGCCGCTGCTCAGGTCCCGGCGCAACCGGTAGCTGGCGCGCAGCGCCGGTTCCACGAACGGGGTGACGTTGCGCGCGGCGTCGGCGCCGTCACCGGCGGGATCGACGCGCCGATCGAACGCGGCGAACGGCGCGCCGAAACTGCCGTCGACGAACATGCCGGCGCGCTGGCCGTCGCTGACGTACCAGCCGTACCACACCAGCGGATCCCCGGCCTGCCGGTGCCAGACCAGATGCCGGCGGTAGCCTTCGTCGAACGCGGCGCGCTGGCCGGGCTTGGGCCAGTACCCGAACAGGTGGGCGGCATCGCCGCTGTCGCGGGTGGAAGCGGCGGGATTGGCGGCCGAAGCGGCGGGGACGCCGGGCAGCAGCGCAGCCAGCAACAGGCAGGCGGACAGGAGTCGCATGGTGGTTTTTCCGGCGAAGGGGATGGTGTCAGCCTAGGCCGCCCGGGCGCCGCCGGCCATTTCAAATCCCGGCGCCGCCATTCGATGACATGGAATGATCGCGCCCGGCTTACCATCGGCGTTCCTCCCGCTTCCCCCTGGCCGATGCTTCCCGATTTCCGTCGCCTCGCCGTGTTCCGCACCGTGGTCGCCGAAGGCGGCGTCAATGCCGCCGCCCGCGCGCTGCACAAGTCGCCGTCGGCGGTGACCTACGACCTGCAACAACTCGAAGGCCAGCTCGGCACGCCGTTGTTCCGCCGCAGCGGCAGCCGGCTGGTGCTGACGCCGCGTGGCCGGGTGCTGGCCGCCTCGATCGAGCGCGCCTATCTGGATCTGGGCCAGGCCTGGGAGAACGTGCGCGAGGACGTGGCCGCCGAACCGCTGCGGATCGCCTGCGTGTCCGGCTTCGGTCGCTACCGGCTGGTGCCGCGCCTGCTGACGCTGCTGCCCGAAGGGCGTCCACTGGAAGTGCTGTTCCGCACCGCCAGCCAGGTGCTGGCCCTGCTGGAAACCGGACGGGTGGCGCTGGGCGTGAGTTACCGTCCGCTGGTGACCACGGGGATCGCCTCGGTGCCGCTGGGCAGCGAGGAACTGGCGCTGGTCGGGCCGAAGACACGCCGTGCGACGCCGCGCGCGGCGGATATCGCGGCGCTGCCGTTCGTGACCTACGAGGAGTTCGAGTACGTGTTCTTCCGCTGGTTCGAGAGCCAGCGATTGCCGCTGCCGGCGCGCTGGCAGCGCAGCGATCATTTCGACGAGCTGGAGGAGGCGCTGGAAAGCGTGGCGCAGGGGCGGGGTTGGTCGGTCGTGCCGCTGGATTCGGCGTTGGGAAGCGCGTACCGCGCGCGGGTGCGGGTGCATCGGTTTTCGCAGCCCTGCTTGAACGATGTGCATCTGATCGGGCGGGAGCGCGATTTGCGTAGCGAGGATGCCGCGTTGTTGCGCAAGGCGGCGGTGTAGGGGCTCGCCTTGTCATCGTGTCCGGATGTGAGCAGAACGCGGGCGTCCGGGCGATCCGAAGCGTAGAGCGCGAGCCTGCTCGGCTGCTCTGCTTGTGGCTTCGCTTTTTGTTTCATGCTCTTCATTCGTCACCAGTGATGAGCGCTGCCGCGTGAGTTGCTATCGGTTGGCGTAGATGGCGCGCTGCCGCGGGCGTCACTTTCTTTGCTTGTGCAAAGAAAGTAACCAAAGAAACACACCCCTGGCGGCGTGCCCTGCGCTTCGCTCCGGGTGCGCAATCAGTCCGGGAATTTTCGGAAGGGGCCTCCTGCCCCTGCCGAAAACGGCGCACGTCCTGTGCGCCGCCCTGCGGGTTTTACCCGGCCCGCTTGCCACGCCTGAACGGGGCCCCGAAAGACAAAGGCAAAAGCTAAGGACAAGAGCAACAGCAACGGCTCAGTGGGCAATTGCCTGCTCCTGCTCTTCGCTTTGGCATTTGCTTTCGGGCCCCCTTCCGCAGCGGTGGCGACGGTGGGCAAACCCGAAGGGCGCCGCACAAGGATGTGCGGCGTTTTGGGTCGGCACAGGATGTGCCGTCCCAAAATTCCCGCCGACGACACGAACCCCGGCCGCGTAGCGGCTGGGGCGCGAGGACCGGGGTGTGCTTTCTTTGATTCTTTCTTTGCACAAGCAAAGAAAGAATGCCCCGCGGCGAGCGCACCATCCGTGACAACCGATAGCAATGACGCGCGCCAGCGCCCAACAGAGTAGGAACCGCGAGGAATTCCCGCTCAAGAAAGCAGGCCAGATGAGGGGACGGTGGATCAAGCCCACCCTACGGCGTGATCTGCCGCGCCGCGTCGAACGTCTGATCGAAAAGGCGCTGCACCGGCGGCCCCAACTCCCCCGACAACAACGCCAGCAGGAACAACCCGAGCAACAACGCCGTCGGCAATCCCAACTGGATCGGATTCAGCGCCGGCGCCGCGCGCCCCAGCACGCCGAAGGCCAGATTCACCGCCAACATCGCCACCATCACCGGCAACGCCAGGCTCAGCGCCGCGCGCAGGATCTGCATGAAGAACGCCGGCGCGATCTGCAGCACCGCCTGCGGATCCGGCAGCGCGGTGCCGATGGGCAGCGAGTGGTAGCTGTCCACCAGCAATGCGATCAGCGCCAGATGGCCGTTGAGGGTGAAGAACACCAATCCGAACGCCAGATAGAACCACTGGCCGACCACGCCGGAATTGACGCCGCGCAGCGGGTCGGACATCTGCGCGAAGGCCAGACCGGTGCCCTGCGAAATCAATTCACCCGCCAGCGCGCCGGCCT
>Ga0247823_10000939_pt1 | contig 24641 bp, 22 predicted proteins | sample 13C_PalmiticAcid_2_FD_192426 | JGI IMG/M metagenome (GOLD analysis project Ga0247823, IMG submission 192426) | Soil microbial communities from agricultural site in Penn Yan, New York, United States - 13C_PalmiticAcid_Day30 | ecosystem: Environmental > Terrestrial > Soil > Agricultural land... | reverse complement strand
GGCCAGAACCAGGTGGACGATGTTGTCCGTGGCGTCGTGGTCGCCCCAGGTGATGAAGATCTTCTGGCCGTTCAGGGCATAGGTCCCGTCGCCGTTCGGCGTGGCCGTGGTGGTCAGGGCGCCGAGGTCGGACCCGGCGTGCGGCTCAGTCAGCACCATGGCGCCGGTCCATTCGCCGCTGACCAGCTTGGGCAGATAGACGGCTTTCTGATGTTCGTCGCCGACCTGCTCCAGGGCCTCGATCGAGGCCAAGGACAGCATGGGGCAAAGGCCGAAGGCCATGTTGGCGGCATGGACGGTCTCGTAGGCCGCCAGTTCCAGCGCCTTGGGCAGAGCCTGGCCGCCGGCCTCGACCGAGGCAGTCAGGGCGGTCCAGCCGCCCTCGGCGAATTGGCGATAGGCATCGACGAAACCGGGGGCGGCAGTGACGGCGCCGTTGGCGTATTTGGCGCCGGCGAGGTCGCCGGGACGGTTCAGCGGGGCCAGGACCTGTTGGGAGAACTGGCCTGCGGCTTCCAGCACCGCGCCCATGACGTCGGCGTCGTAGTCGGCGAAAGCGCCCGTGGCGGCGACCTGATCAATGCCAGCGACGGCTTCCAGGGCGAAGGCAAGGTCACGGACGGGGGCGCGGTAGCTCATGGCGGTCTCCAAAATCTTCAAACTGCTTCTGACGCCCGAGGCGCGGATGATGCAAGGGCGCTTGGACTTTGGTCTTGGTTCCTTCACTCTGTGACCTAGTGCCGTCGCGGAAGGAAAGACCCTTGGCTGAACCTCGAAATCGCAGATTGCTCGTTTCGGGGGTACGCCGGTCATGAAGGGCGACACTCCCGAAATTGCCGCCGAGGCGCTGAAGACCGGGCGGCTCGTCATGCTGCCGACCGAGACGGTCTATGGGCTGGCCGCCGACGCCTCCAACCCCCAGGCGGTGGCGCGGATATTCGAAGCCAAGGGAAGACCGCGCTTCAACCCCTTGATCGCGCACGTCGCCAACGCTTTGGACGCCGAAACCATCGCCGTCTTCGACGACCGCGCGCGGGCCTTGGCCGAAGCCTTCTGGCCCGGCCCTTTGACCATTGTGGCGCCGGTGCGGGATCGCGAGCGGGTCTGCGATCTGGCGCGCGCTGGGCTGGACAGCGTGGCCGTGCGCGTTCCCGGTCATCCGCGCGCGCGCGCCGTGATCGCCGCCTTTGGCGGAGCCGTTGTGGCGCCCTCGGCCAACCGCTCAGGACGGCCCAGTCCGACAACGTTTGACGACGCCTTGGAGGAAACCGGCCATGCGGTTGGCGCCGCCGTGGACGGCGGGCCGTGCGCGGTTGGGGTGGAAAGCACGGTCGTGTCGGTGCTGGACGGGCAGGTGGCCCTGTTGCGTCCCGGTTCCGTCACGCGCGAGGAGATTGAGGCCGTCGTCGGGCAGCTGGCTGAGAACGGGCAGGGCCATCGCTCGCCCGGTAGGCTGGCCCTGCACTACGCCCCCGACGCCCCGGTGCGGATCGAGACCGAGGCGGCGCACGACGGCGAAATCCTGCTAGGCTTCGGCCCCGGCGTCGGCGAGCCGCGCTGGAGCCTGAGCGCGACCGGGGATCTACGCGAAGCGGCGGCCAATCTGTTCCGTCTGCTGCGTGAGGCCGACCGCGCCAAGCCTGTCGGCATCGCCGTGTCGCCGATCCCGCACAAGGGACTGGGCGAGGCGATCAACGATCGGCTGCGGCGCGCGGCGGGCTTTGTCGGCTAGAGAAAGCGAGCCTTCAGATCGACGCTGGAAGCTTGGCCCACCTGAGGCGCGCAGCTCTCCAGCCACTGTTCCGCCGCCTGCCGTCCTCGTGACTTCAGGTCGTTCAGGAAACTCCATTCCGTGTCGAACTTGGTCGATAGTGACAGGCTGCCCAGCCAGTCGTCGACTTCGATGGCGTGCATGCGCACGGCGCGATGGCGGTCCTCATTGCGGCTGAGCTTGCCCTCGGCGATTAGGTCCTGAACGAAGGCGACGGCGCGCAGTTCGGCCACCAACGGCGCGTTGAACAGGATCTCGTTCAGCCGATCCATGATTTCGCCGGCCTCGCGCGGGGCTTCGTCACGCACGAAGGGATTGAGCGGCAGCAGCAAGACGTCGTCCGGCGTATCGGCGTAGAACAGCGGCCACAGCGCCGGATTGGCCAGATAGCCGCCGTCCCAATAGGGCTCGCCCTCGATCTCGACCGCCTGGAACAGGTGGGGCAGGCAGGCGGAGGCCAGCAGGACGTCGGGCGTGATCTCGGGCGTCTTGAACAGACGCGACCGCCCGGCGCGCACCGCCGTGGTCGAAACGATCAACTGAATGTCCGAACCGCGCACCGCGTCGAAATCGACGGCGGTTTCCAGCACGCGTTTCAGCGGGTTCAGGTTGAAGGGGTTGAAGGCGTAGGGGCTCATGGACATGGCCAGGGTCTCGCCAGCCTTCCACATCGGGCTGTCCTTCAGCCAGCCGGGCGTCAGGGCCTTGGACCAGATGGCGCTGTCGCCGAAGACGTTACGCCCGCCGGATTGGTTGACCTCGCGCCACAACCTGTCGAGCGCGGCGCGACCGCCTTCGGCGCCGTCCCGTTCCAATCCGGTGATCAGGGCGGCGGCGTTCATCGCTCCTGCTGAGGCGGCGGTGACGGCGCGGATGTCGAGGATGTCGGCCTCCAGTAGCCGATCCAGCACGCCCCACTGAAAGGCGCCGTGCGAGCCGCCGCCTTGCAGGGCCAGGCAGATGGGTTTGCGGTTCGTCGCCATGCCTTACTCCGTCATCCCGGCCGCAGCTTAGCGAAGAGCCGGGATCGCCAGAAGCGCTGTCGCCGGAACAGTCGTGTCTTGAGCGGTCCCGGATAAAGGCTGCGCCGTTTCCGGGATGACGCTCGAAGGAGCCTTGGTGGCCTATTGCGCGGTCCAGCCGCCGTCGACCGAGAAGTGCGAGCCGTTGGCCGAGGCCCCGAGGTCGGACACCAGATAGAGGAAGATGCCCGTCAGTTCGTCGGTCGTGACGAAGCGCTTGGTCGGCTGCGAGCCGAGGATGACGTTCTTCATCACGTCTTCGGTCGTCATGCCGCGCGTGCGGGCCTGGTCCTCGATCTGCTTGGCGACGATGGGGGTCTCGACGAAGCCGGGGCAGATGGCGTTGCAGGTGATGTTCTGCTGGGCCAGTTCCAGCGCCACCGTCTTGGTGAAGCCGATGACGCCGTGCTTGGCGGCGACATAGGCCGACTTGAACGGGCTGGCGACCAGGCCGTGGGCCGAGGCGATGTTGACGATGCGACCGCGGCCTTGCGCCTTCATGATCGGGATCGCCGCCTTGGTGGCGTAAAAGATCGAGGACAGGTTGATCGCGATGATCTTCTCCCACGCATCGGCGGGGAAGTTCTCGACGGCTTCGACATGCTGGATGCCGGCGTTGTTGACCAGGATGTCGAGCCGACCCAGTTCGCGGTGCGCCGTGGCGACCATGTCAGCGATTTGGTCCGGCTGGGTCATGTCGGCCGGGTGATAGAGGACGCGCACGCCGGTATCGGCGGCCAGATCGGCACGGGTCTGTTCGATGACCGCTGGATCACCCAGGCCGTTCAGCACCACGTCGCCGCCGCATTGGGCGACGGCGCGCGCCAGAGCCAGGCCGATGCCGGAGGTCGAGCCGGAGACGACGGCCACCTGGCCCTTGAGATCGTTCATGGCGAACATGCGGAGAGAACCCGTGAATTAGCTATGCTGCAATGCAGCCTAACCGCAGTCGTTCAATCTGGCGATCAGGAATTTCCTTCTCTGATGAATATCCAGTCCGCGTCCGTGGAAAGCGTCTTGTCGAAGCGGTAGCCGTCGCGGTCGAAGGCCTTGAGATCCTCGGCCTTTTCGATACGGTTCTCGATGGCGTAGCGGGCCATGGCGCCGCGCGCCTTCTTGGCGAAGAAGGAAATGATGCGAGCCTCGCCGTCCTTGCGCTCCTTGAAGTGCGGCGTGACCAACGGCAGCTTCAGCGCCTTGGCGTCGACCGCGCCGAAGTATTCCTGACTGGCCAGGTTGACCAGGGTGCGATCGGGCAGGGACGCCGCGTCCTCGTTCAGGCGCAGCGAAATGCGTTCGCCCCAGAAGTCATACAGGTTGGCCCCGCGCTTGGTCTTCAGGCGGATGCCCATCTCCAGCCGATAGGGCTGGATGGCGTCGAGCGGGCGCAGCAGGCCGTAGAAGCCCGACAGGATGCGCAGGTGATCCTGGGCCCAGGCCAGATCGGCCGGGGCCAAGGAGCGCGCGTCCAGGCCTTCATAGACGTCGCCGGCGAAGGCGAAGACGGCCTGCAGCGCGCCTTCGGCGGTCTCGTTGTCGAAGGACTGGAAACGCTCGTAGTTGAGGTCCGCCAAGGCGTCCGAGATCGACATCAGGCGGCGCAGGTCGGCGCGGCTCAGCTTCTTCGTGACCTTGGCCAGCTCCGCCGTCTCGTCGGCGCATCGACGCGGGGTCGACGGCACGTCGAGGGCAGGGGGCGTGAAGTCCAGCCGTTTGGCCGGGGACAGGACGATCAGCAAGGCGACACAGGCTCCGAAACATCGGGAAGCCGGCCTCATAGGCCGCTTCCGTGACGTTTTGAACCGTCCCTGGCGTCACATGCGGTCGTGACGCCTAGAAGAGGACCGCCGGGTTCATGATCCGCTGCGGGTCGATGGCCTGACGGATCGCCTGCATGGTCGCGATCTCAAGCGGCGACTTGTAGCGCCGCGCCTCGTCGGTTTTCAGCCGTCCGAGGCCATGTTCCGCCGAGATCGAGCCGTCGTAGCGGGCCACCACGTCGTGAACGACTTCGGAGCCTTCCGTCCAGCGGGCGATGAAGGCAGGGACGTCTTCGCCCACGCCGGGGATCACGTCATAGTGAAGGTTGCCGTCGCCGACGTGGCCGAAGACCGAGACGCGGCACCCCGGATGGAACTTCTCGACCGCCGCCGTGGCCTCGTCGATGAAGTCGGCGATGCGGGAGACAGGTACGGACACATCATGCTTCCAGCCGCCGCCCTCGGGCTTGAGGCCGGCCGAGTGTTCCTCGCGCAGACGCCAGAAGGCGGCCTTCTGGGCGTCGTTCTGAGCGATGGCGGCGTCGATGATCAGGCCTTCCTCGAAGGCGCCGGTCAGCAGGCGCTCCATGGCCGAATCGGCGCCGCCCGGCTCGCCCGAGGTCAGCTCGATCAGGACATACCAGGCGGGCGTCGACTCCAGCGGCTCGCGCGTGTCGGGAATGTTCTTGAGCACCAGGGCCATGCCCAGGCGCTTCATCAGCTCAAAAGCCTCGACACCGCCGCCGGTCTCGGCCTTGGCGCGTGCCAGAAGGGCGACGGCGGCGTGGTGGCTTTCCAGCCCGACGATGGCCGTGGCGCGGCTGCGCATGATGGGAAACAGCTTCAGCGTCGCCGCCGTGACGACGCCCAGCGTGCCCTCGGCGCCGATGAACAACTGCTTCAGGTCATAGCCCGTATTGTCCTTGCGCAGCCGCTTCAGGCCGTTGAACACCTGACCGTCGGGCATGACCGCCTCGATGCCCAGCACCAGGTCGCGCATCATGCCGTAGCGCAGCACCGCCGTGCCGCCGGCGTTGGTCGAGATGACCCCGCCGATGGTGGCCGAGCCCTCGGCCGCGAGGCTGAGCGGGAAGAAGCGGTCCTTCTCCTTCGCCAACTGCTGCGCCTCCAGCAGGGTGACCCCGGCCTCCAGCGTCATGGCGTCGTCCAGGGGCGTCACGTCGCGTACGGTCCGCAGCTTGCGCGTGGACAGAAGGACTTCGCCAAACGGGATCTGGCCGCCGACCAGGCCCGTGCCGCCACCCTGGGTCACGATGGCGACGCCGTGGCGGGCGCAGATCTCAATGGCCTTGGCCACCTCATCGGTCGTGCGGGGCTGCAGCAGGATCGGGGTTTCGCCCGTCCAGCGCCCGCGCCACTCGGTCAGCCAGGGCGCCATGTCGTCGGCGTCCGTGGTCCAGGCGCCGGGCAGGGCGGATTTCAGATCTTCGAGGGCGGCGGGCGTGGGGAGGGTCATATCCGCCTTGTGGCAAAAGGCGTGGCGTGGTGGAAGCGCAAAACCCTGCCTCCAGGCGGTCAATTTGCGGAGAAAACATGATTCCGACCCCGGCTGTCGGCGTGGTCTGCCTGAAGGACGATGCGGTCCTGCTGATCCGGCGCGGCACGCCGCCGCGTCAGGGCGAATGGAGCCTGCCCGGCGGCCGGCTGGAGCCGGGCGAGCGACTGGCCGACGCAGCCCTGCGCGAACTGCGAGAGGAGACGGGCGTCGAGGCCGAGCTGATCGGCCTGATCGACGTCGTGGATGGTCTGTTTCCCGAGGCGGGGCGGCACTATGTCCTGATCGACTACGCCGCGCTGTGGACCGGCGGCGAACCGGTGGCGGGCGACGATGCGGCGGAGGCGGTTTTTGTGCCGTTTGATGAGGCGTTGCGTCGGGTGGATTGGTCGGAGACACGGCGCATCATCCGTAAGGCGCGTGACATGGCGGCGGCCCATGGCGCGGGACGGGGCGCGGGACGGGGCGCTGACGGCCTTGTCATCGCCAGCGAACCGGATTCGGTGGCGCGAGGGCTAGGCGATCGTTAAGCTGGCCTCCAACCGGAGGGGCTTATGGATTTCTCGATTATCTTCTTTTTGATGTTCGCGGCCTTCGCGATCATCTTCCTGTTCAGCGTCATCAAGATCGTGCCGCAAGGCCGTGAATTCACGGTGGAACGCTTCGGCAAGTACACCAAGACGCTGAAGCCCGGCATCAGCATCCTGACCCCGTTCGTCGAGCGCATCGGCAAGCGGATGAACATGATGGAACAGGTGCTGGACGTCCCTACCCAGGAGGTCATTACCAAGGACAACGCCATGGTGAAGGTGGACGGCATCGTCTTCATCCAGGTGATGGACGCCGCTCGCGCCGCCTATCGCGTGGACGATCTGCCCTACGCCATCGCCCAGCTCTGCATGACCAATCTGCGGACCGTGGTCGGTTCGATGGAGCTGGATGAGGTGCTGTCGCAGCGCGACGCCATCAATACCCGTCTGCTGCACGTCATCGACGCGGCGACCGAGCCGTGGGGCGTCAAGGCCAACCGTATCGAGATCAAGGACCTGACGCCGCCCAGCGATATCACCAACGCCATGGCGCGCCAAATGAAAGCCGAGCGCGAGCGTCGCGCCGTCATCACCGAGGCGGACGGCGAGAAGCAGGCCGCCATCGCCCGCGCTGAGGGCGCCAAGCAGGCCGCTATCCTGGAGGCCGAAGGCCGCCGCGAAGCCGCCTTCCGCGACGCAGAGGCCCGCGAGCGTGAAGCCGAGGCCGAAGCCAAGGCGACAGCCATGGTGTCGGAGGCGATCGCGCGTGGCGACGTCAACGCCATCAACTACTTCGTGGCGCAGAAATATGTCGAAGCCTTCGCCGAACTGGCCCGCAGCCCGCAGCAGAAGACGGTCATCGTCCCTGCCGAGATGGGCGGCCTAGTCGGCACCATCGCCGGTCTGGGCGAGTTGGTCGGGCTGGCCAAGGAACAGCAGCACGTGCGCACCGAAACGCGTGCGGTCGCTCGTCCAGCACCGGCACCTGCCGCGCCGGCCCGTCCCGCGCCGCGTCGCCCCGGCGGCGCCGTGCCGACCACGGAGTAGGGCATGGACTGGATCTTGAACCTCTACGCCGCCCAGCCCTTCTGGCTTTGGCTGGCGGTGGGCGTGGTCTTGCTGGCCATCGAGGCGGCGGCTTCGACCGAGTGGCTGTTGTGGCCCGCCGTTTCGGCGGGGGTGACGGCTCTGATCGCGGCGCTGGCGCCCAATCTGGGCCTGCCGGTCGAGATCGGGATCTTCGCCGCCCTGACCGTGGCCTCGACGGTCCTGTCGCGCCGTCTGATCAAGCGCGTGAATCCCAAGGACGAGCCTGACATCAACGACCGTGACCTGCGTCTGGTCGGCGAGCGGGCGCGGGTGGTCGAAGCCTTCGTGGACGGGCGCGGCCGGGTTTTCGTCTCGGGCGCTGAATGGCCGGCGGAAATCGAGGGCGCCGCGCCTCTGGCCGGCGAAAGCGTGATGGTCGAATCAGTGGACGGCCCGCGTCTGCGCGTGCGCCCGGTCTGAGGTGCTCTAGCGGCGTCGCATGTCTTCGACGCCGCGATTCGCCAGAGCGTCGGCCCGTTCGTTCAGGGCGTGGCCGGCGTGTCCCTTGACCCAGTGCCATTTGACTTCGTGGCGGCTGCGGGCCTCGTCCAGGCGGCGCCACAGGTCATCGTTCTTGACGGGCTTCTTGTCGGCGGTTTTCCAGCCGCGCGCCTTCCAGCCCCGGATCCACTCGGTGATGCCCTGCATGACGTATTTGCTGTCGGTGTGCAGATCGACGCGGCAGGGGCGTTTCAGGGCTTCCAGCGCGGCGATGGCGGCCATCAACTCCATGCGGTTGTTGGTGGTGGTGGGTTCGCCGCCCCACAATTCCTTTTCGTGACCGCCGCCGGTCTGCAAAATGGCGCCCCAGCCGCCAGGGCCGGGATTGCCCTTGCAGGCGCCGTCGGTGTGAATGATGACGTGATCAGGCAGACTCATGGCGCGATGCCTACAGCGTCCCTTGGCGCGCCGCCATCAGTCAGCCTATATGACGCACAACAATCAGTCGGACAGGGCCGCGTTCGTGGTCCTTTTGAGGAGGTAACGCCATGGGCTCCATGAGCATCTGGCACTGGGCCATCGTCATCGTCGTCGTCGCGCTTCTGTTCGGCGGGCGCGGCAAGCTGTCCGGCATCATGGGCGACGCCGCCAAGGGCATCCGCGCCTTCAAGGACGGCCTGAAGGACGACACCGATTCCAAGGGCCCGAAGGAAGGCGTCAGCTCGCTGCCGCGCACCGAGGCCGAAAAAGAAGAACTGAACCGCTAAGCCTTTCGCGGAAAGACGCTGAATCATGGGTGGTCTTGGCCCCGGAATCGGCGGGTTCGAAATCCTTGTCATCGGTCTGGTGGCCCTGCTTGTCGTAGGGCCCAAGGATTTGCCGATGCTGATGCGCAAGGTCGGTCAATTCGTCGCCAAGGCGCGCGGCATGGCCAACGAATTCCGCGCGAGCTTTGACGAAATGGCTCGTCAGTCCGAACTGGACGACCTGCGCAAGGAGGTCGAGGCGCTGCGGTCGGGGCAGGGCATGCACCCGCTCGGCGCCGAGGCGGAAGCCGCCTTCAAGGACATCCGCAAGGACCTGGAAGCGCCGCTTGATGCGCCCGCCCTGGCCGCGCCCGCCGTGGTCGAGGCCGCGCCGGTCGCCACCGGCGTGGACGAATGGCCCGACGCGTTCCAGCCTGTGGCTGAACCTGTTGCAGGGTCCGTCGCCGCTGAACCTAAGGTCAAGGCGGCGGCAAGGCCGAAGACGGCGCGCGCTCCCGCCAAGGCCAGTGCAAAGACCGCAGTCAAGCCGACCGCGAAGGCCGTCGCCGAAACTGCGGCGCCCAAACCCAAGGCCGTGCGTAAGAAGAAGGTCGATCAATGACGTCGTTCGACCGGGATGAGGCCGAGATCGAGGCCTCGCGCGCGCCGCTGATGGATCATCTGATCGAGCTGCGTGGACGACTGCTGATCTGCGTCGTGGCCTTTGTCGTGGCCTTCATCGGCTGCTTCGCCTTTTCCGAGAAGCTCTACCTCTTCCTGGTCCAGCCCTATGTGGTGTCGGCGGCCTTCCACCAGACGGTGGGGGCTCACGGCCATGTCTCGCCGTTCGATCTGATCCTGGGGACGGCGCGCCTGATCCCGGTGCCCGACGTGGACCATCAGAGCGTCAAGCTGATTTACACGGCGCCGCTGGAAATCCTGTTCACCAAGATGAAGCTGGCCGGGCTGGGCGCCGTCATCGTGGCCTTCCCGATCCTGGCCTGGCAGCTGTATCGCTTTGTCGCGCCGGGCCTCTATCGCAATGAGAAGGGCGCTTTCCTGCCGTTCCTGATCGCGGCGCCCGTGCTGTTCCTTCTGGGAGCGGCCCTGGTCTATTTCGTCATGCTGCCGTTCGTCATGTGGTTCTCGCTGAGCCAGCAGATCATCGGCGAGGGCGTGGCGGCGGAGTTGCTGCCCAAGGTGTCGGACTATCTGAACCTGGTGACGGCTTTGATCCTGGCCTTCGGCCTGTGCTTCCAGTTGCCGGTCGTCATGACGCTGCTGGGGCTGGCGGGCCTGATCAGTTCCAGCGTCATGGCCAAGGGGCGGCGCTACGCCATCGTGGCCGTGGTCGTCGTCGCCGCCGTGGTGACGCCGCCGGACCCCATCAGTCAGCTGATGCTGGCTGTGCCGATGGTGTTGCTTTACGAGGTCTCGATCTGGTGCGTTCGCATCATCGAACTGCGCCGCAAGAAGGCGGACATGGACGAAGGCCTGGCTACCTAGAGGCGTCTGGAAAACCTTGACTTGAGCGGGCGCGACCGACCGGTTCGCGCCCGTTTTCGTTGCTGAGTGGTCCTTCATGAACCCCGCGCCGATGGGCGCCTTTATCATCACCCTAGGCGAGGGAATGAAAAAGGCGCCGGACGTTTCCGCCCGGCGCCTTGATTGTCAGTCTGATCCGGGGATCAGCAGCTGTAGTACATGTCGAATTCGACCGGGTGCGGGTGCAGTTGCAGGCGGGCGACTTCTTCCGACTTCAGTGCGATGTAGCTGTCGATGAAGTCGTCATCCATGACGCCGCCCTTCTTGAGGAAGGCGCGGTCGGCGTCGAGCGCATCCAAGGCTTCCTTCAGCGAACCGGCGACCTCGGGGATCGAGCCGCGCTCTTCGGGCGGCAGATCGTAGAGGTTCTTGTCAGCGGCCGCGCCCGGATCGATGCGGTTCTCGATGCCGTCCAGGCCCGCCATCAACAGAGCCACGAAGGTCAGGTAGGGGTTGCCCATCGGATCGGGGAAGCGGGCTTCCAGACGCTTGGCCTTGGGCGACGAGACGTGCGGGATGCGGATCGAGGCCGAACGATTGCTGGCGGAATAGGCCAGCTTCACCGGGGCTTCATAGCCGGGCACCAGGCGCTTGTAGGAGTTGGTGGTCGAGTTGGCGAAGGCGTTGATGGCCTTGGCGTGCTTGATGATGCCGCCGATGTACCACAGACATTCCTGAGACAGGCCGGCGTACTTGTCGCCGGCGAACTGGGGCTTGCCGTCCTTCCAGATCGACATGTGGACGTGCATGCCCGAGCCGTTGTCGGCGAACATGGGCTTGGCCATGAAGGTCGCCGACTTGCCGTAGGCTGCGGCCACGTTGTGGATCACGTACTTATAGAGCTGCAGGCGGTCGGCCATGGTCAGAAGGTCGCTGAACTTCAGGCCCAGTTCGTGCTGCGCGGGGGCGACCTCGTGGTGATGCTTCTCCGGGTCCATGCCCAGGTCCTTCATCACGCCCAGCATTTCGCCGCGCAGGTCCTGGGCGGAATCGACCGGGTTGACCGGGAAGTAGCCGCCCTTGTGCCCCGGACGGTGGCCCAGGTTGCCCTCGGCGTACTCAGCGCCGGTGTTGGACGGCAGTTCGATCGAGTCGAAGCTGTAGCCGGTGTTGTGCGGCGCGGTGGTCCAGCGCACGTCGTCGAAGATGAAGAACTCGGCCTCCGGGCCGAAATAGACCTGATCGCCCACGCCCGAGGACTGGACATAGGCCAGGGCTTTTTTGGCCATCGAGCGGCTGTCGCGGTTGTAGGGCTCGCCCGTGTCGGGGCTGAGGACGTCGCAGAACAGGAAGAGGGTGGTCTGCTGATAGAAGGGGTCGATGTAGGCGCGCGTCAGGTCCGGCTTCAGCAGCATGTCGGACTCGTTGATGGCCTTCCAGCCAGCGATCGACGAGCCGTCGAACATGGTGCCTTCTTCCAGGAACTCCTCATCGACCATGTCGATGTCGAAGGTCACGTGCTGCAGGCGGCCGCGCGTATCGGTGAAGCGGATGTCGACGTACTGGACGTCTTTTTCCTTGATCTCTTGAAGGATCTTTTGGGCGGCGCTCATTCTCGAAGTCCTGTCAGTTCGGGGAGGAGAAACGAAAAGCGGCCGCCCTTGCGGGACGGCCGTGGTGGTGGGGTCAGATAGCCTGGGCGCCGGTTTCGCCGGTGCGGATACGGATCACGTCTTCCAGAGCGGAGACGAAGATCTTGCCGTCGCCGATCTTTCCGGTGCGGGCTGCGGTCTGGATGGCGTCGACGACGGCGGGAACCAGATCATCGGCCACGACGACCTCGATCTTGATCTTGGGCAGGAAGTCGATGACGTACTCGGCGCCGCGATAAAGCTCGGAATGACCCTTCTGGCGGCCGTACCCCTTGGCCTCCAGAACAGTCATGCCCTGCACCCCGATATCCTGGAGAGCGTCCTTCACTTCATCCAGCTTGAACGGCTTGATGACGGCTTCAATCTTCTTCATGGCGAGTCCCGAGCCGGCTCCCTTGGTTGGTCCGACGCTCGGGGGGTAAAGGGACATTGCATTGCACAATAAGGCAAGCAATTTTCGTGCGTAGAGGCCATCCGTGAACGGAATTCGATCATGAACCCGATCAACGACCCCATGACATGGCAAAGCCGACTGCCCTGGCCCGGCGCCGAGGCGCACAAGCATGCGCGCGGGCGCCTCGGCGTGGTGTCCGGCGGGGCTCATTCGACGGGCGCTGCAAGGCTGGCGGCGCGCGCGGGGCTGAGAATCGGGGCGGGCCTGGTGAAGGTCTTCTGTCCGCCTGAGGCTGCACCGGTGCTGGCGCCTGCGCTGGAGGCGGTCATGCTGGCCAGCTTCGTGTCGGGCGATCAACTGGCGGGGCTGGCCGAGCCGATGGACGCCGTGGTGATCGGCCCGGCGGCGGGTCTGACCGAGGCGACTGGGGCCAATGTGGCGGCGCTGGCGCGGACGGGGGCGGCGCTGGTGATCGACGCCGACGCTCTGACCTTGTTCCGCGACCGGCCGGGCGACCTGTTCGCCAGTCTGGATCGCGACGACGTCCTGACCCCGCACGAGGGCGAGTTCGAGCGTCTGTTTCCGGGGCTGTTGGTCGAGGGACGCGAGACGGCGGCGCAGGAGGCCGCCATGCGGGCGGGGTGCGTTCTGGTGCTCAAGGGAAGCGCCACCGTTATCGCAGCGCCAGACGGACGCTGCGTGGTCAACGGCAACGGCACGCCCTGGCTGGCGACGGCGGGCAGCGGCGACGTTCTGGCGGGAATGATCGGCGGGCTGTTGGCCCAGCATATGGATAGTTTTGACGCGGCTTGCGCGGCGGTCTGGATGCACGCGGACGCGGCACGGCGTTTCGGACCGGGGCTGATCGCCGAGGATTTGCCGAATCTGATCCCGGCGGTTCTGGCCGAGCTCTATTCCGGCTGAACCCGTGGTGCGGATGAGAGGACTCGAACCTCCACGCCTCTCGGCGCCAGAACCTAAATCTGGTGCGTCTACCAGTTCCGCCACATCCGCATAGGTAGGCGAATGCCTGTAGGCGAGGGCAGCGGATTGGGCAACTGACAAGGTTGGTCCGGATAGGAAAAAAGGCCCCGGATTTCTCCGGGGCCTTTCTCTTTTTCTGGGCCTGTCGCGCTTGCGCAGCTTGAGGCCATGAAGGTTGTCCCGAAGGGATCAGTCCTTCTTGTTGTCGACGCCGTGGCCGAGAGCCTCCACAGCCGTTTCCAGCGTGGTGTCCTCGGTGATGTCGATGCCCTTGGCCAGCTTCGAGTGAGCGAAGCCATACAGGCCGTAAACCAGGGCGCCGACCAGGGCGTAGACGCCCAGGATGGTCAACGGCAGCGGGTTGTCGTTCAGGGCGTGGGTCACCATCGGGATGAAGTTGAACGACGCCAGAGTCAGGCAGGCCAGGATGCCCAGCACCGCGGTGACCATGCCGCCCGGAACCTTGAACGGACGTTCCATTTCCGGGTGCTTGATGCGCAGGACGATGACCGACAGACAGACGATGGCGAAGGCCGTAGCCGTGCCCAGCGACACCAGGTCGCCCAGGATCGAGATGGGCAGGAAGGATGCGGCGATGGCGATCACGATGCCCAGCAGAATGGTGCCGACCCAAGGGGTGCGGAACTTGGGGTGCACCATGGCGAAGGCCTTGGGCAGCAGGCCGTCGCGCGCCATGGTGTAGAAGATGCGCGTTTGGCCGTAGCACAGGACCAGCATGACCGAGGACAGACCGGTGATGGCGCCGATCTTGATCAGGAAGGCGATCAGGTTCAGCTGCCCGCTCGGTGCGCTGGCCAGCGGCACATTGGCCCATTCCAGACCCATCCGGTCGATGGCGACGGCGATCGGGGCCGGCGAGGCCAGTTCCAGATAGGGAACCACGCCGGTCATGACGGCGGCCACGACCATGTAGATCAGGGTGCAGACGAACAGGGCGCCCAGGATGCCGATGGGCACGTCTTTCGAGGGATTCTTGGCTTCGGCGGCGGCGGTCGAAACCGCTTCAAACCCGACGTAGGCGAAGAAGATGATCGAGGCGCCGCGGAAGATGCCGCCCACGCCGAATTGGTCCCAGCTCTCGCCCTGCGGCGGGATGAAGGGGTCCCAGTTGGCCGGATTGATATACTGTAGGCCGACGGCGATGAAGGTCAGCAGGACGATGATCTTGATGACGACGATGGCGTTGTTGATGTTCGCCGATTCCGACACGCCCAGAACCAGCAGGCCGCAGACGGCGGCGATGCCGACGGCCGCCACCAGGTTGAAGGTGCCCGTCAGCGGGAAGCCCGCGTTTGCGCCCGAGGCGACATACTGGATCAGCGGGGTGGCCCATTGGGGCCCTTCGCCGCCCGCATAACTTATTGTCGGGAATAAACTCGCGCTGAGCCCGAAGTCATTAAGGATCGACACGACATAGCCGGACCAGCCGACCGCCACGGTCGAGGCCGCAACGCCGTATTCCAGCACCAGCAGCCAGCCCATGATCCAGGCGAAGACCTCGCCGAGGGTGCCGTAGGCATAGGTGTAGGCCGAGCCCGACACGGGCATGGTCGACGCCAGTTCGGCATAGCACAGACCTGCCAGAGCGCAGGCGATGCCGGCGATGACGAAGGAGAACATGATGGCCGGACCGGCGTGCGCCGAGGCGACCTGACCCGTCAGCACGAAGATACCGGCGCCGATGATGGCTCCGATCCCAAGGCTCATAAGGTTCATCGGGCCCAAGGTCCGTTTCAGCTCGCTCTTGGCGGCTTCTTTCTGAATCTGAGCAATGGATTTTTTAAGGAATAGCCGGTTGCCGGCTGGCTTTACGCCGTCTGCGGACATGAAGTCGCGCCCCCAATTACGCAACGACCCCTCCCGGGTCGTCTTCTTGGAGGCGGACGCTAACCATCCAAAGGGCCGCGCGCAACGCGGTTTCGGTTGGATGAAGCGATGACGACGCTTTCGTGAACCGGGGCGTTGCGGCTAGAGCCGATGGGATGTTGCCGATTCACGCCGTACTGGAGCCGCTGAAGGCGGCGCTGAGCGCGACCAATGCGGTCGTTCTGGCCGCCCCGCCGGGGGCGGGCAAAACCACGGTCGTGCCGCTGGCCCTGCTGGATCAAGCCTGGTTGGGCGACCAGAAGGTGCTGGTGCTGGAACCGCGCAGGCTGGCGGCGCGGGCGGCCGCCGACCGGATGGCGACGACCCTGGGCCAGAAGGCGGGCGCAACAGTCGGCTATCGCACCCGGCTGCAGAGCCGGATCGGGCCGGAGACCCGCATCGAGGTCATCACCGAGGGCGTCTTCACCCGGATGATTCTCGACGACCCGGCGCTGGAGGGCGTCGGCGCGGTCCTGTTCGACGAGTTCCATGAACGCAGTCTGGACGCAGACCTTGGCCTGGCCCTGGCGCGCGAGAGCCAATCGGTGTTGCGCGATGACCTGCGGCTGCTGGTCATGTCGGCGACGTTGGACATCGCCGGGGTGTCGAGGTTGCTCGATAGCGCGCCGGTGATCGAGGCCGAGGGGCGGATGTTCCCGGTCGAGACCCTCTACTTGGGGCGCAATGTCGCCGAACGATTCGAGGATGCGGTGGCGCGGGCCGTCACGCAGGCGCTGGGCGAGCAGACGGGGTCGGTGCTGGTCTTCTTGCCGGGGCAGGGCGAGATCCACCGCACGGTCCAGCGCCTGAACGAACGGCTGCGCGATCTGGCCGTTGATGTGGTCGCCCTCTATGGGGCGCTGGACAAGGGCGAGCAGGACCGGGCCATCGAGCCGGCTCCGCCCGGTCGCCGCAAGGTGGTGCTGGCGACCTCGGTGGCCGAGACCAGCCTGACCATCGAGGGCGTGCGGGTGGTGATCGACGGCGGCCTATCGCGCGTTCCTCGCTTCGAGCCGTCAAGCGGTCTGACGCGGCTGGCGACGGTCAAGGTCAGTCGATCCTCAGCGGAACAGAGGCGCGGGCGCGCGGGTCGTGTCGAGCCCGGTGTCTGTTATCGCCTGTGGGACGAGGAACAGACGCGAGGCCTGGTCGCGCATCAGCGGCCAGAGATCCAAGAAGCCGACCTGACCGCCTTCGCGCTGGATCTGGCGCGCTGGGGGGCGAAATCGGTCGAGGGGCTGGCTTTGCTGGACCCGCCGCCCGCCGGAGCGCTGGCGGAGGCGAGGAAGGTGCTGACCCGGCTGGGGGCGCTGGACGCCGAGGGCGATCTGACGACGCATGGACGGCGGCTGACCCGCATCCCCCTGCCGCCGAGACTGGCGCACATGGTGGCGGTCGCCTCTGATCAGGACGATGCCCTGGGCGGGGCGAGGATCGCCGCTGTGCTGAGCGAGCCGGGGTTGGGCGGGAACGCCGTAGATCTGCATGATCGTTTGAAGGGACTGCAGCGGGATCGCTCGCCCCGCGCTCGCGACGCCATGAAGCTGGCCGAACGCTGGGCGCGGGCGGCGGGCGGCGGAAGCGGGGACGAGGCGGATGCAGGCCTGCTGCTGGCTGAGGCCTTCCCCGAACGCATCGCCCGCGCCAAGGGCAGGCCGGGCGAGGTGTTGCTGGCTTCCGGGCGCGGGGCCTTCCTTGATCCGACAGAACATATGGCGCGCGAGCCCTGGCTGGCGGTGGCCGAACTGGGTGGGGGCGACGCGCGCGACCGCATCCGGCTGGCGGCGGCGCTGAACGCGGCGACGCTGGAGGCCGATCTGGCGCACCGGATCGAGGTTGAGGATCGGCTGGCGCGCGAGCCTTCAGGCAAGCCGGTGATCCGCCGCATCCGCCGCCTCGGCGCCCTGGTCCTGGACGAGAAGGTCGTCGGCGCGCCGGACCGAGCGACCATGACGGCGGCGCTGAAGTCGGAAGTCGAGGCAGGCGGGCTGTCGGCGCTGCACTGGGGCGAACAGGCGGGGGCGCTGCGGGCGCGGCTGGCCTTCTTGCATGGTCTGGATGCGATCTGGCTCGATGTATCGGATGAAGGCTTGCTGGCCCTGCGCGAGGACTGGCTATGGCCGTTGCTGGACGGGGCGTGGTCGCTGAGCGGCATCGGCGACGGCAAGCTGGCCGAGGCCCTGCGCGGGCTGATCCCGTGGGAACTGCAACGCAGACTGGATGACCTGGCCCCGCCGCGTCTGACCACGCCGTTGGGTTCGGCCGCCATAGACTACGCCGCCGAGGGCGGGCCGCGCGTCGAGATCAGGGTGCAGGAGCTGTTCGGGGTGAAGACCCATCCGACGGTCGGCGGCGGGCGAGTTCCGTTGACGCTGTCCTTGCTGTCGCCCGCACGGCGTCCGGTGCAGGTGACGAAGGACCTGCCGGGTTTCTGGACGGGATCGTGGGCGGCGGTTCGCAGCGAGATGCGCGGCCGCTATCCGCGTCACCCCTGGCCTGAAGACCCCGCCAACGCCGAGGCGACCAGCCGGGCCAAGCCGCGCGGGACCTGAAGCCTCGCCTTGACGATGGCGTGCGACGCGGCGCAATGACCGTGCAGCAATGCAAGGATTTCGCGTGGCCGACGTCGTACTCTCACCGCCTGCCGCCTCTAAGCAGAGAATTTTGTTCGCCAGCCTGATCGGCACCACGATCGAGTTCTTCGACTTCTACATCTACGCCACGGCGGCGGTGCTGGTGTTTCCGACCCTCTTCTTCCCGGGCGAGGACGCGACGACGGCCATGCTGTCGTCCTTCGCCACCTTCTCCATCGCCTTCTTCGCGCGCCCGGTTGGAGCGGTCGTCTTCGGCCATTTCGGCGACAAGGTGGGGCGCAAGGTGACCCTGGTCGCGGCCCTGATGACCATGGGGCTGTCGACGGTGGCGATCGGCCTGCTGCCGACCTGGCATTCGGTGGGGATGATCGCGCCCCTGCTGCTGGCCCTGTGCCGGTTCGGGCAGGGCCTGGGTCTGGGCGGCGAGTGGGGCGGGGCGGTCCTGCTGGCGACCGAGAACGCGCCTCCGGGCAAGAAGGCCTGGTTCGGCATGTTCCCGCAGTTGGGCGCGCCGATCGGCTTCATCCTGTCGACCCTGAGTTTCATCGTCCTGACGGCGACGCTGTCGAATGAGCAGTTTCTGACCTGGGGCTGGCGCATTCCCTTCATCGCCAGTTCGCTGCTGGTCTTCGTCGGTCTGTGGGTTCGGCTGCGCATCACTGAGACTCCCGAGTTCAAGAAGACCATCGACAAGGCCGAGCGAGTCGAGACGCCGATCCTGACCCTGCTGGCGCGGCACAAGTTCGCCCTGCTGACCGGGACGCTGGCGGGGATGGCCACCTTTGTCCTCTTCTATCTGATGACCGTCTTCGCCCTGGGCTGGGGCACGACGGCGATGGGCTATACCCGCGAGCAGTTCCTGCCGATCCAACTTCTGGGGGTCTGCTTCTTCGGCCTGTTCATCCCGCTGGCGGCGCTGGCGGCGGATCGCTGGGGGCAGGGGCGGACGTTGCTGGTTACGTCCATCGCCATCGCCCTGTTCGGTCTGGTGCTGGCGCCTCTGTTCGGAAGCGGCGGACTGGCGGGCGTGGTGGCCTTCTTCATCATCGGCTTCAGCCTGATGGGCTGCACCTATGGTCCCTTGGGAGCAGCTCTCGCGCGGCCCTTCCCGACGGCGGTGCGCTACACGGGCGCGTCGATGACCTTCAATCTGGCGGGGATTCTCGGCGCGTCGCTGGCGCCGTTCGCGGCGACCTGGCTGGCGAGCCACTACGGCCTGCAGGCTGTCGGCGCCTATCTGGCCGTCGCCGCCGTCCTGACCATCCTGGCCCTGCTGGGCATGAAACGGATCAAGACGGACGGCGAGGCGTAGATCTTAGATGTCCGTGCCGTAGGCCGCGTCGGTCACGGCATAGACCATGATGCCGGTGGCGATGGCCAGGTTCAGGCTGTCGGCGCGGCCTCTCATAGGGATCTTGACGTTCAGGTCGCAGGCGGCGGCCAGTTCATCGGTCAGCCCGGCTTGCTCGTTGCCCATCAGGATCAGGGCCGGATGCTGCACGGGGCTGTCGCGGTAGCCATGCTTCGCGTCCAGGCGGGTGCCGATGACGCTGCCGGGCCATTTGGCGCGCCAGGCCAGGAATTCCTCACGCGAGGCCTTGCTGACAGTCACGGCGAAGACCGAACCCATGGTGGCCCGCACGGCCTCGACCGAGAAGGGATCGACGCAGTCGCCGATCAGGATGACCCCGCCGCAGCCGGCCGAATCCGCCGTGCGGATGATGGTGCCGAGGTTGCCCGGATCACGCACCTGCTCCAGCGCCACCCAGCAGGGTTTGGCCTCGGGCTGGATGGCGTTCAGCGGCGTATAGACCTGCTCGAACACGCCCAGCACAGTCTGCGGATTGTCGCGACGGCTGATCTTTTCGAGGATGGCGTGGGTGACGACGATGATCTGGCCACCGGCCTTGATTGTCTCGGCCTTGGCGCGGTCCAGCAGCGGGTGAGGCCGGGCCTCATCGCCGACCAGCAGCATGACCGGGGCGCGACCCTGATCCAGGGCCTCGCCGATGAATTTCAGGCCTTCGGCCAGGAAGCGGCCAGTCAGGTCGCGCTCCTTGCGCATGTGCAGGGCGCGGACCGACTTGATGGTGTCGTTGGTCAGGGAGGTGATGACGCGCTCGACCATGTCAGGCGCTCCAGCGGGCGAAGAAGGAAAGACCGATGGAGCGGGCGTTCGGGCCGTCCTCGGACAGGGCCAGTTCGCCCCAGTCAATGCGTCCGCCGCGATCATGGGTCGCCTCGGCCATCATGTGCGCCAGCGACAAGCCCGAGATCCGCGCCGCATAGGCGTTGAGCAGCAGGAAGGAAGCGTCGTCGGACAAGAGGGCGGCGCAGTCTTTCAGCAGGTCGGGCATGTCCTCGAACAGGCGCCAGACCTCGCCATTGGCGCCGCGCCCGTATTTCGGCGGGTCCAGGATAACGCCGTCGTACTTCGAGCCGCGACGGACTTCGCGCGCCACGAACTTGCGGGCGTCCTCGACGATCCAGCGGATCGGACGGTCGGCCAGGTCCGACAGTTCGGCGTTCTCGCGGGCGTAGGTCACGGACTTCTTGGAGGCGTCGACGTGGGTGACGTGCGCGCCGGCTGCCGAGCAAGCCAGGCTGGCCACACCGGTATAGCCGAACAGGTTCAGGACCTTCGGCTGCTTTAGCGTGCGCACCCGAGCGTCCAGCCAGTCCCAATTGGCGGCTTGCTCAGGGAAGAAGGCCAGGTGACGGAAAGGCGTGAACCGGCCCATGAAGCGCACATCGCGCCACTGTAGCGGGAAGGCGTCGATCGGGCCGTGCTTGTCGAAGCGCCAGCGGCCGGAGTCCTCTTCCTCTTGCTGGGGATCGAACATGGCGTTGGCCTGCTCGAAGGCGTTCTCGTCATGCGCCTTCCAGAAACACTGAGGCTCGGGCCGGACTACGGTGTAGCGACCGTAGCGTTCCAGCTTGCGGCCATCGCCGCTGTCCAGCAGGGCGTAGTCCGACCAGCCTCGCGTGACGAGGGTTTCGGGGGAAGGAGAGAGAACCGGAGCCATCCGGCGCTGATAGGCGCTCAGGCGGCCGCTCGTCCAGCGTCGGTGATCAATGGCGCAAGGATCGGCGCTGTTTCCTCGCAGGCTATGTCGGGACGATGTGTGGTCTTGTCCCAGCGATGGGGTTCCATAATCAAGCGAACGAAGGCGTGGACGAAAGCGAGGCTGAGAAGCGACCAGTAGAAGGGTGCGACCACCATGTCGCCGATGGTGAAGGGCGTACTGGCGCGCTTCGCGCCGATCCTGGCCGCAAGAAGGGCCACCACGGTTCCGCACACCAGGATTCCCAGCCCGAACCACGGCGTCGGCGGCAGGTGGCGGGCCAGCAAGGCCATGAGAAAGAAGAGGCCGATCCAGGCGACAGACAAGGCGTGCAGGGCCGCCGAGGCCACGGCTGCGCCGAGGGTCAGGGCCAGAGCGAGCCAACCGCGCCACCCCATGCCTGAGGCGGAACGGGTGTGGACGCAAAGGGTCTGCATATAGCCCTTCAGCCAGCGAGTGCGTTGCGGTAGCCAGTGGACCAGATCGCCCGGCGGGGTTTCGTAGGTCGGACGAGTGAGCATGCCGAGCCGCCAGCCGCGACGCCAGATGCGGAAGCCCAGGTCGGCGTCCTCGGTCACATTCCAGGCGTCCCAGCCGCCGAGCGCGCGCAAGGCTGCAACGCGGAAGTGATTGCTGGTGCCCCCGAGCGGGAAGGGAAGACCCATGCGGGCCATGGCGGGCAGTGTCACCTCGAAAAGGGCGGCATACTCGGCAGCGAATTGTCGATCGAGGAACGGCGTGGCCCGCCTCTGTCGGTGCTGTCGTCGAATACGCAGAGGGGCCTGCAAACAGACCAACTCGCCGTCGTCAGTGGCGAAACGTGCAGCTGCTTCCCTCAGTTGCAAAGGGTCCGGATCATCCTCCGCGTCATAGACGGTCAGCAGTTCGCCCCGAGCGACGGACAGGGCGTGGTTCAGGGCGCGCGGCTTTGTTGTGGGCGTGCCGGGCGGCGCAATCAACACGCGAAGCCAGTCCGGCAATACCAGGGCGTTGGCGGCGTCGATGGTGGCCTGATCGTGAGCTTCCAGAACGAGATAGCCGTCCAGAAGCTTGGGCGGATAGTCGATGTTCGCCAGTCGCTGGATCAGATGAGGCAGAATGGCCGCTTCATCGTAAAGCGCCACGACAATGGAGTATCGCGGCAGAACCATGGGCTCGGCTGAGGGCGGGATGAACCGGTGCTGGCTGACAAGCAGGGTCAGAAACCGCCAGGCGATGACGATGATGAACCCGATCTGCACCAGAAGAAGGATCGCGCTTCCTGTGGCCGACCAGAGCAGACAGCACCCGACCAGCCCGGTGAGAAGCAGGATCAGAAACATGATCTGCAGAGGCGTCGCGGTGATCCTTGCGGCGTCTTCCGTTCTTGCGAGTTTCAGAGGCCTGGGAGCCCGTCCATGCATTCCAAGCCCCCGTGCGCGTCAAAGGTTAATTCTTATTAAGATTGACGTAACTAATACCAAGGTTCTGTGAAAGGCAAGTGGTTGGCGATTCGGGACGGTTGCGGCTATGCAGGAAGCCATCCTGTCATGGAGTTCTGGATTGTCCGGCGACTCGACCCCCACGCCGCGATCGGCTCGCAAGCCCAAGGGCGAAGGCCACGTCCGGCGCGCAGAGATACTGGCCGCGGCGGAAAGCATCTTCGTCGAGCACGGCTATGAAGGTGCGACGATCCGCAAGATCGCCGACGAGGTCGGCTTGTCGTCGACGGCGCTTTACATGCACTTTGCCGACAAGAGCGAGATGTTGCATGAGATCTGTCGCGGTGCGTTTGAGGCGTTGATCGCTTCACACCGGCAGATTCTGATCGAGGATGAGCCGCCCGAGGCGCGACTCAGGCGAATGATCGAGGCCTATATCCGCTTTGGTTTCGAGAACCCCAACGCCTACCGCTTGACCTATCTGACGCGTCCGATCGAGGCGCGCGAAGGGGCGCAGACTGTGGCCCAAGAGACGGGCTTTGAGTTGTTCCGGTCGTTTGTGGCTGTGGTCGAGCAGGCTGTGGCCGCAGGCCGCATGAAGGGCGATCCGACGACCCTGGCCCAGGCTATCTGGGCCTGTGGCCATGGCATCGTCTCCTTGCGGATCACCAAGCCCTATTTCGAATGGGCGGATCGGGAAGAACTGACCCGCACCACTCTGGACGCTTTGTTCGTGGGGCTTTTAAAGTCGTGAACAGGCTTCGCGGGGCGCTTGCCGTCCTCTTGCTGCTGGCGCCCGCCGCGGTTGAGGCGCGGCCGCTGCGGGTGTTGTCGCTGGACCAGTGCGCCGATCAGTATGTGCTGGCCTTGGCGCCAGAAGCTGACCTGGCTCTGTCATCACGGGCGGACGACCCGGATTCCTGGATGCGTCAGGAAGCGCGGGGGCGGTCTCAGGTGCGGCCGACGCTTGAGGCGGCCATCGGGTTCCAGCCTGACGTGGTGGTTCGATACTGGGGCGGGGAGCCTCGTCTGCTGGCGGCGCTGGAGAAGCGCGGGACGCGGGTGCTGAATATCGACGACGCCACCGATATGGCCGGGGTCCGCGAGAACCTGAGATCCGTGTCGCAGGGGCTGGGGCAGGAGACACGCGGCGGGGCCCTGATCGCTCACATGAACCGACGGCTGGCCCAGGCGGCGGGCGGCGGGCGCGAACGCGAAGCCGTCTATGTCACGCCCGGCGGCTATACGACCGGGTCGGGGTCGCTGATCGATTCCATCCTTAAGGCGGCGGGATTCCGCAACGGCATGACTGGGCCAGGCTATCAACCGCTGGGAATCGAGACGATCGCCCTGAGCCCACCGGCCTTGTTCGTGCGGGGCTTCTTCCAGCAGTGGCGGGCGGATTGGCGGGGACCGGGGCGGCACCCTGTGGTCACGCGTGCGGCCAAAGGGCGGACGGTGGCGGACCTGCCAGCCTCGACGCTGAGTTGTCCAGCCTGGTTCTCGGCTGACGCAGCACTTCTGTTGGCGGATGCCGCGCGATGAACAGACATCTAGGCCTGAACCTGGGGCTGGCGGCTGCGATCCTGCTGGCGCTGGTGGCGGCGGTGCTGTTTGGTGAGACAGTTCTGTCAGCGACCCAGTATGGGCAGGCTGTGGCCGATCCTGCGTCGGGGCCGGGCGAGGTGCTGTGGCAGGTGCGGGCGCCGCGCGCTGTCTGCGCCTTGATGGTCGGAGCGGCGCTGGGTCTTGCCGGGGCCGTGCTGCAAGGCCTGCTGAGGAACCCACTGGCCGATCCGGGTGTCCTGGGCGTGTCGGCGACGGCTGCGCTGGGCGCCGCAGGGGCCATTGTGCTGGGGGCGGCGGCCATTCCCGGACTGGTCGAGAGCGCTGCTCTGATAGGGGCCGCGCTGGCGGGACTTTTGCTCGTGGCGATAGCGACGCGGGTGCGGGCGCCCGAGGCCCTGATCCTGTTCGGCGTGGCGTTGTCGAGCTTCGCCGGGGCGCTGACGGCGCTGATCTTCAACCTGTCGCCGTCGCCGATAGCATCAGCTGAAGTGATGAACTGGCTGCTGGGTTCGGTGCAGAACCGGAGTTGGATCGATGTGACCTGGGTCACGCCGGCGCTGGTCGTGGCTGCGGTCTTTGCGGCGGGGGCGTCTCCGGGCCTGCGGATGCTGACGCTTGGCGAAGAGGCGGCTCGGGCGTCGGGCCTGTCGATGGGGCGAATGCGGGTTCTGGCCCTGATCGCCGCAGCGGTCGCGGCGGCGATCAGGGCCAGAAC
>Ga0247823_10000937_pt1 | contig 24646 bp, 16 predicted proteins | sample 13C_PalmiticAcid_2_FD_192426 | JGI IMG/M metagenome (GOLD analysis project Ga0247823, IMG submission 192426) | Soil microbial communities from agricultural site in Penn Yan, New York, United States - 13C_PalmiticAcid_Day30 | ecosystem: Environmental > Terrestrial > Soil > Agricultural land... | reverse complement strand
ACATAAAGGGGCGGTGGCATTCTGGTTGCTCGATATTGCAGATTATTTCCCAAGCTGCTCCGCGAACAATGTGGCCCATTTCTTTCGGCAGCGAATGGAATGCTCCCCTGACGTGACCGCGATTCTAGTGCATGTCGCAACTTGGCAGCAATGCCTCCCGCAGGGTTCGCCCTGCAGCCCGATACTGGCTTACTTGTCAAATCTTCGATTGTGGGAGGCGATTGAGAAGGCGGTGAACACCGCGGGCCTCAAACACAGTATCTATGCCGACGACATCACCGTCTCGGGCCCGGTGGTTCCAAAACGGGTGATCTGGGAACTCAAGCAAGCCATTCACAAACATGGACTGAGGATTAAAGCCGAGAAGGAGCTAAGCCTGATCCATCGTCCCGCTGATATCACTGGCGTAATCGTGGACGGAAATCAAACTAAGCTGCCGAACAGGCAGTTGAAAAGATTGTTCGAGCTTCGCGCTGAGCGCCACAGGGCCAAAAGCAAACTGCTTAAGGGTCAGCTGGATAACAAGATCGCGGGCCATGTCGCCCAGAAACGGCAAGTCGAGGGAGTCTAGCGGGCAGGCACGCCCGCTTTCCTGCCGGTCGTTGCATACCGTGACCACTCGCGCTCACGTACGGCCCCCTTTCCGCCTCAGAATCATCATCAACACACAACAGCGCAGGGCAAAAATCGCTGGAAACTCGACGCTAGCGCTGATGGCGGAGACTGATCGAGTTTCACGCTATGGCCTATAACGGACCGTCAGCTATTCGACATAGAGCCGGCGGATGCCGCCTTTTATTTTGCATTCCGACGTTCCTGTCGGAGTTTCGACCATCTGAATTTTCAGCACCTGGGGCAAGGTCAGGTCGCCGACGCCTACTCGCGCGCCAGACCAAGCACAGAATATCATTCATCAATCAGATCGCCCGCCGCCGAGTTCACTATACGTGCCCTTTAATGCATTTTTGCGACTGGGTGAGCGGGCTCTTGCCGGCTTCGATGGCGCCTTTCTCGTCCCCGACGCAGCTTTAACTGCAGCGGGGGCCTGCGCCGACGCTTGATTACCGAAATTTGCCTGTCCAGCCCGGCGTCGGTAAGCGTGCTTAAGAGCCGTCAGTCCATCGATGAAATCCAGATATGGTTCGACAGGGTCGCCCGGTTCGCGATCGAGCGCAAATCGCCCCCGGAGCGCCAATATGTCATTTCGGATCGCGTCGGCTTCGACAGATAGATTGAGATTGGCCTCAATCTCGTCGAGCAGGATGCGGCATTCTTCACGCCGGGCATGCGTTGGGTGATCCATTTTAAAGAGCCGCGCGCGCTGTTCAACAAGCGTATCGAGCCGTCTCGTTCCAGCCTCGCGTTCCGCCTGATATCGTGCCTTGTTGATGGCACGAAACAGTATGCGCATGCGGTCGAGAAATTGCGTGACCTCGGCGGTGAGAGGCACCTTGGCCTTCTGCTCGAGGATCCGTGCAATGGCCTGCGCGAATCCAACTTTCTCGATCTTGCCGCCGCTTTTTGCGACCACGCGGTTTACGGCGTCGATTAAGGGACCGCCTTCACCAATCGCCGTTTGAATGGCAGCGAGAGAAAATTCCGGTCGCGCGCCTTCTCTAAATTTCATAACCTCGTCGACATAGGCTTCGACCGCGGCATGAGCGACCGCAGGCGGAATAATATCCTCGATCTCCAACACTACCGGCCATGCTTCGGTCCCGTCGCCAACCGACGCCAGATCGAGGACGAGCTCTTTGGCGATATTATTCTTCAGCATCGTATCGGTGAGGAGGAGCTGCTTGACCTCAAGCCCCTTCTCGTCGGAGTCGAGCAAAATCACCGTCGGCGGTTTGTCCGCGCCTTGGCCTCTGATGCGGAAAAGCGTGTGGGGCACTTCGCCCGCCGAGCCCGACGGAACGATCACGATGCGGTTGAGATCGAGCGAATCTTCTTCGACTAGCGGCGAGATCTTACGGATGGCGGTAGCAGCCGCAGCCAGTATGATCTGGTCCGACGGGCCCTCGACGAGCAGGTTCACGGCGCCAACGAAGGCGGTTTCGCCGACGAATGCACCGAAGGCCGAACGCAGCGGCTCATAATGATTTTGCGTAGCGGTTGGCACGACGCGCGTGCCGTCACTGATCGTCCCCTTCTCGAGCACGCGGATGCGCTCGCCGTGATTCTTGTCGAGCAGGAAGGGCGAGTGCGTCACATAGATGACTTGGATCGGCTCCCGATCCTTGACCGGATCGGCGAGGTCGCGGAACACCCGCATCAGATCCTGCTGCGCTTCGGCGGACAAGAACGTGTCCGGCTCATCCATCAATAGAATTGTTTCGCGCGAAGCGACCGGACGATCAACCTGCGCCTGAATAAGATAGGACAGGAAGTAGCGCAGACCGCTGCTCCGCTCGGAGAACATATATTCGCTCCCCGTCCGGTCATTGATCGTAAACGCCAGCTCGCGGTGCCGGATGACAACACGCAGGCCGAAATCGCGATCCTGTACCCAATAGCGCCGGAGATTTAGCTGCCGATCGAGCTGCTCGTTGGCCTTGCGTAAGAGACCGCTCGCGTAGCCGTCGTCGCCATCATCGACCGCCTTCGCGAGATCTTTCAAACGTTCCGGGTCGATCTTGCCAAGCTCGATCAGCAGCCTACGTCCGAGATCGAGCGAAGCGAGTTCGTTGTCGGTCAGCGCATCGATCGATTGTTGCAAGACCGGCTGCAGCAGATCGCTCAGCGATTGGGCGTTGGCCGATATGTGGGCGATGTCTGAGGCTAGGTTGCGGAGCTGCGGCAGCGAGTCCATGAGCTGACGGGCGGCCTTTCGGCTCACATCGGCAAGTGACGCAGTGTCGCCATTTAGAATATAGGCAAAAGGGATTGCGTTCGGGATGGCGATGTCCGGCTTGATCTCGAACGGTTGCGGAAGGATTGCGGCCAGCTTTTCCTGGGCGAGCTCGTCAAGTTTGAACGGCGCCCAGTCATTGCCGTCGGGGAGCCAAAGTTTCAGGAACCCGGGTTCTTCACGGAACATGAGAAAGCGGTTGAAGCTTTTCACGGAGGCTCCGGCGATCGCCGCAATCTCGTCCGCCTCTTCAGGCGTGAGCTTCTCCCAGCCTACGCCGACGTGCGGCGGGCAGCGCTGTCCTTGGGCGACACCGAAGAAGGGCGAATAACGGCAATGATCGCGATCCTTGATGTCCTTACCAGTAATCGCCTTCTTGATCGCGTCTAGCAGATGGCTTTTCCCGGACTCATTGGCACCAACGATGGTCGTGATCTTGGAATCGAGCGGGACGCAAATGTAGGGATAGCGCTGCCCCCGAAATTCATCCCACGGCAGCTTATCCTTTGCATTGAGCTTTTTGACATGGTCGAAATTGAACGACTTGTAAAAGCGTGCGTAGGCTGTGCTGAGCTTCATATTTCCCCCTCATACGCTCTGTTCCTGATTGCCGTCCGCGGAGCGAATGAAAGACTTAGTCAAATTACGCCGAAAGGAGATTCTTTAATTGATAGAGAGATTGATCCATTCTGGATCAAATCCGTGATCTTCGGCTTTCCATCTGTTGACAAGCTGAGCGTCCGCCTCGATTTCGAGCCGGGGCGGAGGATGTGGGCGACCACCAATATCTGCGCGATTTCCTGTACCGCGAACGTCTGGGTCGCGACATAGCCGCCGGACTCCACAGGCGCTAGGATGGCAGACCATGGGGGAACAAAGCTGATGCGTAGCCTGTCGGCAGCGATGCTGATCCTATTCGCCGCCTTCGGCGCCGCACCGGCCTGCGCCGAAGAGCTCGCGCCGAGCGCACGTGTGTCGAGTGCGGTCCTCGTCCGCGAAGGCCCCTCGACCGATACCCGCATCCTCGGACGCCTCCGCCCGGGCGACACCGCGACCATCGTGAGCGAGGTGAGCGGCTGGTACGAGGTCGCGTTGCCCGACGGGACGACCGGCTATGTCAGCAAAGCCTGGACCGTCGTCACGGGCGAGCGCCCGCCCGGCGAAGCGCTCACCGCGAACCGTTACAAGGTCCACGTCATCGACGTCGGCACCGGGCTCGCGGTTTTCGTCGAAGGCGAGGATTTCGCGCTGCTCTATGATGCCGGGAGCCAGGACGATCTCCACGATGGCGACGAGAACCGCGTCGTAGCCTATATTCGGGCGGCGCGGCCGGGGCTTGCCCGGATCGATCACCTGATCCTCAGTCATCCGCACAAGGATCATCTCCAGCTGATGCCCGATGTCTTCGCGCGTTTCCAGGTTGGCCATGTCTGGGATTCGGGGCGAGTCAACAAGACCGACGGCTACTGCCATTTCCTCAAAGCCGCGATGGCGGAGCCCGGCGCGCGATATCATGATGCGATCGCCTCGAACGCGGTGCGCAGCGTGACGTTCACGGGGAGCGGGTGCAACGGCACCATCCTCGTGCGCGAGGGCGCGACGATGGACGCGGCGCCCGTGTCGCTCGGCGCCGGCGCGCGCATGAGCTTCCTTTACCGTGACCCCCGGAACCATGCAGACCCCAATGGAAACAGCGTCGTCGTCCGTCTCGATCTCGGGAACAAACGGATCCTGCTCGCGGGCGATGCCGAGGGCGGCGAGCGCGAGCTGCCGTCCGAACCGCCGCAGCCGAGCAGCATCGAGGCGAAGCTCCTCGCCTGCTGCGCCGCCGACCTCAAATCGGATGTCCTCGTCGTCGGCCATCACGGCAGCCTGACCTCGTCGCGGCGCGCCTTCCTCGATGCTGTCGGCGCCTCGATCTACGCGATTTCGTCGGGCCCCTATCCGTACAAACGGGTGCGACTTCCCGACGACGCGATCGTCGCCGTGCTCGAGGGCCGCGGGACGGTCTTCCGCACCGACCGGGACGACGCGTACCGGCTCGATAGCGAGATGGGTTCGTGCGAACTCAATCCCCGGAAAGTCGGATCGGACGCCGACGAAAGCCCGGGCGGCTGCGACAATATCCTGGTCGCCATCGACGGGAGCGGAGCGCTGAGCGCAGGTTATAACAGGATAGTGGATTGATCGGGGGCGTCGCAAATCGCGATGCCAGATGACGACGGGGGCGGACTAATGAAGAATATAGTGATCTTCTCGGACGGCACGGGACAAGCCGGCGGGGTCCGGCCCGATCAGCGGCTGAGCAACATCTATAAGTTATATCGGGCCAGCCGAACCGATCCGACCAACCGGATCGATCCGGCGGAACAGGTAGCCTTCTATGATGCGGGGTTGGGGACCGATGAAGACACGACGGGATGGCTGTCCGTATGGAAGTTCTTCCAGAAGCTCCTCGGATCGGCGACGGGCCGCGGCATCAGCCGCAATGTGGCCGACTGTTACGAGTTTATCGTGAACCATTGGAGCCCGGGCGACCGGATATGGCTCTTCGGTTTCAGCCGCGGCGCCTATACCGCACGCTGCGTCGCCAACCTGCTCTCGCTTTGCGGCGTTCCGACGACTGGCGAAAACGGAGGCGATATCGGACGGTTCGGGCGCGGCGCGCGCAAGATCGCCGAGGAGGCGGTACGCGACGTCTACGAACATGGCGCGGGCCACCCGCTCGCGGAATTCGAAGCCGAACGGAACGAGCAGGCGCGCCGCTTTCGGGAGAGATATGCTTCAGACAAGGATGGCCTGCCCAATGCGGCACCCTTTTTCATCGGTGTCTTCGATACCGTGGCGGCCTTGGGCGCGAACGGCATTCGCCGTATCGGTATCGTCGCGATGTTCGCGGCCCTGGCGGCGATTCCCCTGGCGGCTGTTGCGGCCCTCCTCACTCTCGCCGTGCCATATGGCTTCTGGGTCAATTTCGGGGTCCTGTCGCTCGTGATGATCCTGTTCGTCTGGTGGCGCATGCGTCGGCGTGCCCGCCGCTCGATCGAGAATTTCCCGGTCGAGGGACAGGGCAGCCATCACCAGATCAGCTGGCGCGCGGAGAATTACGATCGCAGTCTCAGCGGGCATGTTATGTACGCACGCCATGCCATCGCCATTGACGAGGCGCGCGCCGACTTCCCCCGGGTCGAATGGGGGCGCGACGCCGTCATACGGCCGAAGACGAGCGAGAAGGATGAGCCGCTAATACAGCTCTGGTTCGCCGGGAATCATTCGGACATCGGCGGCAGCTATCCCGAGGAGGAGTCGAGGCTGTCGGACATCGCGCTGCAGTGGATGATCGACGAGACGCAAGCGGTTCCCCACAAACTGCTGCTCGATCGATCGAAACTCAACATCTACCCCGCGGCCGACGGCATCCTCCATTGCGAGATCGCTGCTTTCCGCGACAAATGGCTCGCATGGGTCCCGGGCTGGGCGCCCGAATGGTTGCGGCAGGGTTGGACGGAGAAGCTGCGCAAAGACTGCATGGGCGCTCCCAAGCATCCGTCGGTCCGGCAGCGTTTCGAGCTGCCCGCCGTGCTCAATCGCGGGAAGCTCAGCCTATACCGCCCGGCGGCGCTGGAGGAGGATCAGGCACTGTGCCACTTCTACAAGCCTGATTCACGAATTTGAGACGGATCGCCGTCTGGCCGCCAACCGCGGCATAACTTGTTTCCATCTGTGCCGAATGGTCCGGTCGTTCTCGACCCACCGACCGTTCTGCTCAAGCACTGACATCGGAGGGCTTATGTTTCTATTCGACAACGAGACGAAGGTCGATTTGCTCAACAACGAGCCCATCGCGGCATCGATCGTAGCGCTGCTGCGCGACGATTGCTCGAAGCCGATGACGATTGGCGTCCATGGTGATTGGGGTGCCGGCAAGTCGAGCATCCTCGAGATGATCGAGAAGCAGTTCGAGGCGCATGGGGACGCGGTCTGCCTGAAGTTCAATGGGTGGCGGTTCCAAGGGTTCGAGGATGCTAAGATCGCGCTTATCGAAGGCATTGTCACGGCGCTCGTCGAAAAACGCCCGATGCTGACGAAGGCCGGGGATGCGGTGAAGGACATCTTCACCCGTATCGATTGGCTGAAGGTTGCCCGGCACGCGGGCGGTCTCGCATTGACGGCGACGACGGGCATACCCTCCCCCGATCTGGTCGGAGCGCTGGTCGGGAAGCTCAAGGGATTCGCCGCGGACCCCGTCGCGCTCGCGACCAAGGAGAACCTCGACGCCGCGGCGGACGGTGTGAACGACCTGATCAAGCCCTCATCGAAGAAGGTGCCGGAAGAGATCCAGGCTTTCCGCAAGGCCTTCGATGAGCTGCTGAAGCAGGCCGGCGTCGATCAGTTGGTCGTCCTTATCGACGACCTCGATCGCTGTCTGCCCGACACCGCCATCGAGACGCTCGAAGCGGTCCGCCTGTTCCTCTTCACCGACAACACCGCATTCGTCGTCGCCGCGGATGAAGCGATGATCGAATATTCGGTGCGCAAACATTTCCCCGACCTGCCCGACAGCACCGGCCCGCGGGACTACGCCCGAAACTATCTCGAGAAATTGATCCAGGTACCGTTCCGCATTCCGGCGCTCGGCGACGTGGAAACGCGATCATACGTCACCCTGCTCCTAGTCGGCGCAGAACTCGGCGACGAGCATGAAGGATTCCAGAAACTGATAGGAAAGGCGCGGATCGCTCTGCGCGAGCCTTGGAAGGGCGGAGGCGTCGACGCGGCGATGCTGCGCGACAATCTCGGCGATCTCGGCGACAAGGCGCAAGCTGTCGTCGGCGCGCTCACGCTCAGCGACCAGATCGGGCCGCTCCTCGCCCGCGGTACGTTCGGAAACCCCCGCCAGATCAAGCGGTTCCTGAACGCGCTGCTGCTGCGCGAGCACACGGCGCGCAATCGCCAATTCGGGGACGATTTCAAGCGTACGGTCCTCGCCAAACTGATGCTCGCCGAGCGCTTCATCCCGCGGTTGTTTGAACGGATCGCCAGCGACGCCGCGCAGGATGCCGATGGGCTTTGCAGGCGCCTCAAGATGCTGGAAGCGGGTCCGGCGGAGCCAGCTCCTGCGGAACCGCCACCCGAGCCGATCGCCGAAGGAGAAACCGCCAAGCGGCGGTCGAGGGCGGAGCCTCCGCGGACACCACCCCCCGCCCCCTCGACGGACCATATCCTCGAGGAATGGCGGGTCGACGACCGTGTAACCGAATGGGCGAAGCTCGATCCCAAGCTCGCCGATGTCGATCTGCGCCCCTACCTCTTCATCGCGCGCGACCGGAAGGACTTCTTCGGGGCCGCTTCCACGCTGGGGCATCTCGAGGGCATCGTAGACATATTGATGTTGCCCAAGGTCGCCATCGGCGGCCACGCGGCGCAGCTCTCCGAACTGGTAGCTGCTGAAGCCAGCAGGGTATTCGAGGGTGTCAGATCCCGCATCATGTCGAACGATGATTTCAAGAAGAAGCCCAAGGGCATCGACGGTATCATCGCGCTCGTCACGTCGCACGGCGCGCTCCAACCGAATCTTCTCGACCTCATCGAGCAGTTGCCGGCAGACCGGTGCGGCGCCTGGGTCGCGACCGGTTGGAATCCCGCACTGCAATCCAGCGACGCCCGGGCACGCTTCGCATTGATCCTCAAGGGCTGGGCGGATCAAGATGCCAACACCGCGCTCAAGATGGCGGCGACCGCCGCGACGTCGATCAAGAACAAGGGGAAAAACTGATGGGTACCTCGACCCCCTTCGGGGGACCCAATGGCGGCACGCCGCTCGTACCGGACTTCGTCGACGATGCCAACGGAACGCCCGGATCGGCGCCCGCACCGCAAGATGGCACGGGCGTCCCGCCGGCACCGCTACCGCGTCCTGCTTCGTCACCACCGCCGATGCCCGAACGGTTCCGGAATGCGCGCCGTAACTTCTCCAAGTTCGCCAGTTCCGGAGGGAGCGACCGGCGCGCGCTCGGACGAGCCGTCTCCCAATATGTCTCACAGGCCTCGGGCGGTTCGAGGGCGGCGGCGCGCAGGATGGGCTCGTCACGCGGCGCGGCAGCAAGGATCGCGGGCTTCCTCGGTGACGTCAGCGCGCGTGGTCTGCAAGCCGCACTCGCGACTTTCAACCTTTCGGGACTGGCTGGGCGCCCGGCGGCGGACATTCTGTCCGCGCTCGTCGAGCATTTCTGCCCGGAAGGCGGATCGATCGACGAAGGCATCGCGCGCGACGCCTTCATGGAGACCGTCATCGACCTGGCTGATGCCGGTGTCACCGATATGGCGAACCTGACGGCCGACCAGATGCAGACGGTGCTCGAGCTATATGTTGCCCACACGATCGAGGACCGGATTTACAACGACATCGGAACCAAGGGGATCGAACTTCCCGCGGACATTAGCGCGGCGGAGGCGGTTCGGGACGAGCTCCACGACTTCATTCTGGGCGGAGTGGCCGACGCGTTCAGCGAGGCGGCGATCGACTTCGCGGCGATCGATCCCGCGAGTATCAGCCAGACCATCGATCGCATCTACGAGGCTGCCTTCGATATCCTCGAGGCGATAGGCGAAGAGGAGGCGCAAAAATGACCCGCCATCTGATAGTGGGCCGCCTGGGCCCAGGCGATCGGACCGCGATCCCCAAAGCGGCCGACGAGCAGAAGACGGAGCTTCGCTTCGGCGCAGCCGACGGTCTGGGATTCGGCATCGGCCGTGCCCTGGATGACCTCCGCTCGCTCGGCCTGCAGCCGAGCGAGATCGGCGCAGACCTCCTGATCCTTGCCGCGCACGTTCATGCGGCGGACACGCGCATCTCTCGCGAGACCGAGGCGCAGGACGGATGGACGCGCGAGATACGGCTCGTCGTTCCCGTCAGCGATCCAGCCATCTGGCGGGCGACCGAGCAGACGCTCAGGCGCGCGCTCGACTTCCTGACCGGCGACCGTTGGAGGATCGGGTTCCGGGCGCGTCCGCGGACGCACCGCTCTGTCGTCGTGGCGCCCGAGCCGCTGCTCGGCGGCATAGCTTACGACGGCATCAGCCTATTCTCCGGCGGACTGGACAGCCTAATCGGTGCTATCGACCGGTTGAATGCCGGGCATTCGCCACTGTTCGTCAGCCACGCGGGCGAAGGCGCCGTCAGCGCTTCACAGGAAGCCTGCTTCGACGGGCTCAAGAATCATTTCTCGCGAAACGACCTCGACCGCCTGAGGGTATGGATGACGTTCGAAGGCGGCTTGGTTGAAGACGTCGCCTCCGAGTCCACGACACGCGGCCGTTCATTCCTGTTCTTCGCTCTCGCCGCCGCAGCCGGCTCGGGACTCGGGCGCCCATTCGAGGTGCAGGTCCCTGAGAACGGCCTGATCGCGCTGAACGTGCCGCTAGATCAACTGCGCCTCGGCGCACCGAGTACGCGCACGACCCACCCGTTCCACATCGCGCGGTGGAACGACCTCCTCGCACAGCTCGGGATCCAGGGCAGGCTGGTCAATCCATACTGGAACAAGACCAAGGGCGAGATGGCTGTCGAATGCAGCGACCAGGCGCTGCTCGCCCGCCTGGCTGTCCATTCGCTGTCCTGCTCCTCGCCAGCGAAAGCGAGATGGCTAGGACTCCCACAGGGTCACTGCGGGCACTGCCTCCCCTGTTTGATCCGCCGCGCTTCACTGTTGGGCAGGGATCCGACGCCATATATCCTCGACGATCTGACCGCCGTCTCGCTGGACACGCGGAAGGCGGAAGGGATACAGGTCCGCTCGTTCCAACTCGCGATCGAGCGACTCCGGCGACGACCGGACCTAGCCGCAACGCTCGTCCACAAGCCGGGAAGTCTCTCCGACGTGCCTCATCAGACTGCTGAACTTGCCGACGTGTACAGGCGCGGACTCGCCGAAGTCGGAAAGCTCCTGAAGGGCGTCCGGGCAGCTCCCGGATGACCAAACCCGACAGTATAGAGCGGTCCGCGCTCGTCGACTTCCACTGCCACCTCGACCTGTATCCCGATCACCAGGGGATCATCGATCAGTGCGAACGCGACGCGGTTTATACGCTCGCCGTCACGACGACCCCGAAGGCATGGGCGCGCAACCACGAGCTCGCGTCCGCGACGAAATATGTCCGCGCTGCGCTCGGTCTCCACCCCCAACTCGTGGAAACGCGGGCGGCGGAGCTTGCGTTGTGGAACGAGCTGGCAACGGAGACGCGGTACGTGGGCGAGATCGGCCTCGATTCCGGGCCCCGATATTACCGGTCGCTCGATCTGCAAAAGGAAGTCTTCGGCGAAATCCTCGACCGTTGCGCCGAGCTCGGCGACCGCATCATCACGGTCCACAGCGTCCGGACCGTGAAGACCGTCCTGGACGTGATCGAGGCACGTCTGCCACGTTCGCGTGGCCGGGTCGTGTTGCATTGGTTCACCGGCACCGCCAGCGAACTTCGACGGGCGCTCGATCTAGGTTGTCACTTCTCGGTGAACCATGGGATGCTCGACGGGGATCGCCGCCGGGCGCTCATTTCCGCGATCCCGCTGGACAGGCTTCTCACCGAGACAGATGGTCCGTTCACACAGACCGCGGGCAGACCGTCGCAGCCCAGCGATGTGGCTCTCGCGGTGATCGAGCTCGCCCGCCTCCACGGTGTCGAAGCGCCCGCGATGGCGCGGCGCATCACATCCAACCTGAGGGCGCTGGTCGGATGAAAGCCGGGACCCCGGTCTGCGTTCAAGGAATCCGGCATAGGGCCTTTAAATGGCGTGGGATCACCCGTTGCCTCGAATAGGTCTTGTGCACCCACGATGCCCGCCTCCTCGCCGAGAAAGTTTATCGTGAAGAGACCATGGTTCGGGTGGGCAGCTCGCGAAAAGTAGCTTGAGGTCCCGCCTTGGGAGCACTCTCTTTTGCTCCCGACGATCCGTCATGCGCGAACGGCAGGTTTCGGGCAGCGGTCTCGCGACTGGCTACGACTTAGATCGGGCGCAAAGCAGCCACTGACACGCCGCCAAATAGCCTCAGAGCAAAGGGGTGAAACGCTTCCCCAAATGCGTGCCAAGCTGCGCAAAAAGGAAGCAGCCCTGCACCGAAAGGCAGGGCTGCTTCCGCGGACAGGTGCCGCCGATCGTGCGCGCCTTTTCAAGAAGCGTGACGTTGCGACAGGCCACTTCGCGCAGGCGGATCGCCGCCAATGTCCCTGACATGCCCCCGCCGATGACGACATATCGCAGGTCCAGATTGCGCTCCACTATCCACTCCAATTTTCCGACTGCTCTAGCGCCATTCCCTCCGGCCGCTGCCGGGCGCCCACATCATTCAAATGGACGAGATCCGAAATTGCCCATCAGGCCTGTGCGATAGCGGCGCCGGCGTCGTCCATAGGTGTGGCGAGGAAGACGTCGCTCCTGCTCGCCGCTCCACCCGCCGTCCGGCGCCTTGACGGGGTCGGGAACTTGCCACTGTCGATTGAATCCTCGACGGCTGCGTTACCCGGCAAATTACCACGGCACAGCGCCTGCGACGGCAAGTATCATGGCAAGGGAAGCGATGCCTGAGCAAAGGCATATTTCCATCCATCCGCTGTCCGCACATAGGTGTCGCTGAACCAAAGCGTGCGATCGAAATCGCCCCCTGCCCGGGATCCCTTGATCCGCAGCCGTGCCGTGACGACTGCGGTGTCTCCCCACAACCTCACCAGTTGGGTTCCGGCATCCTCGTCCTGAATTTCGTACTGCACGGCTTGGCTGCGAGCTTCCGCAATCAGCTCATCACGCGTGACAACAGTCCCGTTGCCCAGCACGAGAAAAAAATGCGGGTGGAGAATGCGCTCGATTGCATCGGCGTCATTTCTCTTTACGGCTGCCTGAAAGGCTAGGTCGAGCCGGGCCACATCGAGGCGATCGGCTTCGGCGCGAACCTCCCATTGCGCGGGAGCCACAGCCGAAACTTCCGATATGATGGGTAGAGCATCGAGCATCTTTCGTTCGCCTCTCTTGCTTGACTTGGCCGGCGTCCCAATCCGATCCGCCGCGGGATTCCTTGTGACGGGAACTATCATTCCATCGCTTATAGCGCCGCGGTTTCTGTCGCACCAATTGCCCAAGCGCCGTTCAGCGGCAAATTTTCGACATTGATCCGCAAGATAGTCATGAGTGACACGATGTCTGCTGATGCTTTCGTCGTGCCATGAATCGACCGCATCTTCGATTTCATAACGGTCACCCGCGTTTGATCTTCGGCGAGCAGGCCATCGCGACATCCACCCACTCATTTTGATCGCTCAGCGACCCGTCGATAGAGCGAAATCGACGATCGTCATATCGCGGGGCACCATGTCGTGCGGAGTGGACGATGCGATTGATGGATTGCGTAACGTGCTGCACCGGCGAGAATTTGCGTGTCGCCCATGGCGGGAAGATTTTCGAGATCGCCGGCGCATCTGCCTATGCGGATGCAGTTCGGTCCTGTCCCCTCCGGTACGTCCTCGATGACGTGGTTACCGACGTATGCTTTCAACTTTTGGATACCGATCGAGGCATGCTCAATCCGGCCAATGCTTTGCTCCGCGTCCCTGCCCAGCAGTTTTGGGTCGAGTGGTTCGAGGATCGACCCGCGCCCGAAACGAACGAGGGGCATCGACGTCGCAACGCCGGGCTGCTGATCGACGCGGCAACCAATGGCCGCAGTGGGACAATCCACTCCTTTTGGAAGAATGATGAAGGCGAAACCGTTTCATCACAGATCTATATCGAGTTCGATCTGGACAACAGCCTGACCATGGAAGCTGACACCATCCGGGCGCGACACATCGAGTCTCCTGAATTCCAACCGCTGCTCGACTGCATGATCTTCCGGATCGACCCTGCCTGGATAGCCTATTTCGCCACGCTTGACGCAAACCAGCGCCGGCAGGCGATGCAACAATGTGCGGCAATGACCTGGTTCGATCTGGCCTTTATTTTTGCGTTCGCGATGCTTCTCGCCTCGAAAGGAAATGTCGACAGCCAAGCATCGGATCTGTCGCGCCTCAACCGTGCACGCGCAAAACGTGGCAAACCCCCGCTGTTGGACCATGTCGAAGCCCGGCTCTGCCTCGACGATCGACCCGCCTCCGTGCCGGACAAGGGCGGGGTACGAAACGCACCACGGCTTCACCAGGTTCGCGGCCACATGGTCCGGCGGGCCAATCTGACCTTTTGGCGGACCACACATCTGCGCGGCGATCCTGGCACGATATTGCTTCAACGCAACGTCCGGGTCACGCGGCATAGTCCGCGTCACTCGGCATAGTCCTCGGACCGGATGCCGAAAGGCCGAGGCGGCACGCCCGTAGCGGGCAAGGCAAGGGCGCCGCAGCCGTTCCGCTGCGACGCGCCCTGTTGAAACCGCGTTCCGGCCGGTTCGTGAGTCTAGAAGTGGACCGTTGCACCCACATAGAAACGACGGCCCATCGGGTCGTAAGTGCCCGCGGCAGTCTCGGTCCCGGTAGGCGTATTAAACGGCGTTCCCGGCAAGTAGGGAGGCTTGCGATCGAAAACATTGTCGGCGCCGACATAGAAGCCAAGCCGCCGCTGTTCGCCGACATCCCAGCGCAGCTGCACATCGTGATACATGCGGCTCTTCACAAAATTCAGCGCAGCCACGGCGGGGTCGGCGGGTGCATCATTGAGACCGCGCGCTTTGCTGAAATAGGTCGTCTGCCAGCTCATGCTGAAGTTATCCACGCTATAGCCCAACCTTGCAGTGGCTCGATGTTTCGAGAACCCGACCGTTCCGGCGAAATCTTCTAGCGGGGCAACGGGGTTCGGCTGGAACAAGGCATTGATCACATAGGTATAATTAATGCTGAAATCGACCTTGTCGTCACCGAAAAGGCCAAGCCGGGTCCCGTATCGCGCCGAGAAATCCACGCCTTCGGTGCGCTGGGCGGCGACGTTAAGGGCGCGATCGTTGACGGTGATAACAAGGCCAGTATTCGCATTACGAATGACATTGTCACAAAATGCCGCATTGCCGGTCAACAGACACTGCTCGATCGAGGTGTCGCGGCCCACGGTGCCGATGCCGTTCTTTATGTTGATCTTGTAGTAGTCGAGAGTGGCGTTGAAGCCTCGCAGCCCGGAAGGAGAGAAGACAGCGCCCAGCGTAATGGTTCGCGCCTTCTCTTCTCTCAGATTGGGATTGCCCCCGATAAAGCCGTTAATTCCCTGCTGATCCGCCAGCGTGTATCGAAAGACGCCGTTCGCAGCGATGGCGGCCGCAATCGCGGGCACGGCCCGACATGCGGCGCCGAAACCGCCTTGCGCGCTCGTCGCCGTTACACCGTCGCATGGATCGTTGACGCCAGCAAAGGTTTCACCCGGCGCGGCGAACAACTCGCTGACATTGGGCGCACGGTTGGCAACCGCGTACAGGCCGCGAAGCCGAAGACCGTCGAAGGGTTCCCATTCCGCCCCCGCATTCCAGCTGAGAACGCCACCCACCGTCGAATATTCGGAGTAGCGCACGGCGCCAATGAGGCCCAAATAGCGGAAGCCCGCAGTGTCGGCGATCAGCGGAACCGACAATTCACCAAAAACCTCTGAAACATGAAATTTGCCCGTCAGGTCGGCAGTGAGGTTGCTTGAGTTCTGGCCGGTATTGGTCAGGATATCAAAATCGGCGACGCTCTTTTCACGGCGATGCTCAAAACCCAGCGCGAAGCCGACATCGCCTGCGCTGGTCAATGCGAATGGCTTGCCCGAAATGCTTGCGGTCACAACCTGTTGTTCGTTGACAATGTCGGTGGTGCGATCCGCGCCATTTGCGACATAGGCCGAGGCGGCGGCACTTGCCGTATTATAGCCAAAAATGTTGATTGGCGCGCATCCCTCGGCGCGCGCAGAAGCGCTCCGACAGGCTATCGTGCCATCGGGCAGCCGGATGGCATCGAGCGCATTGCGATAGCGCGCGATATTCACATCTTGGCTTGTGGTCTTGTCGTGCAGACGCCCGTAAACAAAGCTTAGTTCGTAGCGATAATCATTCCCGAACGTGCCTTCGATGCCAGTCGCAACACGCCATGTATCGCGGGCGGAGCGGTTCGAACGATCAAATACCTCGTTCTGACGGCGGCGAAAGGACAGCGCGGCAACATCGTTCGTGGCGTCAGCATCCGAATTGCGGGCGGCTATAATGGCCGCAATCGACGCCGGGATGAACGGATTTGTAATCGGAATGCCAAGATTATTGGCGTCGCTCTGATCATAAACATCTGTATTCGCCAGAGCAAATGCTTCTAGACTGGCGTTGGACTTGACTTTCCCATAAGTTACTTCGGCAAAGAGTTTAGCGTCGGACCCAAGATCGAAGTGGCCGATGGCCGTCGCGAGATAGCGCTCGACCGGGACCGAAATGAAACGGACCGCGTTGCGGTTATAGCCGAAGCCGATCGGAAACCCCTGGACGACATTATTGTTGCGGTCGAAGGTGAACATGCCGCCCCTGTCGGCGCCTGTTGCATCCATGAAGGTGAAGCGGCCTTGCGGCGCAAACGTGCTGTAGGAAGCCGGGCCGCAGACGACACCCGCGCAATCCTCTGCCGATAGCGCTCGCTTACGGGAATATAGCCCCTCGTCGCGGTCATAGGTGAAGTTGACCATGATCGATCCACGATCATCCGCGCCAAAGGTGGTGCCTGCGGTTGCCGAGACCAGATACCGCGGATTATCGCCCTTTTGCGTAAGGTTCGTTTGTGCCCGAATCTGAATTCCGTCGAAGCTGTCTTTCAACACAAAGTTGACGACGCCGGCGATTGCGTCGGATCCATAAACTGCGGAGGCACCCCCCGTGACGATCTGCACGCTCTGAACGAAATCAGTCGGAATGTTGTTTATATCGACGGCCGACGTTCCGGCGGTCCCCGCAATGAAGCGCCGGCCGTTTACAAGCGTGAGCGTCCGGCTCGGCCCGAGATTGCGCATGTCGATTGTCGCGACGCCATTGCCATTTGTCAGAAAGTTGGAGTTCGACCGCGAGAGCCCGGCCACAATTTGAGGCAGCTCGAGCAACGTGTCCTGGATATTGGCCGCAGCATCGCGCTCGAGGTCGACGGAACCGATGACAGCGACGGGCGAAACCGACTCAAGCTCCAGGCGAGCGATACGCGACCCGGTAACGACAATGGTTTGCTCGCCCTGCGCGGGCGTATCGGCTGGCGCTTCAGCAACTACGTCCTGCGCGAACGCGGGCGTGCTGGCGAATGGCATCAGGATCATCGTCGTCGCGAGCAGTCTGGCCCGCGCGGATTGGCGCATCAACATGGAATTCCCCTTGTTTGTTACCCTGCATTTTTTTGTTGCGCCGATCTTCCAGTCGACTTCCCGACGCCCAGGGCGACAGGCGGCGATGCCCAGCACGGTCGTTCGTGACCCGCAGGCCCCGTGGACTTCGTGGACACTCGACATGGTGACGCGGTCACGGGGGAGGCATTCGCGCGCCAAGGGATGCCAAGAAACAAAGGTGCGGTTCAGTGGGCTGCGAATGCGGATGAACGACCGATTTTTTGGTCAACGGTCATTTTGCGCGACCAAACGTCAATCTGACGACTTTGGGCCGGCCAACCCGTCTCGAGCCAGCAGTTACAACGCCATTTCAACGAACGGTCGGCAGCGTCCGTAGCAATTGCCTGGCATAGACGCGGCCGGAGGGAACCTCCGTACCATTTCGAAGGATGACGCAGACGCCGGTCTCGGCCGATTTTCGCACGCTCGCGATCGAGCTTCGGCGCACCAGCGCGCGGCGATGTACGCGGGCGAAGTCCTGTTCGGGAAGGTCGAGATCCACCTGAACCCTCTTTATGGATCCGCGGATCAGATAGGAGGTCGATTCCGTGTGCAGTCGGACATAGTCATCCTCGGCGGTGATCATCTCGATGTCGGTGCGCTGGATACAGGTCAGCGCGCCCGCGGTTCCGCGCAACCACAGATCGACGCGGGACGAGCCCGCTTCCTGTCTGTGAAACCCGGCCCGCAGATCGTCGATGACGGCACGCATCTGTTCCATCTGGGCACGCGCGTCGGCTGCTTCGAGATTGATGCAAGACCGCTCGATCGCTGCCCGCAGCCGGGACAGTTCGACTGGCTTCAGGATGTAGTCGATCACATTCTCTTCGAAAGCACGGACCGCGAAGTGATCGAATGCCGTCGTGAAAACAACGCCTGGATGCACGTCATCCGGCAATCGATGCAGGACGTCAAAACCCGTGCCGTCCCGCATCTTGATGTCGAGCAAGACGATGTCGGGTTTGAGCTCGATGATCTTCGTGATCGCCTCGCCGCAGCTTCCGGCCGAACCGACATGGTCGATGCCCGGAATCTTTTTCAGGATCAACTCGAGCCGCCGCAGCGCCAGCGGTTCGTCGTCCACGGTCAGGATGGTTACCGTCATGCGATCAGGACCAGCGGCAGCTCGACGGTGGCCCGGAAACGCGAAATGCCGAACCGCTCGGCGGTTAGCACGGCCGTGTTGCCGAAACGATTGGCCAGTCGGTCACGGACGTTCCGAAGGCCGGTATTGGTGCCGCACACCTCGCTGCGTCCTGAAGGCGCGGCACAGCTGTTCTCGATTACCACACGCAAGCGACCGTCCTCGCCGCGGGCCGCAATCGCGATCGATACCTCTTCGATGTCGGACGCTCCGGCTGCTCCGTGCTTGATCGCATTCTCGACCAGCGGCTGCAAAAGGAAGGCCGGCACGGCCGCACGCGCGAGCGCCGGTGGCAGGTCGACCTTGAACGCAAGATCAGGATAGCGCGTCTGCTCGATCTCGAGATAGATGGTCTGGAGCGCAATCTCCTCGGCGAGGCCGATGTCGATGTCGGGATTCGTCGCCAGGTTGATCCGAAAGAAGGCCGCCAACCGCTCGACCATGACGTTGGCTTCGTCGGTCCGTCCATCGAGGATCAGCGCCGACACCGAGTTGAAGCTGTTGAACAGGAGATGCGGGTTGATCTGGTAGTGAAGCGCCTGAAGCTGCGCCGATTGCGCCATCGTCCGGAGGCGCGAGGACCGACGCTCCTCTTCGCGCACCTCGAAACTATATTGCACCGCGAGGTAAAGGCCGACCCACGCTAGGAAAAACCATGTCCAGGTGACGAGCGTGCGGATGAATATGCTCGAACTGAGCGCAAGGTTGACCGGCGTCGCATGGGCGTAGGACAGGCCAACATAGGTGCACCATGCGAACAACTCGGCCGACACGAGCGAGGCAACCAGCACGATCGGTGCCTTCTTTCGCCACGACCGGGCGCTCAGCTTCTGCAGGATGATGTGGATGCCATAGCAAAGCGTAAGACCGAGCACCGTCAGCAACAGACGCATGGCGCCCGCGAGATAGAGATGCGGGTGATTGTCGAGCGCATCGGCCACCCACAGCGCGAGCGCATGCACTCCCCAGAAGGCACCCGCCAGCCACAGGAAGGCGTGAAGTTTCTGATTTGCGAGATTGTCCGAAGGGTCGGCCCCGGCAATTTCATACACATCGTGCCGCAGTAAGTCCGAAGGCTGGTTCATGATCCGATTATCGCAGCAAGCCGTTTGCCTGTCGACGGACGTTCGACCGCAGAAATCAAGCGTTCAACCTTAAGCTGGAGAAGGTTCCCTGCGCGACCGGAGGCATCCGCGATTGCCAATCTTTGCCGGGCGAGGACGACGAGCGCCAATATTCGGATTTAATAGGGAGGAGATGTGCGGACGAGGCGATTAGGCCTTCGTCCGCACATCAGGCCGGCGTCGGGGTGGGACTAATCCCCGCCGTCGAGCAAGTGCGACCCAGAAACACATGCTGGCGGTATGGCAGGACGATCATCACGCCTCCGATGGCGTTGAAGCGCAAACAGCCGCAGTCAAAATGGGCCGGCATATTTACGCATATCGCGGATTTCCGTTTCTACGAAATGCCTCGGGCCCAGCGATGCGCCGCAAGCGCGATTGGCAGCCCGAAGAGAAACATGTGCGCGGCAAGATCCGGGAGGCTGAGCGGCATGCCTTCGGCAGGGACCGCGAAATTGGAGAGCGGCAGCACGACGCGGTTCATCAGGAAATAGACGGCGATGCCATAGAGCGGCCCCGCAAGCCACGGAGACTGCCGCCCCAAGGACGGGGCGCGCGTCGTGATCAGAACAAATACCGCCGCGAACAGCAAGGACAGGAGAAAATGGCCGACCAGGCCCAAAACCACGGGGGCGGCCCCGGTCCGGGCAGCCGGTCCCAGCAGCCCCGTAGCGATGCCTCTCAGAACAGCGTCCGGCGCGATGCCTTTCAGTGCCCAGAACGAGAATGCGAAGGTCAGGTCCATGGCTCCGGCGGCCAGCCCCCCGATCAGGATCGCCTTGACGGGCACCGACTGGCCTTCGGCAGTGATGATGTTGGTAGTTTCGATCATAATCGCCCCCTTGTTCAGCAACGCTAGCGTCGGCCCATCATGGGAGGGTAGCGGCTGGTCAGCGACCGTCGCTCCGATGCTGCCCAGCGAATGCAAATCGGGCGAACGTCACTTTCCGGGAGGCGAACGTACCCTGTCTTTGCCTCGCTCTTCGCGGTGCGGTTCAACTTCCATCTGCGAGCCCAGAAAATATTCGAGGTCGCCTCCCGGTCCGAATATCGGCGCGACGAGGACGGCGTTGCGAAACGGCGCCCCACCCCTTTTGTAGTTCAAAATTTCCGCGAGGGCCGGACGCCGTTCTTGGACCGCCGCGCGCAATTGCCCGGTCAGATCAGGCTCGGTGCCCGGGCCAGCAAGGAAACGGCAATTGCGCCCGATAATCTCGTGCTCGTCATATCCGGTCGCGCAGCCATCGGGGAGCGAACTCGGTCATTTGTGGAACGGCGACATCCTCCTCGGCGACATTGAGCGGATGCAGGTCCGCTACGGACAGACGCGGACGTCGAAGCGCCGCAGTTCTGATAATGCGCTGTTATATGAACGCTGGCCGGCATCAGGGACCGGGCGCGGCAATGCCAATCGTACCCGGCTCCGCGATGATCGAACATTCCCGTGCGATCCGGAGGCCTGTGTCCCCGCCTCTGGTGACGATCTCCAACGCCGGCTTGAAGCTTTGCGCAGAATCCTTTGAAGGTTTCCGCCCGACTCTATACGGGCACCGGATGGGTTGCTTCCATCGCCTCGCGCCCGGCTTCCGCGCCCAGCCGTTCGTATAAAGGCAGTTCGCCAGGATTTTGGATTACAATGAATTATCGCCATTCCTTCCATGCTGGCAATAGCGCCGATGTCGTAAAGCACAGCTTGCTGATCGCCCTTGTGCAGGCGTTGCAGCAAAAACCGGGCGCGCTGACGCTGATCGACACCCATGCCGGCTGCGGGCTGTACGATCTTGACGGCGATGCGGCCCAGCGCACCGGCGAGGCCACACAGGGCGTGCTGCGGGCCTTTGCCGACCCCAACCCCTTGCTGGACGACTACCGCTCCGCCGTACGGGCGGTGAATGCCGGGGCCGAGCCGCGCCTCTACCCCGGATCGCCGCGTTTTCTGGCGCAGCTTCTGCGTCCGCAGGATTTTCTGATCCTGAACGAGAAACATCCCGACGACGCCTATGCCCTGCGCGGCGCGATGCGCGATACATCCGCCGCGGTGCATCAGCGCGACGCTTACGAGCTTTGGCTGGCGATGCTGCCGCCCCGCACCGCGCGCGGCGTGGTGGTGGTCGACCCGCCGTACGAACAGACCGACGAACGCGGCCGCATTACCGCCACCCTCGCCGCAGCGCAGCGCAAATGGGCGCATGGCGTGACGGTGATCTGGTATCCGCTGAAAGACCGCGCCACGCATGCGCGGTGGAAGCAGAAGTTACGGAATCTCGGCATCCCGAAGTTTCTGGTGGTGGAGCATTGGCTGTACGACAACGATCAGCCCGACATTTATAACGGCGCGGGCCTTTTCATCGTCAACCCGCCTTACGCCTTCACGCAGGCGCTGCCGCCTCTGCTGGAAGCCCTGCGCGCTGCGCTGGCGCCGGAGGGGCATCGGGGCCAGATTATAACCGATTGGTTGGGCGATTAAAATTACCGCTCATCTTCCCCTGCATCCAAAGGAGGAATTGCCGCGCCGATTTGAGACGGTCGGTTTCCGGGCGCCAATCGCCGGAAGCGGACATCAGGTGCTCCCCAAACCGCCACCACGAATTCGCTCAACGCCGGACAGCGAAAAGCGGGTGCGACCAATCAATAATAGTCCTCGAGAACCAATTCCAGGTCGCCTTTGGCGAGCATCGAGAGTGCATAGCGTGTCCCTGGCGGCCGCTTGCCGAGATTGCGATGATTCGGGGCGTTGCCCGGACCGACCTGCTCGTCGTTGATTGCAACAATGCTGTCTCCCTCGTGGAGGCCTGCCCTTGCTGCCGGGCTGTGCTTGGCGACGTGGATGACTTGCAGGTGATCGCCCGCGTGAAGCACACTCAACCCGGACGCGTCTCGCATGAATGGCCTGTTCGATCCGCTTGCACGAACGAGCTGCATCCGGGCGCGCCCGAAAGCGAGTTGGCAACGGAAGCGCATGAGAAGCGGAAGGCCCATTATCATGGGCGCAGCGAAGCGCCAGACCGGGGGAACCGCAAAGGGCACGTCATGGAGAATGAGGTCGCCCAATCGCAAGCTTCCCAAACGGCCGAGCTGGCTGATAGCGACGCCTTCAATCCCGAGGCTTGCGCTGGAGCCTCGTCTCTTGCCGCCGAACAGATTATTTGCCTCGGCAAATTCGGGGCTGACGTAGAGCGGCGTCGAGCAACCCAGATCGATGATCGCCGCGGCCTCCAATCCCTCCTTCGGTAGGATGGTGGTGCAGAACAGCCTGTCAGCCGTCTGCACCACCGGCAGCCAGTGGTTTATATCATCGCTGCCATTGGTCCAAAAGCGAAGTGCTGCCCGATCGGGGTCTATCTCGACCATGTTGCGCACAAAGAACTCGTGCCCGAGCACCAGTTCGATCGGCATTCGGGCAGCGCGCGCCATCGGTGCCAGATCCAGTATCAAGGCCGACGTCGTGAGCAAATGCCGGGCGCTGGCCTCGATGTATAATGGTCCGGTCACGCTGGTTACGGTCTCTCGTGTGAGTGCCGTAATGCGGTGATCCCGCACACCATGCAGCCGATGGCGAGCCGCAAAGCCCGCATCGACTGCGGAGCGCGTGGCGCCGCTGTCGAGAACCGCTCGCGTTTCGATGCCGCGGATCTTGACCGGGAGTGTCAGCAACGAATCGTCCCCGTTCCCGCAGGCCACCCACCTTCCCGGGGATTCCGCGCCCACTCGCTCCGCAACGGCACGCGCCCGCGGGGCACCTGTCATGCCACGGCCGCCAGTCGTTCGAGCCTCCCGGTCGCGCCCTGAAGTTCGACGACGAGGCCCGAGCTACGCCTCCGCCTGATCCACTCTTCGAGCATTTCGGCGCAGGTATGATCGATGTGCTTCAGCCGTTCGACATTGAGCCTCAGTCGTCCCGCCGCCGGAATGTCATCGAGGAGTGCGGTCAGCTTGGGCAGCGCAACAAAGGTCGCCGTCCCGTCGAGCACAATCTCCCGCGTCTCACCGTCGTGCCTCTGATCGGTACGCAGCCGGAGCCGCCGAACGTGCGGCGCGAGTTCGAGCAGCGACAACGCCAGACCCACCAGTACACCTGTCAGCAGATCGGTCGTGACGACCATCAGGAATGTCCCCGCCCAGATCAGCGCGGGAAGCGGGCCATAGCGGTTAAACAGATGCTTTACATGATCGAGGCTGACGAGCTTGACGCCGGTGACGACGAGCACGCCCGCGAGCGCTGCCATCGGGATTTCGCGCAGGAGCCAAGGCAGCAGCGCGACGAACCCGAGAATCCACACACCGTGCAGGATCGTCGAAAGCCGCGTGACGCCGCCAGCCTGCACGTTGGCCGAACTGCGCACGATCACGCCGGTCATCGGAAGCGCGCCGGCGACACCGCACAGCAGATTGCCGACGCCCTGCGCGCGCAATTCCTTGTTATAGTTCGTCCGCACCCCGTCGTGCATCCGGTCCACTGCCGCTGCCGAAAGCAACGTTTCGGCGCTCGCGATAAATGCGATTGCAATAGCCGTGGCAATCAGAGTGGGCTCGGCAAAACGCTGAAACATTCCGGCATCGGGTAGAGCAATCGCGCCGACAATCGATTGCGGAACATCGACGCGGATGACGTCAAGCCCGAAGCCATAGGCAGCCAGAGTCGCAGCCACCACGCCAATAAGAGCCCCGGGCACGAGGCGCAGGCTCTGCGGACGCAGGCGCTCCCACCCGAGCATCGCCGCTATCGTCAGCACGCCAACGGCGAAGGCAGCCAGCGCTCCGCCACCGGGGGTGAGCCCAAGGATGCGGCCGGGCATCGCCACGAGATTGTCGATCCCGCCGGGGAGCGGCTTGGCATCGAACAGCACGTGGAATTGGCCCAGCACGATCAACAGGCCAATGCCTGCAAGCATCCCGTGAACGACTGCAGGCGAAATCGCGCGAAACCAGCCGCCGAGCCGGAATACGCCGGCCGCAATCTGGATAACCCCGGCGAGAACCAGTATCGGGCCTAGCGCCGACAGCCCCTGGTCGCGCACGATTTCGAAGACGATAACGGCAAGTCCCGCCGCCGGCCCGCTGACCTGCAGCGGCGAGCCGGCGAGCGCCCCGACGACGATGCCGCCGATAATTCCGGTGATCAGTCCCTTCTCGGGCGGTACGCCCGAGGCGATCGCGATCCCCATACACAATGGCAT
>Ga0247823_10000936_pt1 | contig 24669 bp, 28 predicted proteins | sample 13C_PalmiticAcid_2_FD_192426 | JGI IMG/M metagenome (GOLD analysis project Ga0247823, IMG submission 192426) | Soil microbial communities from agricultural site in Penn Yan, New York, United States - 13C_PalmiticAcid_Day30 | ecosystem: Environmental > Terrestrial > Soil > Agricultural land... | reverse complement strand
ATCGCGCTCGCCAGATTCGGGGGATCGTCCGCACCGATCCGCAGGTGATCGATCTGGGCGACGATCGCATTGATTGGCAGGCCGCGACGTGCCGCCGCCGCCTCAAGCGCCGCCCAGAACACCGGCTCCAGGCTGATCGACGTTGGGTGTCCGGCAATGGTGATCGACCGTTTGACCGGCCCCTGAAACCCGCCGGGCGGGGCCTCGATCACGCGTGCGACATCACGCGTCGATGTCGAACAGCGACGCGAGCTGCTCGATCATCGTGCCGGCAAGCTGATCGACGTCCATGATCGTCACCGCACGGCTGTAATAGCGCGTCACGTCATGCCCGATGCCGATCGCGACGAGCCCGACCGGCGACCGCTGCTCGATCCAGCCGATCACCTGCCGCAAATGCCGCTCGAGATAGGAGCCGCTGTTTACGCTCAGCGTCGAGTCATCGACCGGCGCGCCGTCGGAGATGACCATCAGGATCTTGCGATCCTCGGGCCGCGCGATCAGCCGGTGATGCGCCCACAGCAGCGCCTCACCGTCGATATTCTCCTTGAGCAGCCCTTCGCGCATCATCAGGCCAAGCGACTTCTTCGCGCGCCGCCACGGCTCGTCGGCCTGTTTGTAGACGATGTGGCGCACGTCGTTGAGCCGGCCCGGCTGGGGCGCGCGGCCCTCGGCCAGCCACTTCTCGCGGCTCTGTCCGCCCTTCCATGCCTTGGTCGTGAAGCCGAGGATCTCGGTCTTGACCCCGACCCGCTCCAGCGTGCGCGCGAGGATGTCGGCGCTGATCGCCGCGATTGAAATCGGCCGCCCGCGCATCGATCCCGAATTGTCGATCAGCAGCGTCACTACCGTATCGCGGAACTTGGCGTCCTTCTCGATCTTGTAGGACAGCGACTGCATCGGATTGACGATCACCCGCGCCAGCCGCGCCGCGTCGAGCAACCCTTCGTCCTGATCGAAATCCCAGCTCCGCGACTGCTGCGCCATCAGCCGCCGCTGAAGGCGGTTGGCGAGCTTGGTCACGACACCCTGCAAATGCAGCAACTGCTGATCGAGATAGGCGCGCAGCCGCTCCAGTTCTTCCTCGTCGCACAGCTCGGTCGCGGCGATCACTTCGTCATATTGCGTGGTGAACGCCTTATAATCGAACTGCGGCGGCAGATCGGACCACGGGCGGTTGGGGCGGACGGGCATCATGCCCTCCTCGCCCTCATCACCCGGCTCGCCCTCGGCGTCGTCGAACTCGCCCTCTTCCTGCTCGCTTTCCTGACCGTCCTCGGTCTCGGCCTCGCGCTCCTCGCCGCGCGCCTCTACCTCGCCTTCGCCGGTCTCGCCGTCCTGCTCGCCGTCCTCGCCTTCGTCCTGCTCCTGCTCCTCGGTGCCTTCGTCCTCGCCGCCGCCCTCATCGGCTTCGTCGGGGATCATCTCGCCCTCAGTCAGCTCGAGGTCCTCGAGCAGATTGCCGACCAGCCTGGCGAACGCCGCCTGATCGTCGATCGCCAGCGCCAGCGCGTCGAGATCGGCACCGCCCTTGTCCTCGATCCAGTCGCGAACCAGCGCCAGCCCCAGCGCAGCCTCAGCCGGTGCATCGCGCCCGGTCAGCCGCTCGCGCACCATCAGCTGGATGGCGGTCGACAGCGGCACCTCGTCGCGGGTCCGCGCCCGACTGATCGGGTCGGAACGCATCCGCATCTGCAGCGCATGGTCAAGATTGCCGGCGACCCCGGCATAGCCGCGCGATCCCAACGCTTCCACGCGCGCCGTCTCGACCGCGTCGAACACCGCGCGCGCCACCGCCTCCTTGGGCGCACGCTTCAGGTGGAGCGCATTGTCGTGCAGCCGCATGCGCAGCGCGAACCCGTCCGCGAACCCGCGCGCCTCCGCCACCTGCTCGGGGGGCAAATTGCGGCCGGGCATCGGCACCTTGATATGCCGCCCGGACTGCGCCGGCGCGTCGGCGGTGAAGGCCAGCTCGACCTCCGGCTCCGCGGCGAGCGCGCGCGTCGCCCCGGTAAGGACGGATTTGAACTGATCGAGGGGAGAGTCGGCGGCCATCGGGTGCACTTGGCGCGGGAGGTGGTCGGGACGCAAGCCCGAAGGACCGGTTTCGTCCGCCGGCCGCTCAACCCGGATAATAATAATAGATGTAGATCGGCGTCCCCTGATACCACAGCGCAAAGGGAAAGACGGTCGGATCCTTGTCGACCGCGACTTCCGCGGTCTTCGCAACGCCATCGATCGCCGTCACGGTGAAGACGGCGTTACCGACGGTAAAGCGCTGGGGAAGCTTCTTTTTCTTGACCGGAAAATACCATTGCAGGCGCGACGGCGTCACCGCCTCGCGCGCCTTGGCCACCTTGCGATCCTCCTCGGCGCCCGCCGGCGGAAGGTTGTCGCGGAACGTCAGCCCCGCGAACTGCTGCTTCTTGCCCTCAAGGAACAGGTGGAATTCAAAATTCTCCGAATTGAGGCCGCCGCCATCATAATAGACCACGTCCAGCCGGCTGTCCGGAACAGGATCATTGCGGATCACCGTGTAGGCGACCGGCTCCACCTCGACCAGACGACGGTCCTCCGCCCGCTTGGTGCCGACAAGGAATCCCTTGTCGAACCGGCCGTCCGCGTCGCTGTCGACCGCGCAAACCTGCAGCCATGACGAAAGCTGCGACGTCAGGTCCGACAAGCCGAGTGTGAGCAGCGTAGCGGCAACCGCCCCGTTCTTGCGGAACATTTCCCCGCAATAGGTGATTGCTCCGTCGGGCAGCGCCGCCAGATCGCCGCCACTGACGCTGATCGCGCGGGTCAGCCGGGCGTCGCTCTTGATATCCCAGTCCGCGCCCGCCACGCGGACGCGGAAGCCCGCCGGCACCGTCGCGCGGTCTTCCCACGCGATCGGCATCGACAGGATCACATCCTTCTCGCGCACGGTCCGGCTTTCCGCGATTTTCGACGGGCTTGCCGGCGGCAGGGCGACATAGCTCGAAAACTCGACCGCGAACCCCTTCGGCTTCGCCGCTGGCGGCTTGCCCTGCGCCGCCGCCTGCCCCGCCCACATCACGCCAGCCAGCGCCGCCGCGGTCATCGCGCGCTTCCAATTCCCCATCGTCGCCCATGCCCCCTCAGGCCTGTCGCGGCGGATACGCGCGACCTCCCTCAGGTAACGCGCGCATCAGTCTCCGGGAAGCCCCGATGGTATCGTCTCAGGCCTTCCCCACCACGCTCTCGGGCAAATCCTTGCCGAACACGCGCTGATAATATTCCGCCACCAGCGCGCGCTCCGCCTCATCGCACTTGTTGAGGAACGACAGACGGAAGGCGAAACCGACATCCTTGAAGATCTCGGTGTTCTGCGCCCAGGTGATCACCGTACGCGGGCTCATCACGGTCGAGATGTCGCCGTTGATGAAACCGCGGCGAGTCAGGTCCGCGACGCGCACCATGTTCTCGACCAGCTCCTTGCCGCCCGGCTTGTCATACTCGCCGCTCTTGGCCAGCACGATCTGAGCCTCGGTCGCGGCGGGCAGATAGTTGAGCGTGACCACGATGTTCCAGCGGTCCATCTGGCCCTGGTTGATCTGCTGCGTGCCGTGATACAGCCCGCTCGTGTCGCCCAGACCCACTGTGTTGGCGGTCGCGAACAGACGGAAATAGGGGTTCGGGCGGATCACGCGGTTCTGGTCGAGCAGGGTCAGCTTGCCCTCGGTCTCCAGCACGCGCTGAATCACGAACATCACGTCCGGGCGGCCCGCGTCATATTCGTCGAAGACCAGCGCGGTCGGCGTCTGCAGCGCCCATGGGAGCAAGCCCTCGCGGAACTCGGTGACCTGCTGCCCGCCCTTGAGCACGATCGCGTCGCGGCCGATCAGGTCGATACGGCTGATATGCGCGTCGAGGTTAATGCGAATGCACGGCCAGTTGAGCCGCGCCGCCACCTGCTCGATGTGCGACGACTTGCCGGTGCCGTGATAGCCCTGAATCATCACGCGGCGGTTGTGCGCGAAACCCGCGAGGATCGCGAGCGTCGTGTCCGGGTCGAAGACATAGGCGGGATCCAGATCTGGCACCCGCTCGTCCGCTTCGCTGAACGCCGGCACTTCCATGTCGATATCGATGCCGAACAGGTCGCGCACGCTGACTTGCTTGTCGGGTGCTTCGAGGATCGTGGTTTCCCGGCTGTCGGGCTGGGTGTTCGGAATATCGGTCATGGCAGGGCCTTCGAAGAGTCGCCGCAGTCCCTAGCCCCGCGCGCGACCCCAAGTCGAGACACTTGTGCCGCGCTGCGTCATTTCCGGCACCGCATCACGCCCGATAGAGCCGCACGGGCGCGGTCGAACGGGCGATCACGCCCTTCGCCTCCTGATCAAGCTGAACCGCCTTGATCCACCATCCGGCCTTGTCGCCGGCCGGAAACAATGCCTCGGGCAGGCGGGGCAGCACCGCGGCCTTGATCTCGCCGGGAGTCAGGCCGGGCGCGGCCGCGGGCAACACCGCCAGCATCGCATCGCGCATCGCCGCGAATTTTCCCGCCTCGACACGATAGGTCTTGCCGGGCTGAAGGACATTCTCGATCTCGATCCGCTCGATCTTCGCCATCACGCATCTCCCTGGTTGAGTTTCTCGGGCAGCGCGAACAAGTCGACGAACTGCTGCGCCCTGGCGCGGTCCCCGGTCAGCCGCAGCCGGCCCTCGGCCTCGGACTCCGCGAACGGCCATTTGCCATAGACCAGCGACACGAACCGCGTCGGATCGGTCTCGAACACGACGTCGGCGTCCGCGGCCTCACCGCGCACGATCGCCAGATCATCCTTGTCGAGCTTTCCGACAAACGAAGCGCCCGGAAAGCGGAAGCCGATCGTCATCTTAAGGTCCGGCCGGTCGGGATTGATCATCGTCCGCAGCGACAACATCGCCGATACGGGTGAGAGCGGCAGCATCGGGTCGTGCAACGGCGACCGCGTTGCCCATCGGCCCATCGTCTGGAAGATCGGCTCGCTCTCATAGCCCCAGGGCGTCAGCTCATAGACCTGCACGTTGGCGGGCGGCGGCAGCTTGCGCCGTACCACGATCCCCGCGCGCTCCAGGCTTTCCAGACGCTGGGTCAGAACATTCGCGCTGAGCCCCTTCAGATCCGCCTTCAACTCGCCGAAGCGGCGCGCGCCGAGCATCAACTCGCGCATGATCAGAAGTGACCAGCGCTCGCCCACGAATTCCAGCGCCAGCGCCGTTCCGCAGGCATCGTCATACCACCGTTTTTCCATCGCCTCATCGCTTTGAGTCATTTTTTGTAACTTCGCAGTTGCTTTTAATAACTGAGTCGCGCATCAAGATCAAGCAAGCGATTCGCGGCCAGTGCCATCGACAGATGGGCCGCCCCCGAACGGAGACCCCAAATGCGTAGCCTGTTCCGCGAGTATCTGCCCGTTGCCCAGAGCGTCGCGATCGGCGTCGCCGCCTTCTGCTTCACCGCGGCCGCGATGCTCGGCCACGGCGCGCTCAATGGCGCCGGCCCCTTCGCCTGACCGCACCGGCAGGTCGTTCGTCGAAAAATATTGGCGGGTTCACCGCCACGAGTCCGACATTCAATTCGAGAGGAAAAACGCCATGACTCAGCTCACTACGTGCATCTGGTATAATCACACCGCCGAGGAAGCCGCGAACTTCTATGCGTCGGTGCTGCCGGACAGCCGCGTCACCGCGGTCCACAGAACCCCCTCCGACACGCCCTCGCAAAAGGCGGGCGACGTGATTACCGTCGAATTCGAAGTGGCCGGACAGCAGTTCATCGGCCTCAACGGCGGGCCGATCTTCCCCCAGACCGAAGCGGTCAGCTTCATGCTCCTGACCGAGGATCAGGAAGAAACCGACCGGCTGTGGAACGCGATCGTCGGTAACGACGGCAAGGAAAGCGCCTGCGGCTGGTGCAAGGACAAATGGGGCGTCAGCTGGCAGATCACGCCGAGGCGGCTGATGGAGCTGATCTGGAACAACCCCGACCACGCAGCCAGCAAACGCGCGATGGATGCGATGATGACGATGGGCAAGATCGACATCGCCACGGTCGAGGCCGCCGCGGCCGGCACCCCGGTCGGCGCCTGAGGAGCGGAGCATGTCCTTCCAGGCCTATCTCAACACCATTGAGCAAAAGACCGGCAAGTCGCCCGCCGATCTCCGCGCGTTGGGCGCGGAGCGCGGCTGGACGGCGGGCGCCACCCTCGCCGACGGCGTCAAGCCGATGGCCATCGTCACCTCACTCAAGGACGAGCTTGGCCTCGGCCATGGTCATGCGATGGCGGTGGTCGCTCTGCTCAAGGGTCTGAAGAAGGAGGGCGACGCGTGACGCTCCGCCTCCACTATCACCCCTTCGCGCAATACTGCCAGAAAGTGCTGATCGCGCTCTACGAGCATGACTTGCCTTTCGATGGGGTGATCGTGGACCTCGGCAATCCAGATCATCGCGCCGCGCTTGCCCGCGTCTGGCCCTTCACCAAGTTCCCGGCGCTTGAGACCGGCGACGGGACGGTGCTGGGCGAGTCCGGCGTGATTATCGAGTATCTCGACACTCTCGCGCCGAGCCGGGCGCCTTTGGTACCCGAGAACCGTATCGAAGGCCTCGAACCGCGCACGTTGGAACGGGTGATCGACCATTATATCGCCGATCCGCTCACCCGGATGGTGTTCGCGCGCCTGATGGGCACGCCTTGCGACGAGGCCGCAGACCGCGCGCTGATCGCCACCGCATTCGACTTCCTGGAAGCGCGGCTGCCCGGCCGAGAATGGGGTGCGGGATCGCAGTTCGGCCTGGCCGACTGCGCGGCGGCGCCGGCACTATTCTACGCCAACCTCTATGCTCCGATCGGCGACCGTCCGCTGCTCGCCGGCTGGCTCGCGCGCCTTCGCGCCCGCCCGTCGATCGCCCGCGTGATCGACGAAGCCCGCCCCTATCGCCCCGGCACGCCGTTCGACTGGCCCGCCGGCTACTGACCCAACGAAAACAAAGGAGAGAAGCATGTCAGCCACCCCCGCTCACCAGATCGAAATCACGGGTTTCGACTGGGTGCCCGACTTCGCCAAGGGCTTCGTTCGTGACCTTCGCCCCCGCTGGGCGTGCGAGGAGATCGGCCTGCCCTATTCGATGCGGCTGCTCAACGCCGCCGCGCCACGCCCGGACGCCTATTTCCGCGAGCAGCCCTGGGGTCAGGTGCCGACACTCGCCGATGACGGTCTCAACCTGTTCGAGAGCGGCGCCATCCTGCTCCATCTGGGCGAGAAGGACGAACGGTTGTTGCCTCGCGACCCTCAGGCCCGCGCCACCGCGATCAGCTGGCTGTTCGCCGCCTATAACAGCGTCGAGCCCCTGATCTTCGAATATTCGAATATCGAGATTTTCGCCGCGGGCGAGCAATGGGCGGAACTTCGCCGCCCCAGCCTCATTGAATTCGCGGGCCGGCGGCTGGATCGGCTCGCCGCGGCGATCGACGGGCGCGACTGGCTCGCCGGCCGGTTCAGTGTCGCCGACATCGCGATGGCCACCGTGCTGCGCAATATCGAGGGCAGCGGCCTGCTGGAGGAACGCCCGGTGCTGATGGCGTATCTGGAGCGCGCCATCGCCCGCCCCGCGTTCAAGGCCGCGCTCGCCGCGCAGCTCGCCGATTTCAAGCCCGTCCCGGCCGCTGCGGCCTGAGTTGAAAACCACAAGTCCCCAAGGAGAGAGAAAATGACCTTTGTCGAAGGATTCCTCACCCCCGTCCCCACCGCCAACAAGGATGCGTACAAGAAGCACGCGCAAGAGGCCGTGCCGTTGTTCCGCGATCTCGGCGCCACCCGCTTCGTCGAAGCGTGGGGCGACGATGTTCCCGATGGCAAGACCAACGATCTGAAGAAGGCCGTCGACCTGAAGGACGACGAGACCGTGTTGTTCAGCTGGCTCGAATATCCCGACAAGGCGACCCGCGACGCCGCCAATGAGAAGATGATGAACGACCCGAATGCCGGCGAGATGATGAAGAGCATGCCGTTCGACGGCAGCCGCATGATCTTCGCCGGGTTCGAATCCTTCGTCGATGTCGGCGACGGTAATGGCACCGGCTATGTCGACGGCTATGTCCTTCCCGTCCCGGAGCAGAATCGCGACGCCTACAAGGACATGGCGACCAAGGCCGCCGCGGTTTTCCAGGACTATGGAGCGCTGCGCATCGTCGAGGCGTGGGGCGAAGACACTCCCGATGGCCAGAAGACCGACTACAATCGCGCGACATTGCGCAAGGACGGCGAACGCGTCGTCTACAGCTGGGTCGAATGGCCGAGCAAGGAAGCCCGCGACACCGCCTGGCCCAAGCTGATGGAAGACGAGCGGATGAAGCCCGACTTCGAGAATATGCCGTTCGACGGTCAGCGGATGATGTGGGGCGGCTTCGCGCCGATCCTCGACACCAAGGCCTGAGGCGGAACCTGTCCCCCGCGCGGGGCGGCGCCGGATCCCATGCCCCGGATCCTTGCACCACGCCGCCCCGCGCGCCCTTCCTGAGGAGCCTGCGATGACCAACCCGCACGGAAGCTGGATCTGGTACGAGCTGCTGACGGATGACGCCGATGCGGCGATCGATTTCTACGGCAAGATCATCGGCTGGACCCCAAGCAAGTTCGAAGGCGCGCCCGGCGACTTTACGATCCTGAACGCGGGCGAAGATGGCGTCGGCGGCGTCATGAAGAACCCGATGCCGACCGCCCCGGCATGGCTCGGCTATATCGGGGTCGATGATGTCGACGCGACCGTCACGACGATCGAATCGCTCGGCGGCACGGTCCATATGCCCGCGACCGATATGGACGGCGTCGGCCGCATGGCGCTGGTCGAAGATCCCCAGGGCGCCAAATTCTACGTTATGCGTGGCGAAAGCCCTGAAGACAGCAGGGCCTATGGCCGGATGGAGCTCGGCAAGGGCAGCTGGAACGAGCTCCAGACCACCGACGATACCGCAGCCCTCGACTTTTATGGCACGGCGTTCGGCTGGGAAAAGAATGGCGCGATGCCGATGCCTTGGGGCGATTACAGCTTCCTTCAGGCCAAGGACGGCGCGGAGGTCTGGGGCGCAGTGATGCCGCGCGAAAAGGCCGAGAACCCGGTTGGCTGGAACTTCTATTTCCGTGTGCCGGATATCGACGCGGCACATGCGAAGGTGAAGGAACTGGGCGGAACCCCATTCCACGATCCGATGGAAGTCCCCGGCGGGGAGCGCGTGTTCTTCGCCACCGATCCGCAAGGCGCGACTTTCGGCCTCGTCGCTCCGAAATAGCGCTTCGCGGATGGCTGGCGGGGATTCGCCTCCCCGTCAGTCATCCGCCCGCTTTCACAAACCGTTCGTGCTGAGCTTGTCGAGGCGTTTCCCCAAACGCGGAGAACGGCCCTATGACAAGCTCGGGGCGAACAGTGTAAGCCCGTATCACGCGAAGGCCGGCGATCCCTTGAGCTGCTGATACGCTTCGATCACCCGTTGCAACATGCCTTCATGGCTGCGGTCGCCGCCATTGCGGTCGGGATGATATTTCCGCACCAGTTCCGAATAGCGCCGCCTCAGCGCCATCCGGTCGGCATCGACTTCCAGCGCCAGCGTACGCAGCGCCTCGCGGTCCTTGCCGGACAATGGCCTGCCGTCCTTGCGCTCGGCCGGCATCGCATTGCGCCAGCGCGCGCCGATCGCGTCGAGCGGATCGGAAAAGTCCGCCCAGCGTGGCGGCCGGTCGGAACCTCCGGTCGCGAAGGCCCGCGTCTCGCGCTCCCAACCGGCCAGCGGCCGTTGCGCGTCATGGATCTCATCGGGGCTCATCCCGGTGAAGAAGTTGTAGCTCGAATTGAACGCTCGGACATGGTCGAGGCATAGCCAGCGATATTGCGGTGGCTGATCGCTCGGTCGCCGGTCGCCCAGCACCGGCGCGCGGAACTCGCCCGGTTCGGCGCAGCCGGGCTCCGCGCACGGTCGCCCGGGCGCCTCCACCCGGCCGTGGAAACGCGTGTTGGGACGATATTTGGGCGGCTGACGAGACACTCGAACTCCGGCGGGTAAACCGCCTATATAGGCGCGATGACTCATCCCGCCACCGGCCCCGTCGCCGCCGAAATCACCGCCCGCCTCATCGCCGCGCTCGCCCCGTCGAAGCTCGACGTGATCAACGACAGCGCGAAGCATCGCGGCCATATGGGCGACGATGGCAGCGGCGAATCGCACTTCACCGTGACGATCGAGAGCGCTGCCTTCGCCGGCAAATCGCGGCTTGAGCGCCAGCGCATGGTCAACCGCGCGCTCGGCGACATCATGGTCGAGCGCGTCCACGCCCTCGCCATCCGCGCCACCGCGCCGGGCGAAGCATGAGCGAGCGAAAACCCCGTCCGGCGTCACGCATCCTGCTGACCGATCCGGCCGGACGCGTGCTGCTGTTCCGCTTCACGCCCGACGACCGCCCACCCTTCTGGTGCACGCCCGGCGGCGCGCTCGATCCGGGGGAAAGTTACGAGCAGGCCGCGCGGCGCGAACTGCGCGAGGAGACCGGGCTCGACCTCGATTGCGGTCCCGAGATCGCGCGCCGGCAGGTCGAATTCGTGACGATCGAGGGCGTCCCCGTCAGCGCCGACGAACGCTATTTCGCGGTACGCACCGAAATCACCGACATCGATTGCGGCGGTCATACCGATCTGGAACTAAGCGTGATGCGCGAATGGCGCTGGTTCGACCGCGAACAGCTGGAGCGCCATGACGAACCCTATTTCCCCGGTGACCTTGGGGCAATGCTGGCACTGACGGAGGCATGATGATGACCGAAGATCTCTTCACTCAGACAATCCTGCCGACCACGCACGATCTGGGCGGATTCAAGGTTCATCGTACCCTCCCCTCACGCCCGCGCACGATGGTCGGCCCGTTCATCTTCTTCGATCAGATGGGGCCGGCGCATCTCGCGGTCGGCACCGGTATCGACGTGCGCCCGCACCCGCACATCAACCTCGCCACCGTCACCTATCTCTTCGCCGGAGCGATCGACCATCGCGACAGCCTCGGCACCTTCGCGACGATTGAGCCGGGCGCCGTCAATCTGATGACCGCGGGCAACGGCATCGTCCATTCCGAACGCTCGCCCCAGTCGCAGCGCGACGCCGGCCCCGAGCTCTCGGGCATCCAGACCTGGCTCGCCTTGCCCGAGCGGTTCGAGGAAATGGACCCGGCGTTCGAGCATGTCGCCGCCGCCGATCTCCCGATCGTCGACAGCGGCAATGCCCGCGCCCGCATCATCATGGGCTCGCTCTGGGGCGCCAGCGCACCCACCACCACCTATGCCGGCACCATCTATGCCGATATCGAACTCACGCCGGGCGGCAGCGTGCCGATCGACGCCGAGGCGGACGAGCGAGCCGTCTATCTCGCGGTCGGTCAGGCCTCGCTCGACGGCTGGGAGCTGGAGCCGCAGACGCTCTACGTCCTGCGCCCCGGCATCGCGGCGACGCTGCGCTCCTCCTCCGGCGGCCGCGTGATGCTGTGCGGCGGCGAGGCTTTCGCCACCCCGCGCCATGTCTGGTGGAACTTCGTCTCCTCCGACCGCGACCGGATCAATCAGGCCAAGGAAGACTGGAAGGCCGGCCTGTTCCCCAAGGTGCCGGGCGACGACAAGGAATTCATCCCGATCCCCGAAGTCCCCAAGACGGTGAGCTACCCCTGAGGGCTTGAACAGGCGCGCGACCCGCCATACCCTCCATTCGAAAGAGGAGAGGCATATGGCGGGTTTCGGGCTTCAGCGGATCGCGCTTCCCACCGGCGTCGAGCTTGACGTCGCGACCGCTGGCGACCCCGCCGCGCCCGCGATCGTTCTGCTCCATGGCTTCCCCGAGTCGCACCGCACCTGGCGCCACCAAATTCCCGCGCTGGCCAGGACCCATTTCGTCATCGCCCCCGACCAGCGCGGCTTTGCCCGCTCGTCCAAGCCCGAGGGCGTCGAGAATTACGCCCCCGACAAGACCGTTGGCGATCTGCTCGCGCTCGCCAGCCATTTCGGCAAGGACCGTTTCACGCTGGTCGGGCATGACTGGGGCGGCGCGATCGCGTGGATGGCCGCGCTCCAGCACCCCCATCGGGTCGAGCGGCTGATCATCGTCAACGCCCCCCATCCCTTCGTCTTCCAGAAGTCGCTGTTCGACGACATGGAGCAGCGCGCCGCGAGCCAATATGTCCGCGCGTTCCGCAACCCCGCGCTCGACGCGCAGATCGCCGCGATGGGTGTCGAGACCTTCTTCGACACGACGTTCGCCAGGCACACCGATCCGGTCCTCGTCGCCCCCGAACGCGCCGCCTATATCGATGAGTGGAGCCAGCCGGGCGCGATGACCGCGATGCTCAACTGGTATCGCGCCAGCGCCATCCTGGTCCCCGCGATGGACGAGACGCCGGAACGCCCGCCCTTTCTCGACGGCCCCTTCCCGCCGCTCCAAATGCCGGTGCTGGTGATCTGGGGCATGGGCGACAAGGCGCTGCTGCCGGTCCAGCTCGACGGGCTCGACGCGCTCGTCCCCGACCTCACCGTCGTGAAGATCGAGGACGCCGGCCACTTCGTGCCCTGGGAAAAGCCCGAAGCGGTGACCGAAGCGATCCGGGACTGGTTGCCCTAACGGGCGCGGCGCATCCCGGGCGCCTTCTTCACCGCCGGATCAGCGAGCAGCCGCGCATAGTCCGCGCTCTCCATCCCGACCATCGCGATGCGCCCTTCGCCGTCATGGTGGATTCCCCAGCCGAACTGCTTGACCAGCGGCGAGGTACGCAGACATGCCTGCGGCTTGGCGAAGAAGCCGGTTCGATCCTTGTCTCCGCCCCGCGCGAGATGCGCGGCATGGAGCAGATCGTCGCTCGTCATCGTGTAGGGCTTGTCCACCAGCAGCGCGTGCTGAACCTCCGCGACCGTTCCCGGCTTCTCCGGAATGGTACCCGCCGTCACCGGGCTGTCGGACGAAGCCGTGATCAGCGTATCGCGATAGTTGGTCGTCTTCATCCCAGCCACTCCACCCAAGCGCCATGCGGATGCGCCCGACCCAGCAGGCGCGGCTCGCCATCGCCCGGCCAGTGCCGTACCACCAGTTCGTGTTTCAACGTCTCGCGGTTCGCCTCCAGCGTGATCCACGCCAGCGGCCGTTCCGCGCTTGCCCGGGCACCTGCCGCCTCCATCGCCGCGGTGATCCGCGCGCGCCGCGCATCGCCCAGATATTGCCAGACGATCGAGTGCATCAGAATGCGCGTCGTCCCCGCGGCCGGGGGCCGTGCCAGTTGCGCCTCGACGAATTCGGCGGCGTCCGCCTGAACCAGATCGGGCCTCCTCTCAGCCGCCGACCGCGCAGCGAAGTCCAGCCGCGCGAACCGCTCGACATGCTCGCGCCAGACGAACGCGCGCAGCCGCAGCAGCTGCGCAGGGTCGGTCAGGTCCACCGGAGCGACGTCGCATCCCCGGATCGACTCGAACGCCCAGTCGGACGGCGCCGCCGGTGGCGGAGGCCCCCGCCATTCGGGCGCGATCCGCATCTCCGACGCTATCGGCCCGACACCCACACCGCCCAATTCATAACGATAGCGGTCGATCATCAGGTTGATCCCCGCGCTCGATCCGATCTCGATACATTCCCAGCGCGGTGGCAGCCCCTGACCCGCCAGCCATAGCATCGCGGCCATATAGCCCCAGCTTCGACCCGCCTCATTGGTCTGGGGCGGCCCGTCGAGCCACGGCAGCAACGCCGCGTCATGGCGCGCGATCGCCTCGCCCACCAGCCGCCCGGCATCCGCCAGCGCCGCCGGATCGCCGTCATAGAGCGGCGCCAGCGCCGGCTCCGCCCCCGTCAGGTTCAGCGCGTGCAGCCCCGCCGCCGCCCGCAACGGCAGGGCATCGGCCATCGGCACGCCCTTCCACTCGCGGATCGCCTTCAGGAACGCGCCGGGTCCGTCGAGATTGGCCAGGATCGCCTCGACCACGCGCATCGTGATCGTGCCGCCATTCGCCCGGCAGTAATCGACCTGATTGGCGAACGCGGCCCGCACATCACCCGAAGTCATCCAGTCGCGCATAAGCGAATCTCCCGCCGCTTGTTGCGCCCGCTCGCCCCCCCAAGTAAAGGCGCGCCACCATGTCCGAACCGATCATCCTCGCCGTGCCCAAGGGACGCATCCTCGAAGAGGCGCTTCCCCTGCTCGCGCACGCCGGGATCATCCCCGAACCAGCCTTCGCGGATGAGGGCAGCCGCGCGCTGCGGTTCAAGACCAACCGCCCGGATATCGACCTGATCCGCGTGCGCGCGTTCGACGTCGCGACCTTCGTCGCACATGGCGCCGCGCAGCTCGGCATTGTCGGCTCGGACGTGCTCGGCGAGTTCGCCTATTCGGAACTCTATGCCCCGGTCGATCTCGGCATCGGCCATTGCCGCCTGTCCGTCGCCGAACCCGCCGAGCTGGCCGCGACCGACGATCCGCGCGGCTGGAGCCATGTCCGCGTCGCCACCAAATACCCCTCACTCACCCGCCGTCACTTCGAAGCGCGCGGCGTGCAGGCCGAGTGCATCAAGCTGAACGGCGCGATGGAACTGGCGCCGTTGCTGGCGCTCGCCCCGCGCATCGTCGACCTCGTCTCCTCGGGCCGCACGCTCAAGGAGAACGGGCTGGTCGAGGTCGAGACGATCATGGAGGTGTCGAGCCGCCTCGTCGCCAACCGCGCCGCGTTCAAGACCCGGCCCGAGATCGTGCCGCTGGTCGATGCCTTCCGCCGCGCGGTCGAGGCAAAAGCGGCGTGATCCGCCTGTCGACCTCGGAGCCGGGCTTCGCCCAGGCCTTCCGTGAGCTGGTCGATGCCCGGCGCGAGGCGGACGCCGATGTCGCGCGCGACGTACGCACGATCATTGCCTCGGTGCGCGATGAGGGCGACGCCGCGCTTCACGCCTTCACGCGCAAGTTCGACCGCCACGACCTCAACGAAACCGGCTGGAGGATCGAAAAGGCGGAATGTGTCGCCGCGTTCGACGCGCTCGAACCGAAGCTGCGCGATGCGCTTCAGCTCGCCGCCGATCGCATCACCGCCTATCATGAGAAGCAGAAGCCTGCCGACAGCGACACCACCGACGCCGCGGGAGTCCGGACCGGCGCGCGCTGGCAAGCAGTCGAAGCGGCAGGCGTCTACGTCCCCGGCGGCCGCGCGGCCTATCCCAGCTCGGTGCTGATGAACGCGATTCCGGCCAAAGTCGCGGGCGTCGATCGCCTGGTCATGGTCACGCCGACACCGGATGGCGAGATCAACCCGCTCGTCCTCGCCGCCGCGCATATCGCCGGGGTGGACGAGATGTGGCGCATCGGCGGCGCGCAGGCGATCGCCGCGCTCGCCTATGGCACTGGCCGCATCGCCGCGGTCGACGTCATCACCGGGCCCGGTAATGCGTGGGTCGCCGAAGCCAAGCGCCAGCTCTACGGCGTGGTCGGCATCGACATGGTCGCGGGCCCATCGGAAATCGTCGTCGTCGCCGACGGCAAGAACGACCCCGAATGGATCGCCGCGGACCTGCTCAGCCAGTCCGAGCATGATCCGACCAGCCAGTCGATCCTGCTCACCGACGACGCGATCTTCGCCGGCAAGGTCGCCGACGCGGTCGACCGCCAGATCGGCACGCTCTCGACCAAAGCCGTCGCCCGCCAAAGCTGGGACGCCAATGGCGCGATCATCTTGACCGGCTCGCTCGACGAGACGATCCCGCTGGTCAATCGCCTCGCCCCCGAGCATCTTGAGCTCGCCTGCGACGATCCCGACGCGCTGTTCGCGCGGGTGCGCCATGCCGGATCGGTGTTCCTCGGCCGCATGACGCCCGAGGCGATCGGCGATTATGTCGCCGGACCCAACCACGTCCTCCCCACCGGCCGCCGCGCGCGCTTCGCCAGCGGCCTGTCGGTGCTCGATTTCATGAAGCGCACCAGCTTCCTCGCGCTCGACGCCGCGGGCCTCGCCGCGATCGGCCCCGCCGCCGTCGCGCTCGCGGAAGCCGAAGGCCTGCCCGCGCACGCCGCCAGCGTGGCGAAGCGGCTCGGCTGAAACATCCGGCGCGTCAGGGGGTGACGTGCCGGGCGACCGCGCCTATATGCGCGCGCCATGCCTAGCCCAACCGCAAAGACCCGTTCGAAAGCCCGTGCCGCCGCGCGCCTCGCCGCCGTGCAGGCGCTGTACCAGCAGGAAATGGAGAACACGCCGCTTCCCCAGCTGCTGACCGAATTCCATCAACACCGGCTCGGCGCGACGATCGAGGACGCGGAGTATATCGAAGCCGATCCGAATTTCTTCGACGATATCGTCAAGGGCGTGGACGCGCGCCGCGACGAGATTGACGCGCTGATCGCCTCCAAGCTCAGCAGCGACTGGAGCTTCGACCGGCTCGATCGCCCGATGCGCCAGATCCTGCGCGCCGGCGCCTATGAACTGCTCGCCCGCAACGACGTGCCCACCGGCGCCGCGATCAGCGAGTATCTCGACGTCACCGACGCCTTTTACGACCGCCGCGAAAAGGGCTTCGTCAACGGCCTGCTCGACGCCATTGCCAAGGCGGTGCGGAGCTGACCGCAAGCCATCAGCCCTAATTCGTCACCCCGGACTTGTGCCGGGGTCCACTTCTCCATCGCCGGAAGTGGGCGAGACGCTTGCCCGTTGCGCGGCCGCGACTTGCAATGTTGGATTTCATTTGCTCGTCTCTGACCGCGCCGGATGCCCTCCGGCCCGCTCTTTGACACCTTGAAATGCCGTCCGCACGCGCCTGACACACGCGCGAAGAACATGCGTTTCGTGTCAGCTTGCCCTCAGGGCCGTGTCAGTTTCGCTCATTTTGAGTAGGCACCGTCAACTTAGCGCGGCGTGACGTCCCTCGCCCGCCCCAGCGCGGGCGGAACGATGACTTGCCCCTGCGCGAACAACGCCTCCAGCGCGTCGAGATCGAGCATCCCGCCGGCGACGTCCTTGCCCGCCTTGAAGGTGGTGAAGCCGTCACCGCCCCCGCCAAGGAAGCTGTTGACGGTCACCCGATAGGCGGCGTCGTCGCGCATCGGCTGGCCATCGATCATCGGCGCGATGATCCGCTGTCCTTCGGGCTTCGACAGGTCGTAACTGTAGGTAAGACCGGCCGGGAACAGCAGTGCGGTCCCGTCCTTCTTGGCGAACTGCTGCTCGAGGACCGCGCGCAGTTGCGCCCCCGTCATCTCCTTGACCTGCAAATTGTTGCCGAAGGGCTGGACGGTGTAGATGTCGCCGAACGTCACCTTGCCATCGGTCGCGGCGATCGATGCGCGCACCCCGCCCGGGTTCATCAGCGCCACCTGCGCCCCGCTCGCCCGCGTCGCGGCGAGCTGCGAGTCAGCGATCAGCAACCCCAGCGGGGACTCCTTCATGTCGTCATCTTCGTCGCGAAGGATCGGTGCGGAAGCCTGTCCCACCACCCGCTTCGCCCTCGGCTCAGCCGCCGCGGCGTAGCGTGCGACATGCGCGGCGACCGCCGGGTCGGCGGCAAAGGTCGGGAATGCTGTGCTGGGCTTCACCGGTCCCGCACGGCTCGTCGCCCCGTCGCCCTGCACGATGACCTGTGCCGCATGCTTCGCCGTAACCCGCCTGGTCACAGGATCGAAGGTCAAGTCGATATCGGTCAGCATCACGCCGTTATTGCCCGCGCTGGTCAGCAGCACCGGTTTGGCGGGATCGGTCGCCGAATAGTCGCAGATATAGGCGCGGTGGGTATGGCCTGAGACGATCACGTCCACCGCAGGCGTCAGCCGCTGCACGATATCGACGATCGGTCCCGACAGTCCGTCGCACTTCTCGGGCTGGTCGGAGCGCGCGGGGTAGCCGCCCTCATGCACCAGCATCACGACCGCATCGGCCCCCTTGGCCTTGAGATCCGCCGCCAGCCTGTTCGCGGTCTCCGCTTCGTCGGCGAAGGTGATGCCCCTGATACCCGCCGGATCGACATAGTTGCCGGTCAACCGTGTCGTCAGCCCGACAAAGCCGATCGTGACCTTGCGGCGCCCGGTTCCGAAACTGCGCAGCGTGGTGCCCGGGAGCAGGCTCGACCCGTCCGCCTGGATCGTGTTGCCGGCGAGATACGTATAGCTCGCGCCCTTGAACGGCTCGATCTGGCACGGCTCGACCTTGGTCAGTTTGGCGCAGCCGCCGTTCTGGAGACGCTTCAGCTCCTCCGTCCCGCGATCAAACTCGTGATTGCCGGCGGCGTTGATCTCAAGCCCGGCCATGCTCATCGCCTTGACCGTCGGCTCGTCGAGGAACAGCGAAGAGACCAGCGGACTGGCGCTGGTGAGATCGCCCGCCGCGACCACCACGCTGTGCGCCGCCTTCGCCTTCAACGACTTCACCGCTGTCGCGAAATAGGCCGCACCGCCCGCGGGTACCTTGGCCACCGATCCGTCGGCAGCCTGCACATCGATCGCTCGCCCCGGGGTCTCGAGTGCGCCGTGGAAGTCGTTGAAGGCGATGATCTTCACCGTCAGCGCCGCGCCGTCGGGGCTCGCCGCCCGCTGCTGCGCACAGCCTGCCAGCGCCAGCGCGCCAAGCGCCGTCACAGTGATCCGCTTCATCGAAATGCTCCCGCGAGTCGTGTCGTGACCGCGGATATCAGCGCTGGCCCTAGCCGTCACCGACGCGTTCGATATCCGCGCCGACGCCCTGCAATTTCTCTTCGAGCCGCTCATAGCCGCGGTCGAGGTGATAGATCCGGCTGACCTGAGTCTCGCCATCGGCGACAAGACCGGCGAGGATCAGGCTCATCGACGCGCGAAGGTCCGTCGCCATCACCGGAGCGCCGACCAGCCTGTCCACCCCGTGCACCACCGCGGTGCGACCGCGCACATCGATGTTCGCCCCCATCCGCGTCAGCTCGGGAACGTGCATATAGCGGTTCTCGAAGATCGTCTCGGTCAGCACGCTCGCGCCATCGGCCTTGCACAGCATCGCCATGAACTGCGCCTGCATGTCGGTCGCGAAGCCCGGATAGGGCGCGGTCGAGAGCGTCAGCGGCTTGAGCGGGCCATTGGCGGCGATCCGCACACCATCGGCCTTCTCCTCGACGGTCACGCCTGCCTCGATCAGTGCGTCGAGCGTCGCGCGCATGTCGTCGGCCTTGGCGCCCTGAAGGAATACATCGCCCCCGGTGATCGCCGCGGCGCAGGCATAGCTGCCCGCCTCGATCCGGTCGGGCATGACCTTGTAGGTCGCGCCGTGCAGCCGTTCGCGGCCCTCGATCGTCAGCGTCTCGCTGCCGATCCCGTCGATCGACGCACCCATCGCGACCAGCAGGTTGCAGAGGTCGACGATCTCGGGTTCGCGCGCCGCATTCTCCAGCACCGTGGTACCCTTGGCGGTCGCCGCGGCCATCAGCGCATTCTCGGTCGCGCCCACCGATACCACCGGGAAGCGATAGCGCCCGCCCGCCAGCCGTCCGCCCGGCGCGGTCGCCTTGACGTAGCCCGCCGCCAGTTCGATCTCCGCGCCCATCGCCTCGAGCGCCTTCAAATGCAGGTCGATCGGCCGGTTGCCGATCGCGCAGCCGCCGGGCAGCGACACCGTCGCTTCGCCCGCCCGGCCCAACAGCGGCCCCAGCACCAGGATCGACGCACGCATCTTGCGCACGATGTCGTAGGGCGCGACCGTCGAGGTCAGGCGTGAGGCGCGGACGGTGAGCACGCGGCCGAAATCATTGGGCCGCGTTCCCTCGATCGCGGTCGAGGCGCCCAGCTCGTTGAGCAGATGCCCAAACCCGTCGGCGTCCGCGAGCCGCGGCAGATTGCGCAGCGTCAGCGGCTCATCGGTGAGCAGCGCGCAGGGCATCAGCGCGAGCGCCGAATTCTTAGCGCCCGAAATGGCGATGGTTCCGGAAAGGCGCTTGCCGCCGCGAATGAGGATACGGTCCATTTGCGGGCTTCTATCGACTCGCGGGCGCCACGCAAGCGTAGCGGCACTCGCCAGCCTCCAATGGCCCTGCTAGCCATACGGCATGGCCGATCCCGCGATCCTGAACTGGCGCCGCCTGGACGCCAACCTCACCACTTCCGGACAGCCGAGCGAGGAGCAACTCGCCCAGATCGCCGCGCTTGGTATCCGCGACATCATCAACCTCGCCTTGCACACGCATCCCAAGGCGCTGGCGGACGAAGCCGCGAGCGCCGCCGCGCTCGGGATGCGATACGTCCATATCCCGGTCGAGTTCGATGCGCCGGGCGAGGCCGACTACGCCCGATTCCGGTCGGCAATGGCCGAAGCCGGTGACCGCCCGGTCCATGTCCATTGTATCGTCAACGCGCGCGTCTCCGCCTTTCTCTACCGCCACCGCCGCGACAGGATCGGCGAGGATGCGGCACGCGCGGAGATGGAATCGGTGTGGAAACCGGGTGGGGTCTGGGCCGGCTTCATCGGCGACAAGGAAGCCGCGGATCGCGACCACCTCTATGCGGGCCGCGACTATTAGAGCTTATGCTTTCTCCAGCGTGCACTGGAGCGGATGCTGGTTCTGGCGCGCGAAGTCGATCACCTGCGCTACCTTGGTCTCGGCGACCTCATAGGTGAACACGCCGCACACGCCGACGCCGCGCTGATGGACGTGAAGCATCACCTGAGTCGCCTGCTCCATGTCCATCTTGAAGAAGCGCTGGAGCACCAGCACGACGAACTCCATCGGCGTGTAATCGTCGTTGAGCATCAGGACACGATAGGGTGTCGGCTTCTTGGTCTTGGCGCGCGTGCGCGTGGCGACGCCCGTCGACGCGTCGCCATCGTCGTCGCGGTCGGCATCGTCTGCCATCGAAATCGGGTTGAGCGGCACTGTCATGAGGACTTCAAAAATATGGCACCGGTGAATCGAGGGCAAGGGCGCTAACCTCGATTTTCGATTTCTTTGGTTGCGGCACCGGCGGTTTCGGCGAAGCCGCACAACAAAAAGGGCGACCGCTCGCGCGACCGCCCCATTTGTTCGTCAGCACCGTGGCGTTCAGGCCGCGGTCTTCACCTTCTCGACCGCAACCGCGAAGCGGCTGGAGATCGGCTGAGCGGCGTCGCCGGCCAGCTTGATGAATGCTTCGGTGTTCTTCGAGGTCTCGGCAACGACCGAGTCGAACGCCGAGCGGACATAGTCGCTCTGCAGCTTGAAGAAGTCGGCCGGGGTCTTGACCGCCGACAGGCTCTTCAGGGTCGCGGTCGCGTTCTCGAACGACTTGCGGCTGTACTCGGCGGCGTCCTGGCCCAGCGCTTCGAAGCCCTTGGCGGCGATCTTGCCGCTCTCGACGAGCGCTTCGACATTGCCCTTGGCGAAATCGGTGAACTCACCGGCCAGCTTGGTGTTCTTCTCGACGGTCGCCTTGGCGCGCTCGTTGAAGTCGGCGAACAGAGCCTGGGTCTTCTCGATCGTGGTTTCCATGATGTCAGTTCCCTTGGTTGCGGTTTCCGCCATCTGGGGGGCGGTATCTTCGATAATCCCTGCGACCGGCGCGGCGGTCTTTTCGACGGTCTCGGTAAGCGTCTCCGCCAGCACTTCGGCGGGTTCAGTCACGGCTTCGATCACCGGCTCCACCACCGGGGTTTCGATGACCGTTTGTTCGATCACTGGCGTGACTTCGGCGACAATCGGTTCAGTCTTCGGAGCCTCAGCCTTCAGCGCAGCGGCCTTGGGCTTGCTCACCGGAGTCTTCGCACCCGGCTTTTTCGCACCGGTACGTGGAGCCTTGCTGGCCATTGAACGTCCTCGCAGCGATTGTTGCGATGCAGCATATACGCTTTGGACGCGACAGTTTCAAGACAGTTTTTTGTGCAGTGCACAAAAAACCTCACCGGGTCCGCACATAGCTCCCGGGGGCATCACCAAGATCTTCATTTGACTTGGGAATTCTCGCCCCCTTCACCTTGGCGCGTGGCTCACCAAAGCCTTCGATCCAGCCCATCCAGTCGGGCCACCAGCTACCCTTGGTTTCAGTTGCACCCGCAACAAACGCCTCCAGAGTCGCGGCGTCCGCCTCATTCGTCCAATATTGATATTTCTGCGCGGAGGGCGGGTTGACCACCCCGGCGATATGCCCTGACCCGGCCAGCACGAAACGCAGCGGCCCGGTGAAATGCTCTGTGATCTTCCACACGCTGTGCGCCGGCGCGATGTGATCCTCCCTGCCTGCCTGAATATAGGCAGGGGTCGCGACCTTGCTCAGATCCACCGGCGTTTCGCCAATGCTCAGCGCCCCCGCCTGCGCCAGCCGGTTGTCGCGATACAGGTCGGCCAGGTAGCTCGCATGCCATTTGGCGGGCAGGTTGGTGACGTCCGAATTCCAGTGGAGCAGGTCGAACGGCATATAGTCCTCGCCGAGCAGATAATTGCTCGACACATAGTTCCAGATCAGGTCGCGCCCGCGCAGCAGGTTGAAGGTCGCGGCCATGTAGCGCCCGTCGAGAAAGCCGTCGGTGGTCAGCGACTGGATCAGCGCCAGTTGCTCGTCATCGACGAAGACGTTGAGGTCGCCCGCCTCGCTGAAATCGACCTGCGCGGTGAAGAAGGTCGCGCTCTTGACCTTGTCTGCCTGTCCGCGCGCGGCGAGCACCGCCAGCGTCGCGGCGAGCGTCGTCCCCGCCACGCAATAGCCGATCGTATGGACAGCATCGACGCCCAACAACTCGCGCACGCTGTCGATCGCATCGATCTGACCGCGCTCGACATAATCGTCCCACACCACATCGGCCATGCTGGCGTCGGCCGACTTCCATGAAACCACGAACACCGTCAGCCCCTGTTCAACCGCCCAGCGGATGAAGCTCTTCTCCGGACTGAGGTCGAGGATATAGAAACGGTTGATCCACGGCGGGAAGATCAGCAGCGGCGTCTCGATCACCGTGTCGGTCGCGGGCGAATACTGGATCAGCTCGTACAGCGGCGTGCGCTTGACCACCTTGCCCGGCGTCATCGCGATATTCTCGCCCAGCGTGAACACACCCTCGGCGGTCTGGGTCATCTGCCCCTTGCTCATGTCCTTGAGCATATGGGCCAATCCCTTGAGCAGGCTCTCGCCCTTGGTCTCGACGATCTTCTCGAGCACCACCGGGTTGGTCGCGGGGAAGTTCGACGGACTCATCGCATCGATGAACCCTTGAGTCGCGAACCGCGCCTGCTCCTTCTGCTTGGGGCTAAGCCCCTCGATCGCGTCCACGCCCTTCAGCATATGGTCGGCGACGGTCAAATAGCTTTGGCGGATAAAGTCGAACACCGGCTGCTCGCGCCATTGCGGCGCCTTGAAGCGGCGGTCGCGCGCTTGTTCCGGCGTTTCCTCGAACCCCGCCGCCTTGGACGGATCGAGGAAGCGCTGCCACAGCGTCATCGTGTCCGCCCAGAAATCGGCGCCCGCACGCATCGCGGCGGCGGGATCGACAGGTGGCACCGGAGGCATTGGGGGAGCCTTCGCCATCAGGTCGAAACCTTGCTCCATCAGCATTTGCTGCGCCCGGCCCCACACCCAGGTCCAGTGCTGGAGATCCTCAAGGCTCGGGGCCTCGCCGGCGGCTTCGGCCTCGGGCTGCGCCGATGCGTCAGCCTGGCTTTCCGGCTTGGATTTCGGCTTGACGGCGGGTTTGCGGGTCTTGGTCGGTTTCGCGGCCTTGGGAGCCGCCGTCTTTTTCTTTTCCGCCACCACTCGCCTCTCCTCTGGCACCCATGCCGCGTCCCTGTATAACGGCCCCGCGCATCCTGCGCGACCTCAAGAGGAGCTCACCGAGAAATACGATGTCCGAAGAATTCTACCGCATGAAGCGCCTGCCGCCCTACGTCATCGCCGAAGTCAATGGCATGCGGGCAGCAGCACGTGCGGCGGGCGAGGACATTATCGACCTCGGCATGGGCAACCCCGATCTGCCGCCGCCCCAGCATGTCATCGACAAGCTGTGCGAGGTGGCTCAGAAGCCCTCGGCGCACGGCTATTCGCAGTCCAAGGGCATTCCCGGCCTGCGTCGCGCCCAGGCTAATTATTATGGCCGCCGCTTCGGAGTCGACGTCGATCCCGAGAGCGAGGTCGTCGTGACGATGGGGTCGAAGGAGGGGCTGGCCAGCCTTGCCACCGCGATCACCGCGCCCGGCGACGTGATCCTGGCGCCCAACCCCAGCTATCCGATCCACACCTTCGGCTTCATCATCGCCGGCGCGACGATCCGCGCGGTGCCGACCACGCCCGACGAGCGCTATTTCGAAAGCCTTGAGCGCGCGATGAACTTCACCGTGCCGCGCCCCAGCATCCTCGTCGTCAACTATCCGTCGAACCCGACGGCTGAGACGGTCGATCTCGCCTTTTACGAGCGGCTGGTGGCGTGGGCGAAGGAGAACAAGGTCTGGATCATCTCCGATCTCGCCTATTCCGAGCTCTATTACGACGGCAAGCCGACCGTCTCGATCCTGCAGGTCAAGGGTGCGAAGGACGTGGCGATCGAGTTCACCTCGCTCTCAAAGACCTATTCCATGGCTGGCTGGCGCATCGGCTTCGCGGTCGGCAACAAGGATCTGATCGCGGCGATGAGCCGGGTGAAATCCTATCTCGACTATGGTGCCTTCACGCCGATTCAGGCCGCGGCCTGCGCCGCGCTCAACGGGCCGCAGGACATTGT
>Ga0247823_10000934_pt1 | contig 24708 bp, 17 predicted proteins | sample 13C_PalmiticAcid_2_FD_192426 | JGI IMG/M metagenome (GOLD analysis project Ga0247823, IMG submission 192426) | Soil microbial communities from agricultural site in Penn Yan, New York, United States - 13C_PalmiticAcid_Day30 | ecosystem: Environmental > Terrestrial > Soil > Agricultural land... | reverse complement strand
TGCCGATCACGGTGCGCTTCGCGCCGACCGCCGAGGGCACGTTCTCGCGGCAGTATCGCATCGTCGTCGACCCGTGCGACACGGTGCTCTTCACGGTCACCGGCACGGCCGTGCGCGCGTCGATCGCGGTCAACCCGCAGCCGATCGACTTCGGCCAGGTCGCCGTCGGCACCACCGCCTCGCAGGCGGTGACGATCGCCAACAACGGCACCGCCCGCGGGACGATCTCCAACGTCTACTTCGTACCGCCGGATCCCGCGCTGACCGCGCCGAACGTCATCGGACAGGCACTGCCTCCGACGGTCTCGATCCCCGGACAGGTCACCTACGCGCCGACGGCGCCCGGACGCATCGCGCCGGGAACGATGATGTGCGTCGTCTTCGACGGCGTCTGTCCGGACACGGTCTGCATTCCGATCAGCGGCACGGCGATCACCTCGCTGCTGCGCCTGTCGCGCACCGAGCTCGAGCTGCGCGCCGAGCCGTGCGCCGATCCGGCTCCGGAGGAGATCGACACGCTCACGCTCGTCAACGCAGGGCTGGCGCTGGAGACGATCAACAGCATCGCGCCGCTCGGCGGCGAGGTCACGGTGACGACGTCGCGGGCGAGCTACCCGACGGTGCTCGCCGGCGGCGACACGATTCTGATCACCGTGCGATGGATGCCCGGCACCAGCGGCACCGAGACGATCCGCGTGCTGACGACGAGCCAGGATCCCGACCAGGCGCAGATGGACATCACGGTGCGCCGCATCCGCGAGCGCTCGGCGATCGAGGTGCTCGACAGCGCCGGCAACGCGATCGTGCCACCGGTGGATTTCGGAAGCCTCTTCGGCTGCGACGCCGGACGCGAGATCCGCTTCCGCGTCCGCTCGCTCGGCACGATGACCGAGCAGGTCGGCGTGCGGCTCGTCGACGGCAGCGCGTTCACGGTGACGCCGCGACCGGCCTTCACGATCAACGGCGGCGGCGAGGTCACGCTCACGGTGCGCTTCGAGACGACCGGCAGCGGCGACTTCTTCGACACGCTGATCGTCACCAACGAGATCTGCGACGTCGAGTACCGGATCCCGGTCATCGGTCGCCGGACCGGACTCAGCTACACGAGCGCGCCGATCGCGTTCGGGCAGTCGAACGTCGGCGTCGGCGTCGCGGGGACGACGTTCCTGCGCTTCGACAGCACGACGACCAACGACATCCGCAGCGTCGTGCGCGACGTGTTCATCCGCCAGACCGGCAGCTCGTTCGCGATCACGCGCCGCTCGCTGCCGGCGACGCTCGCGCCCAACGAGCTGACGACCGTCGAAGTGACGTTCACTCCGGCGGCGCAGCAGACCTACTCCGCCGAGCTCTGCTGGGTGATCGAGTCGCCGTGCCTCGACACGATCTGCGTGCCGCTGACCGGCGAGGGCATTCTCGCGAACCTCGTCGTGACCGGGTCGCTCGATTTCGGCTCGCACTTCGTCTGTCAGGATTCCTCGCTCGTGCTGCGCATCGAGAACACCGGCACCGCGACCGTGACGATCTCCGACATCACGCAGCCAACGTCGCCGGCGTTCATCCAGGTGACGCCGACGACCTTCCCGATCGTACTCGCGCCGCGCAGCACGCCCGTGCTCGTGACGTACCGATTCGATCCGGCGCTCGCGCCGGCCGATGGACTGCAGACCGCCGACGTCATCGTCCGCTCCGACGATCCGAACCGCCGTGACATCACCGTGCGCCTGGTCGGCGAGCGGCGTCGCCAGGCGATCCAGATGCCGGCGGCGCTGGACTTTGGTCAGGTCGACGTCGGCACCACGAGCGCGCCGCAGACCCTCACGCTGTACAACCGCACCGACGCGCCGCTGCGCGGACGGCTGACGATCAGCGGACCGTACCGGATCGTCTCACCGCTCGGACCGATCACGATCCCGCCGTCGCCCGGCTCGATCGACGTGACGGTCGAGTTCACACCGGTCGATTCGAACGACGCGCCGGGAACGCTCATCGCCTACTACGATGAGCCGTGCGCGGACAGCACAGTGATCCCGATCACCGGCCGGGGCCGCATCATTGCCATCGGCTCAGCGGCGGTGGTCATCCCCGATTCGCTCGAGGGAGCGCCCGGCGATCTCGTCTCGATCCCGATCATCCTCGAGAGAGGCACGCTGCTCAACGAGGCCGAGGCGACGACGTTCCGCGCGACGCTGCGCTTCAACAAGAATCTGCTGTACCCGCGCCGTGTGCGCTCCGGCAACGAGGCGCTGCCGAAGCCGGTCACTGGACTGTCTGTCGCCGCCGGCTCGATCATCTCGCAGACGATCGATGGCGAGGACCGCGTGGTGACGATCGAGGTCTCGAACGATCCGATGCCGGCCGCGCCGGATACGATCGCATGGCTCGACGCAACCGTCATGCTCGGCGATCGCCTGACGACGCCGATCGCCATCGACACGCTGTTCTTCACCGACGGCCAGGTGCTGACGGTCACCGACGACGGACTGTTCACGCTCATCGGCTACTGCGAGGTCGGCATCAACCGCCTCGTGCGCATCACCGGCGCGGCGGGAATCAAGGCCGTCAGCCCGAATCCCTTCAACCCCTCGACCGAGGTCGTCTTCGAGACGAGCGAGTCGGGACCGACGACGCTGCAGGTCAGCGACGCCGGCGGCCGGCTCGTCCAACGGCTCATCGAGTCGGAGCGCCTGCCGGTCGGCGTGCACACGCGCACTTGGGACGCGGGGGATCTTCCCTCCGGCGTGTACTACCTCGAGCTGCTGACGCCGACGCAGCGGAGCATCCAGCGCGCCGTGCTCGTGAAGTAGCGGAGCAGACGACGTAATTGAGACAACCGGGCACAACACGAACCATACGATGATCGATCGCTCGCGACCGATTCGACACGCCGCGTCGGCACTGCTTGCCGCGCTCGGACTGGCGCTCGCCTGCGCCCCTGTGGCGGCGCAGCCGGCCGCTCCCTCGGCCGATACGCTCGCGCTGCAGCGGATGCGTCCTCGCATCGGACTCTACGGCTTCGGCGGCCTCAACCTCCACTCCGGTGACCATACCGGCGCGCCCGAGGCGCCGACGTGCCTGGAGCACGACAACGGACGCTTCACCGGCGGCACCGGATTCGGTGTCGGCGGCGGCGTGCTCGTCGAGCTGCCGTTGACGGAGATCTTTTCGGTGATGGTGCGCGGTGCGTTCGATCCGCTGAGCGCCGACGAGACGACCGAAGCCGACATCGGCCCGGTCAACGACAGGGTCACCAACGAGCCGGTCCCGGCCGCCAGCGGCTACTCGTTCGACGTCGCGCTGCGGATGATCGGCGCCGACGTCACGCTCGGCATCCGCCCGTTCGACGTGCCGGTGACGTTCAGGATCGGACCCGAGCTGTCGTCGCCGATCTCGACGAATCTCTTTCAAGAGGAGGAGGCCCTCAGCCCCGCCGGGCTGGTGTTCATCGGACCGAACAACGAGAACACGCGCGTACGCAACTCCTACTCCGGCGAGCTGCAGAATACGGCGCTGCGTGTCGGCGCGCTCATCGGCGTCGACTACGAGCTGCCGATGAACGCGCAGCAGACGCTGCTGCTCGTGCCCGAGCTCGCATACTCGTACGCGTTCACCGACGTGCGCACGGACATGGACTGGAAGGCGCACCAGCTCCGGCTCGGCCTCTCGATCAAGTACTCTCTGCCCGTGCCGGTCGCGCCGCCCGTGGTGGTCATTCCGCCGCCGCAGGAGCCGAGGCTCGCCGCGGCGCTCGACATGGTCAGCGTCAGCTCCGACGGCGTCGAGCATCAGAACGTTCCGATCCGCGTCGAGGAGTTCATCAACACCGAGACGCGCGCGTTCCTGAACTACATCTTCTTCGAGGAGGGCTCGAGCGAGATCCCGTCGCGCTACACGGTCTACCTCGACGACGCCCAGCGCCGCTTCAACACCGCCGAGCTGCACGACAAGAGCAAGCTCGAAGTGTACTACCAGAGCCTCAACGTGCTCGGATCCCGCCTCGTGCAGTACCCGGATGCGCGCATCACGCTGACCGGCACCAACGCCAACGTCGGCCCCGAGCAGGGCAACGTCGAGCTCTCGCGCCGGCGCGCGGAGGCCGTGCGCGACTATCTCGTGCGCGCCTGGGGCATCGACACGAAGCGCATCGCGGTCGAGGCGCGGAACCTGCCGTCGGTCCCCTCGAACCCCGACTCCGCCGACGGAGTTCAGGAGAACCGCCGCGTCGAAGTGACATCGAATCGCATCGAGATGCTCGCTCCGGTCACGACGACGGACACGATCCGCACGATCGATCCGCCGATCCTGCGCCTTCGCGGCACGCAGACGGTCGACGCCGGACCGGGCCGCTGGAAGATCGCGATCACGCAGGGCGCCAGAACGCTCGGCGCGCTCGAGGGATCGGGCACGCCGCAGCCGGCGATCGACTTCAACCTGCTCGACGATCCGTCGCGCATACCGCTGACGAGCGAGAAGATCATCGCGACCTACGAACAGTTCGACGAGCGCGGCCGGAGCATGAGCTCGACCGACGAGGCCCGCGTCGAGCAGGTGACGATCCAGCGCAAGCGTGAAGAGCGACTCGGGGATATCTCCTACGAGCGCTACAACCTCATCACGTTCGAGTTCGACCGCGCAGTACTCTCGCCGGTCAACCGAATGATCGCCGACATCATCCGCGGCCGCATCCGACCAACGTCGCAGGTCGAGATCGTCGGCTACACCGACCGCCTCGGCATGGCCGACCACAACCTCGAGCTCTCCCGAAACCGCGCCCTCTCAACGGCACAAGCCCTGGGCGTACCCGAAACGAAAGCCCGCGGAGCCGGCGAAAACACGGAAATGTTCGACAACGACCTCCCCGAAGGCCGCTTCCTATCAAGAACAGTAGACGTGACGGTGATGACAAGAATCGAACCCGGCCGCTGACGCCCCCTGGCCGCAGGCCTGTCCCCTGGCCAAGGGCCTGTCCCCTGGCCGAAGGCCTGTCCCTGGCCACCGGCCAGTCCCCGCGAGCGAAGCGAGCTACCGCAGCGCGAGCGCCATTTCGATCATCTGCCGGGGGATGTCGTCGTGGTTGGCCGAGGGCTTCAGAGCGTCCTCGAGCGGGACGCGGTTCGGCGGTCCGCCGACGTGGAAGGCTCCGAAGAACCCACTGCCCGCCTGCTCTCGAATGCACTGCACCATGTGGAAGGCGATCCAGTTCGCGCGGATCACGTCGGCGACGGTTGCCTCGCCGCCGCGCTGGAAGTAGCCCATGTCGACGGTCCGGATCTCGTGCCGGCTGTCGCGCCGCTCGAGTGAGTCCGAGAGGATCGCGCGGATCGACTCGAGCGACTTCGGGTAGGCCTCGCTGACGATGATGCGCGTGTCGCGGTCGCGCGCCTCGACCATGTCGGCGATCGCCTCGAAGTTCACCCGCTCGCTCGGACGGATCACGTACTCGGCGCCGGAAGCGATGCCCGCGTAGAACGGCAGGTAGGCGGAGCTGCGGCCCATCGATCCGATGAGGTAGACTCGGCGGTGCGCCGAGGCGGTGTCACGGATCCACTCCATCATCTCGAGACTTCGCGTCAGCGCCGAGTAGAATCCGAGGGCGGTGCCCAGGGTGTTCGCGACGTCGTTGTCGATCGAGGCCGGCGTGAAGAGGATCGATCGCTCGGTACCGTTCTCGCGCAGCAGGCGGTCGAGCGTGCTGGCCGCGCGAAGGCTGCCGTTGCCGCCGCAGACCAGCAGGGCGTCGAAGCCAGCCTCGAGGAAGTTTCGCACGAGCCTGTCCTGCAGCTCCCGGATGTGCGCCAGCTCCGGCGCCCGCATCGTGCCGAGGATCGTGCCGCCGAGCCGGTTGATGCCGGCGGTGTCGATGTTGGTCAGTGGTCGGTACTTCGGCTCCAGCAGGCCGACCCATCCGTCGAGCACTCCGAAGACTCTGCTGTCGGGAAGCACGTGGAGCGCCGAGCGTACGGCGGAGCGCACGAACGCATTCATCCCGGGGCAGTCGCCGCCACCGGTCAGGATCGCAATCTTCATGGTTCTGGTTTCGTGGTCGCAGTGCGACACGCCGTCGCGGGGACTGCCCGTCGGCGTGATCCGGAGCGGGCAATAATACGGCCATCGAGGGGAACCGCGGGCCCACGTCGAGGCTCCGGCGAAAGGGTAAATTTCCGCGACCGTCGCGGATTGTCGCTGCGCAGCCACGGTTCCGAGCGTAATGTTGTCCCAGATAGTGCGGTCCGGCGACGAAACATGTCAATGGTTTCCGTGTCTGTCATCAATGGGTCACGCAGGTTCGATAGCTTGCGGCCAAGAATTCACCATCCGGCGCCTGGTCCAAGGCGCGGATGACACGCACCGTCACTTCCCGCCCGGCCCTCGAGCCATCGATCGTCGGGGACGTACCGAAGCCACGAACACACTTTCTACGGAACGCCGGACTCGCGATGGAAATCACAGAGCAGAACTGGCCCGACATACAGCGAACGCTGGAAGGTGAGGATCCCGAGGTCCTTCGTCTCGCCAGCACGATCATGGTCGGGCGATACATGATCCGGGAGGACACCGCGCGGAAGCTCATGCGCCGCGGACGCGTCCCAAAACATCTCTGCGAGAAGCTGCGCAAGCAGGGCGTCTAGGGCGCCGATCGCACACGAGGAAGGCCCGGTCGGACCATAGTGTCCGATCGGGCCTTCCCTGTTTGTCCGCGATCCTGTTTGCCGATCACGCACCGGCGGGTGGCGTCGCCTCGGTAACCTCCCGCGGTGCGAAGGGTCATTTCTCTGACAGACAAATCCCCACTGTACCGAGGCCGCCATGATCCGTTCCGTGACCACTTGCGCGTTGGGCATGCTGCTGTTCGCCGCTGTCGCCGGCGCCCAGCAATGGCAGTACGTCGATTCGATGGCGACACCCCGCCGCATGCATACCGCGACGCTCATCGACGGAGCCCGCGTGCTCGTCGCCGGCGGCACCAACGAGCGGCACCGGGCGGTCGCGTCCTGCGAGCTCTTCGAGATCGCGATGCTCCGCTGGTCGCCTGGACCATCGATGTCGATCCCGAGGGAGCGACATACCGCCACGACCCTCGCCGACGGACGAGTCGTGGTGATCGGTGGCAACACCCAGGACAACCAGTCGAACCGCGTGACCGCGAGCGTCGAGATCTTTGATCCGACGAGCAACGCCTGGTCGGATGGTGGCTCGCTCCTGACGGGCCGGCAGAACCACACCGCTACGCTCCTTCCCGACGGCACGATCCTCGTCACCGGTGGCTTCAACGAAGCCCGGGGCGACGTCTTCCTGGCGTCGAGCGAGATCTACGATCCGCTGACCGGGCGATCGCGTTCGGCCGCGCCGCTGCCGCAGAAGCGAATGGACCACCAGGCATTGCTGCTGCACGACGGGCGGGTGCTCGTCGCCGGCGGGCGGATCGGCGGCTGGGACGGGGACTACCTGAGCCGTGCTGATATCTACGACCCGTCGCGTGATGAATGGTCGACGATCGACCCGATGGCCCAGAGCAGGATCACGGGCTTCACGATGGCGCGGTTCTCCGACTCGACGGTCCTCGTCGCCGGCGGTCGCAACGCTCCCACGTCGTCGGCCTCGAGTGCCGAGATGCTCGACACCCGCTACTCGCAGTGGCAGGTGATCGATACGATGCGGCTGCCGGTCACATGGCAGGCGGGAGCGATGCTCGCCCACGATCGGTATCTGGTCACCGGCGGCTTCGTCGACGCGATCTGGCACAGTCCGGACAGCGTCGACGCGACCGGAACGTGCGAGTGGTACGACAAGGCCGCACGGACATGGCTCTTCGCGCCGAGGCTCAACCAGGTCCGCGCCGAGCACACGATCATGGCCTTCAAACGCCGCCGCGGCGACAGCTTCGAGGAGCTCGTCATGGTGATGGGAGGCATTACCGGCAACGAATCGATCACGAGGACCTGCGAGATCCTGAAGGTCGACGAGGAGTCGATGGCCAGCTACGCGCTCGGCCAGTTGCCGAGCGGAGGAATCGACGGCGGGGGCGACGGCGGCACGAGGATCAGAGTGACCGGCAACGGCGGCGGCGTCCCGGCGCTGTTGATCATGACCCGCGCGCCTGAGATGATCCATGTCGAGCTCCTCGGCGCCGACGGACGCGTGGTGCGCACGCTGATCGACAGATGGCTCGAGCCGGGAATGCTCCGGCTGCCCGTGCCGGGCGAGCTGGCGAACGGAGCGTACATCGTGCGGGCACGAGGTGCCGCTGGTGAGACCGTGGCGAAGCTCGTCGTGCGCCGATAAAGCAATCCTGCCACCAGTGGTGCACGGTGCACCGCTGGTGGCAGGAGATTGTCGGGATCAACTGTCGGGATCGCGCGTCAGTTCAGCGGGAAGTACCCTGCCGCCTTCACCTCGGCCTGTCCCTCGGGTCCGAGCACCCAGTCGACGTAGTCCTTGGTCGCGCCGGCCGGCGCGCTCTTGAGGTAGAAGAACAGGTTCCGCGACAGCGGGTACGCGCCGGAGCGGATGTTCTCCTCGGTCGGAGCGACCGCCTCGCCACCACCACCGGAGAGCTTGAGCTGCTTGACGCCCTGGGTGTACGCCTCGCCGCCGTAGCCGATGCCACCCTTGTCCTTCGAGACCGCGTTGACGACGGCCGACGTGCCCGGCATCGTCTGGGTCTGCGGCGCGAAATCCCCCTTGTCGAGGACGTGCTCCTTGAAGAACTCGTACGTGCCGGAGCTGTTCTCGCGACCGTAGAGGATGATGTCCTGGTCAGGTCCGCCGACCTCCTTCCAGTTCTTTACCTTGCCGAAGTAGATGTCGCGGACCTGCTCGACCGTGATCTGCTCGAGCGGATTCGACTCGTTGACGTAGATCGCGATGCCGTCCTTGGCTACCGGAATCTCGACGACGTCGCCACCGAACTTCTCGCGAACCTGCTTGCGCTCCTCCTCCTTCATCGGTCGCGAGGCGTTGGCGATCTCGGTGGTGCCGTTGATGAGTGCCGAAATTCCGGTGCCGGAGCCGCCGCCGGTGACCTGGACCTGGATCTCGGGGTGCTTCTTCGCATAGGCCTCGGACCAGCGCTGGGCCAGGAGAATCATCGTATCGGAGCCCTTCTGGGTGATGACCTCCTTGCGCGAGCCCTCGTCGGCGCCGCGACCGCGCTCGCGCTTTTCACCACAGCTGGCGATGACCAGCGCGGCGAGAAGAACCAGAATGACGTTACCCCACAAACGCTGCATTGCTTTGTCTCGGAAGATTGTGATCTGCAATGTTACGGACCGATGATGCGCGTCCAGTGTTAAGAGTCGGAAACATCGCACATGAGGAGGCTCCCGCAATGCGGACAGGATCTATCATCATCCATAGGAATCCGTCGGAGACGTCGCCATTTTCGGACCGCATTCTCTCACTCCCTGGGGAATCTCTCCCGTGAATCAGCTCGTCGATCGCTTCGGCCGTCGCCATACCTATCTCCGCATCTCGGTCACCGACCGGTGCAATCTGCGCTGCAGCTACTGCATGCCGCACGAGGAGATGGTGTGGAAGGAGCGTTCGGAGATTCTGTCCTACGAGGAGATCGTCCGCGTCGCCGAGGTCGCGGTATCGATGGGGGTCGAGAAGATCAGGGTGACGGGTGGCGAGCCGCTCGTGCGCTCGGACATCGAGAGACTGTTGAATCGTCTGCGGGCGATCGAGGGACTGCGCTCGCTGGCGCTGACGACCAACGCGGTGCTGCTGGCCAGGAAGCTCCCGGCGATCCGCGCGTCGGTCGACTCGATCAACATCTCGCTCGACACGTTCCGGCGCGATCGGTTCCTTTCGTTGACGCGACGCGACAACCTCGAGGAGGTCCTCGCCGGCATCGACGCGGCGCTGGAGGCGGGCTACCGGAATCTGAAGGTCAACGCGGTGGTCATGCGCGGGCTCAACGACGACGAGCTGCTCGACTTCGTCGCGTTCACGGCGACGCGCCCGATCGCGGTGCGCTTCATCGAGTTCATGCCGTTCGCCGGCAACCAGTGGAGCGCGGCGCAGTGCATGCCGATGGCCGAGATGCTCGAGGCGATCGAGACGCGCTACGACCTCGAGCCGATCGATCCCGGTCCGCATCCGATCAGCCGCGACTTCACGATCGTCGACCGCGACAGCGGGCTGCGCCACGAGGGCTCCATCGGCGTGATCGCGTCGATGTCGACCCCGTTCTGCGACAGTTGCTCGCGCCTGCGCCTGACGGCCGAGGGGATGATCATGCCCTGCCTGCACTCGCCGCTCGAGTTCGACGTTCGCCGAGCGATCCGCGGCGGCGGCGACGACCAGGCGATCGCCGACGTCTTCCTGCAGGCGCTTGGAGCCAAGCCGAAGGAGCATCCGCCGGCCGAGGAGCTCATGGCCCAGTCGGGCCGTGTGATGATCCAGATCGGTGGTTGAGGCTCAGCTACCCGCCTACTTGGTCATCGTCATCACCGCCATCCACGCCCATCCGCGCAGCGGAGGAACGAGCGCCATCAGCACGCGATCGATCGTCTCGGTAATCGCGTAGAGGGGGCCGAACAGAGGCGAGTTCCGGAAGGGGACCGTCGCCAGCGACGTGATGTGGAAGTACTTCACATCGACCCTGCTGTAGATCGACCGCGCGTGCTCGATGTCCGAGAGCATGAGCGGATGCTCGTCCTCGGTGCGCATCTCCGGCGTGCGGTTGCGATACCAGTTGATCAGCGCGTTGTGCCCCATCGGCTCCATGAAGATCGAGACGCCGCCGGGCTTGAGCACGCGGTGGATCTCGCGGTAGCAGGCATCGAGGTCGAGGTGATGCAGGATGCCGGTGCCGCAGACCTGATCGAAGTGGTTGTCGGGCAGCTCGAGCGCTTCGGCGTTCATGACGTGCAGGTCGATGCGGTCGGCGAGTCCCTCGGCTTCGGCGCGGCGTCGTGCGACCTCGATCGCGCCGGGCGAGATGTCGATGCCCGTGACCATCGCCCCGCGCCGTGCCAGCTCGAACGTGTTCGATCCGGTTCCGCAGCCGTAGTCGAGCACGCGCCGGCCGGAGACGTTCGCGAAGACGCGCTCGAGGAAGTACTCCTGCGAGTTCCGCGCGGCCGCGTAGAACTTCTGCGTCGGCACGCGCGTGTCGTCCTCGGCGACGTGGTCGTGGAACTCGGCCTCGCGCTGAAGGCGCGCCGCCACCTCGTCGTGCTCGGTGCTGGGGATCGTCCGGGTCATGTTGTCTGTGTCGATGTGAGGGATGCCGGCAGAACCGGACCACCAATGTAAGGAATCGAGGTCCTATCGGGCGATGCCGTCATGAGAGCGGGCGCGGCCGAGGCGCAGCAGCCGCAATCCGTTGAACACGACGATCAGCGAGGCTCCCATGTCCGCGAAGACCGCCATCCAGAGCGTCGCGTGGCCGGCAACGGCGAGGCCGAAGAAGACGAACTTGAGCCCGAGCGCGATGCCGATGTTCTGCCAGAGCACGGCCCGCACACTTCGAGCCAGCCGGATGAACTCCGGCAGTTTCAGCAGGTTGTCCTCCATCAGGGCGACGTCGGCGGTCTCCAGCGCGATGTGCGAACCGGCGACGCCCATTGCGAAGCCGACCGACGACTGCGCGAGCGCCGGCACGTCGTTGATGCCGTCGCCGGCCATGCCGATGGGGCCGACGGTCTTCTGGAGCTCTTCGATCGCGTTGATCTTGTCGATCGGCAGAAGATCGGCCCGTACGTCGTCGATGCCGGCGAGTCCGGCGATGCTGCGCGCGGTCTTGTCGTTGTCACCGGTCAGCAGGTAGGTTTTCAATCCCAGCTCGTGCAGCTCGGCGATCGCGGCGGCGCTGCTCGAGCGCACGGCATCGGCGACGGCGATCACGCCGAGCGCCCGGCTGTCGCTCATGACGAGGATCGTCGTCTTGCCCTCGGCCTCGAGCGCGGCGAGCCGTCGCTCGACCTCGGGCGAGCAGACGTCGAGATCGTGGGCGAGTCGGTGATTGCCGACGACGACCAGATCGCCGTCGACCCGGGCGGAGGCGCCGCGGCCGGTCAGGGCGCGAAATTCGGTGACCACCGCGTCGTCGTGCGCGCCGTGCATGTGCCGGTGCGCCGCAACGATTGCCGAGGCGATCGGATGCTCGGATTTGCCTTCGACCGCCGCGGCCAGGTGCAGCAACTGCTCGCTCGTCATGCCGTCGAGCGCGACGACGTCGGTCACCGCCGGACGTCCCTCTGTGAGCGTGCCGGTCTTGTCGAAAGCAATGCCGACGAGATCGCGGCCCGCCTCGATCACCGCGCCGCCCTTGATCAGGATTCCCCGGCGCGCCGCGGCGGCCAGGCCGCTGACGATCGTCACGGGCGTGGAGATCACGAGCGCACAGGGACATCCGATCACGAGCATCACCAGACCACGATAGACCCACTCGCCAAGCGGCTCCCCGAGCGCCAGCGGCGGCACGAATGCCACAAGGATGGCGATCAGGAGCATCACCGGCGTGTACCAACGCGCGAAGCGGTCGATGAACCGCTCGGTCGTCGCCTTGTTCGCTCCGGCCTTCTCGACGAGCTGCGCGATCTGCGAGACCGTCGATTCGGCCGCGATCCGCGTAACCTCGTAGTCGAACGTCCCCGCGACGTTGATGCTGCCGGCGAACACGTCATCCCCCTCGTGCTTGTCGATCGGCATCGACTCGCCGGTGATCGCGGCCTGGTCGACCGACGAGTCTCCGTGCTTGACACGGCCGTCGAACGCGAGACGCTCTCCCGGCTTGATTCGGACGATCTCCCCCTCCTCCACCTCGTCGACCGGCACCTCCTGCCATCCGAGCCCGCGAAGCGTCGTCGCCGAGCTGGGCGCGAGCTCCATCAGCGCCCGTATCGCGTTGCGCGCGCGGGCGAGGCTGCGGGCCTCGATGAGCTCGGCGACCGCGAACAGGAAGACGACCATTGCCGCCTCGGGCCACTCACCGACGACGAGCGCGCCGATGACTGCGATGGTCATCAGGAAATGGATGTTCAGCGTGAACGATCGCAGCGATCGCCACGCCCGGTCGACCATGCGGTAGCCGCCGGCAACGACCGCGACGAGCGCGATGGCCCGCACGAGCGTCGTCTCCTCCATGCCGCCGAGCGCCAGGATCTCCGCGACGAGCGCGCCGAGGCCGGAGACGATGAGCGTCACGATCTCGAGGCGCTGGTACCACGGCTTCGGAGGCTCCTCCACGACCGCGTTCGCGCGCTCGGCGGCGGTCCGCTCGGGGACGGCCTTCATGCCGGTCGCGGCGATCTCGCGCACGAGCTTCGTCTCATCGGTTAGCGAATGGCGCACACGCACGGTGCGCGCCATCAGGTTGAACTCGAGCGTGTCGACCTCGTCGAGCGGCTCGAGACGCTTGCGGATGAGATGCTCCTCGGTCGGGCAGCACATCTCCTCGATATGAAACGTCGAGACTTTCATGGGAGGGAGTCGGGGTCAAACGGTCAATCTAGCAGGGGACGCGGGAACACGGGAGGGGATTGTGGCAGCCGCGGAGCTCCCGGCTGGATCCGCCGATCGAGATAACATCCTGCGCCTCCGCCGGGTTACCTTCCTGTTGCCGTTCCACGGGATCCCCCATTGATCGCATGCTGACGATGAGAGTTCGTGTCCTCCTGCTCCTGACGGTTCTCCTGGCACTCGCATCCGCGTCGGCGCATGCGCAGCACCCGCGACCCATTCTCATCGAGGAGGCCACGAACGCCTCGTGCGATCCGTGCGCGCGGCAGGATCCGATCTTCGCGGAGTTCCTGGCAAAGCCCGACGTCGAGCCGTACGTGACGACGCTGGTCTACCATGCGTTCTGGCCCGGACCCGACACGATGAACAAGCGCGCGCCGGCGATGAACGACGCGCGCATCCGTGGTTACTACGGGATGTTCGGGATGCCGAGCGCCGTCGTCAACGGTCGAGCGTACGCGAGCCGGACGAGCGGACTCGCCGCGAGCGTCCCGGCGGATACGAACGCGCTGCGGGCGCTCGTCGACTCGCTGCGCGGGCTCACGTCGCCGATCGCGCTGTCGGTCGTCGACACGATCGAGGACGATCGCATCAGGATCGCGACGACGATCACTGCAGGCGACACGCTCGCCGGCAGGCTGCGCGTCGCGATCGTCGAGCGTCATCACTTCTACCCCTACCCCACCGCGGGAACCAACGGCGAGGAGCACTTCCAGACGATCGTGCGCGCGATGCTGCCGACGCACGAGGGCCGGGCCGTTGCGCTCGCGTCGGGCGCGACGCTGAGTGTGCTCGACACGATCGGGCTCGATCCGGAGTGGAACCGCGCGGAGCTCTACGTCGTCGCCTTCGTGCAGGACGACTCCACGCGCGAGGTGCTGCAGGTCGCGACGACACGCGAGCGACTGCGGATCGCGGCGCGCTCTGGCGCCGTTGCGAGCGCTGACACCGCGACGCTCGCCGCATCGACGACCGCAGTTGCCACCCGCTCGGGACGCTACGTCGTCGGCATCGACGCGACGCTGCCCGAGGGCTGGACAAGCGCCGTGCGCGTCGACGGCGAGGTGCGCGACGACGGCGACACCGTGTCGCTCGCCGCGGATGTCGAGGTCCCGATCGCGGTCGCGATCGAGGCGCGCTCCGGCGTCGGCGGCAAGGGCGTCGTGCGCGTGACGCTTACGGGCGATCGCGGCGCGACCGACACGGTCGAGTATCGACTGTACTCGGGTGCGTTGGGGATTCCCGTCTTCGAGTGGTACTCGCGCTTCACGCCGGAGGTCGGCCCGCTCGTCGCCGCATCCCTCGATCGAACGGAGCACACCTACGTGATGATCCCGCGGGAGGACAGCGACCTGTTCACGCTGAGCGATCATCGCCTGGTCGTCGTGCTCGTCGGCGACGACACGCTCGACGCGGCCCAGCGGCTGCGCCTGCGCGAGCTTCTCGATCGCCGCGGTCGCCTGCTCATCTCCGGCTCGCAGATCGCGCAGTCGCTCGGCGATCTCGAGTACGATCAGACGGGGATTCCGCGCGACACCGCGTTCCTGCACACGTACCTGCACGCGACGTACATCGCGCCGACGAGCGCATCGCTTGCGGTCAACGGACTGCGCAACGATCCGATCGCCGCGAACGTCGGCTTCATTCTCAACGGAGGCCGGCGCGTGCCGGGCACGCCCGATCGCGTGCGGCCGCGACGCAACGCATTGCCCGTGTTCCACTATGGCTCGTCGCGCGACAGCATCGGCGCGCTTCGCTACGGACGGGCCGAGCACCGCGTCGTCTACATCGCGTTCGGCGTCGAAGCGATCGCCGACACCAACCAGCGCGCGACCGTGCTCGGTCGGAGCATCGACTGGCTGCTCGGCAGCGAGATCACGACCGGCGTCACGATCGCGTCCGCCGCGAGCCCGACACTCTCGATCGCGCCGAACCCCGCCTCAGCTACCGTGATCATCGATCGCACCGATGCGGGCGCCCGCACCGCCGCGACCGTTCGCCTCATCGACGTGCTCGGCCGAACCGTGCTCACGCGATCGATCGAGCCCGGCACGCGGCGCGTCGCCGTCGACGTGTCGTCGCTGTCACAGGGAGTTCATCTCGTGGTGGTCGATGACGGCACGGGCCGCACGAGCGTGCCGCTCGTGGTCGAGTAGCGAACCGCCGCCTCTGTCAGAACGTCCAGATCATCGTGAGCCGGTCGACGCCCGGCACGATCAGGAGCGACGAGCCGCTCGGGTCGAGCGCGTCGTGCAGGTGCGAGACGCCGTAGCCGCACGCGGTGCCGACCGCCGCGCCGAGGATCACGTCGCTCGCCCAGTGGCGGTCGGTGTAGATGCGGCTGAGACCCGTGATCGACGCCAGGCCGTAGAGACCGACGGTGGCGGCGGGATGATCGATGTCGGCGCTGAGCGACGAGGCGATCGCGAACACGAGCGTGGCGTGTCCCGAGATGAAGGAGTGGTTGCTGTCGTCGCTCGTGAAGGGATCGAACACGAACGGCCCTCCGTCGAACAGCGGCCGCTGTCGGCCGGCGACGACCTTGATCGTCGTCGTCAGCAGTCCGGCATAGAGCACCGATTGCCCGACGTGACGTCCCGCAATCCGGATCACCGGCCAGTCGAACGCCAGGCCCGTGACGTAGAGCCCGCCGGAGATCGCGAGCGCCGGCGTCCACGTGCCGAACCAGTTGGCCGTCTCCGCGATCGCATCGCCGTCGACGCCCTGGTTGCGGAGCGCGACCTCGCGGACGTCGTCGTCGACGGACATCGCTCCGAGGCCGAGCGCGGTCGCGCCGCCGGCGATCGCCCAGTCGCGCGTCGTCCACCGCGCAGGCGCACCGTACAGCAGCAGCGCGTCGGCGCCGAGGGCGACGATGTCGCTGACGAGTGTGTCGCCGATGTCGACGCCGGAGCTCGACGGACTCTGTGATGAGTCTGCCGGCGTTTCCTGCGGCGCTGCCTGCGGCACTGCCTGCGGCGCTGCCTGCAGCGCTGCCTGCGGCGCTGCCGGAGATGCAATCGCTACCGGCGAAGCCTGCGCTGCCGAGGCAATCGTCAGCAGAAACGTCACTGCCACTACCACAACCGATCGAGTTCTATTTCGCATGCTGCCAGCAATATGCAGAGCCGGCGCCGGCCTTGCGTGAGCACTGCGAGCCGGACTTCGTCGTCGCCGCGCACCGCGCGGTCGATGGCTCGGGCTTCGACGCCGGAGCCGTGCCTCGCGTGGATGCTCGCCTCCGCGCGCTGCCCGGCGTCTGTGGAGCATCTGTGGTATCCTCGGCATCGACCGCGGCCCTGCCCTCTCCCTTCGCGCGCGGCGCGGACTTCGGTGGCCGCTCGCTGATGTTGGCCGCGAGAATCCATCCCTCACCATCGCGCGAGCGGACGCGCACGAACTTCTTCGCGGACTCTAGCTTCACGAGCGTGTCGCCGATGGCGAGCGTGTCGACGATCTCCGAGAGGTAGTCGGCGTCGGCATACAGTCTCGCTCCGTCGTACGCGACGAAGACGGTCGGCTGGGCGAGAGACTCGAGGGCTCCCAGCAGCAGGAAGAGAACGATCGTGCGGACCATGGCAGATGGCTCGTGTGGCGTCGCCTGCCGAATCGGCGGAGGCTCGAACGACGCTCGGATCATGAAGGAATGTGGCGGCGGAGACCGCGTCGAATCTACGACCGTGGCGTGAGCGATGGCAATCCCCGGGCGCGTGTCAGCGAGCGCAGTGTGACCGCGCCGACGATCAGCGCGCCGCCGATGATCGTGACCACCGAGGGTCGCTCCGAGGCGAAGATCGCGACCCAGACCGGGTTGAGCACGGGCTCGATCACTGGCAGGAGCGCGCCCTCGATCGCGGAGACCGACTTGAGTCCCTCGACGAAGAGAATGTACCCGAGCCCGAGCTGTACGACGCCGAGCAGCGCGAGGTAGAGAAGATCGTTGGCTCCCGGCGGCGTCGCGACCGCGAACGGAAGGCCGATGACCGCGGTCAGCACGTTGCCGTAGAGCACCATCCCGATCGCGTTGCCGCCGCGGCCCATCCGGATCGCGATGACGCACAGCGCGAAGAAGACGCCGCTGACCAGGGCGAGGACGTTTCCGAAGAGCCCGCCGCTGGTCAGGCCGTCGAGCATCAGAAGAACCATTCCGCCGATCACGACGACGATCGTCAGCCAGTCGAGTCGTCCGATGCGCTCGCGGAGCATGCGGCTGCTCAGCAGCGCGACGTAGACCGGGGCCGTGTACTGAATGAGGATGGCGTTGGCGGCGGTCGTGTTCTTGTTGGCGAGCACGAAGAAGATCACGGTGCCCGCATAGGCGACCGCGCCGAGCAGCATCTCGCGGGTCATGCGCGGACGTGCGCCGCGCATGTACATCCAGACGAGCGCCGCCGCGATGGCGCTGCGCCCGCCGGCGACCGCAAGGCCGTTCATCTCGACGAGCTTGATCCACAGACCGCCGAAGCTCCAGAAGAGTGCCGCGCCGACGACGAAGAGAATGCCACGCAGATGGTGCGACTCGCCGCTGCGCTCAGTCATCGAGCGCCTCGTCAGGCGCCGCGCCGCGTGCGACGCCGGACGCCCGATCGAGCGCCTCGTCGAGCGACCCGAGCGGCGGAGTGTGATCCTCGCCGAAGATCTCGAAGCTGACCTCCCGGGTGATGATCTCGCGCACCTTCGAGCGCTCGATCATCGGCTGGTAGGTCACGTAGCAGTCGAGCGCCCGATGGAGCGCCTCGAGGTCCTCCGGCTCGACCGTCAGCACACAATCAATCTCCTCCGGACGCGACCCGCGCAATCCGAACGGCGAGCCCTTGGCGATGGGATCGTCGGCGCTGAGGGTGAACATCGCGAGGCGTCGGAGCCACGAGGCATGCTCGTCGCGAAGCTCGACGTAGACGCGCTTGACGATCGCGTGCGTCACGAGATGGTCCTCGAAGCCGCTGACGCCGAAGACCGCGTAACTGACCACGATATCCGGGCGCAGTCGCAGGATGTGCTCGCGGACGATCGCTTCGAGATCGCGGGGATCGAGCTCCTTCAGTCCGTTGTCGGGCAGGTCGAGCACGGTCATGCTCGTCAGGCCGAGCACGCGCTCGACATCGAGCATCTCGCGGTAGCGGGTCAGGCCCATCTCCTCGATCGAGAGACCGAGGTCGAACCGTCGCTTCGTCGCGCCGCCGCGCGTCAGCGTCAGCAGATGCACCTCGCTGCCGGTGCGCACCTGCTGCGCCATTGCGGCCGCCGGTCCGAATGACTCGTCGTCGGGATGCGGGAAGATGTAGAGGTAGCGCATGGTGCTATGCCTCGCCGCCGGTGAGTCCCTCGATGCACTCGGGACGATCGACCGACGGCGAGTTGACGGCCGTGCTCACCTCGTAGGCGCGGATCATCTCCGCGGGCGGAGGCGCCAGCAGCGCATCGAGCTCGCGCGCGGTGGCGCGGGGATCGAGCCACAATTCGAGCGACGGGATGTCGAGGATCAGCGGCATCCGGTCGTGGATCGGCTTCATCACCGCGTTGGCGCCAACGGTGATGATCGCGCACGTGACGTGCTGCGATCCGTGGCCGTCGTTGACGTTGCTCCAGAGTCCGGCCATGCCGAAGACGCCGCCTTCCTTCAGGGTGATGCGGTAGGGATGCTTCTCGCGGCCCACCTTCTGCCACTCGTAGAAGCCGTCAGCCAGCAGCGCGCAGCGCGAGCTCCGATAGGCGCCCTTGAAGTACGGCTTCTCGGCGATGGTCTCACCGCGCGCGTTGATGACCGGCTTCATCTCGCGCTCCGGCTTTGCCCACGACGGCAGGTATCCCCACTCGAAGATCTCGAGCCGGGGATGCGGGTCGGCGACGATGCCGAGCACGGGCTGGCTCGGCGCGATGTTGTAGCGGCGTGGGTGCCGCAGCTCCTCCGGCACCTGCAGCTCGAGCAGCCTCAGAAACTCCTCGACGTCCGTTGCCAGCGTATATCGACCGCACATCTGCCTGACGCTCTCCGTTGTTGAATGCCATGAGCCCCGCGCCGTCGCCGCTGGCGCACTCGAGCGGACAGTCGCGCGCGGACGGCACGCGACGCACGTGACTCAGCGGACGACCAGTCGTCCCAGCTCGATCTCCTCGCCGCCGCTGAGCTCCAGCAGATAGACACCCGGTCGGAGCTCGGACAGAATCGCGTCGCGTGAATCGCGCGCGACCTCGACGTCGCGCACGACGCGTCCCTGCACGTCGAGCATTCGCAGTCGAGACGCCGGACGCGTCCAGCCGACGCGCACGCTCGAGACGGCGGGGTTCGGCGCGAGCATCAGACGCTCGCGTGCGATGTCCCTTCGCACGCCGGCGATCGTCGGACGGTAGCGGAACGTCGCGTTGGAGTAATCGAACGGCGCGCTCGCGCCCGTCGCGTTGACGCGCACGAGCAGCGACGTCAATACGGTGTCGGCCAGGTGCGGCACGCGATACTCGTACTGTCCGATCGTCGCGGTCATGCCCTGTGCGATCGTCCTGCCCCAGCTCGCGCCGCCGTCGGTCGACAGCGCGATGTCGACCTTTGCGACGCCGGCCGAGCGCCAGCGCACCATCGCGAACGAGCCCTCGGCCCACTCGTCGGTCGGCAGGTTGGGCGAGAGCACCTCGATGAACGAATCCTCCTCGGGCTCCACGATCGAGAACACGGCGTTCGACGTGTCGCCGATCGGTCCGGCGACGACGCGCACCAGCGCCTGGCGCGTGGTCGAGTCGGGGATCGCCCACGCGATCGAGCCGGCGGCAGCGTCGGCCGAGCCGATCGCCCGCCAGGTCGCGCCCGCATCGAGCGAGTAGCCGATGTCGAGCGTCCCTGCCAGGTCGGCCACGCTCCACGTCACGTTGATCGTCGTATCGGTCGGGAACGACTCGCCGCCGTTCGGGAAGAGCACGGTGATGGTCGGGACGATCCGGCGGCGCAGCTCGAAGCTACCGTCGGACGCATCGCTTCCGAGCTCCGTCGTCACGCGGATGCGGTAGGTGCGTCCGGGCGCCGGAGCCGGCGGCGTCGCGCTCGACCACACGATCGAGCTGATCGCCGGTCCGCTCGGCCGCGTGATGATGCGCGTCCAGGTCGCGCCGTCGTCGCTCGAGAGATCGACGGCGATGTTCGCGGTCGGACCCGACGCGGCCCAGGCGATCGTGATGTCGTCACCGACGGTGTAGACCTCGCCGCCGTCGGGAACGAGCAGGCGGATGAACGGTCGCGGCGTGATCGGGTCGACGATCTGGAAGATCCCCGTCTCGCCGATCGTCGGTCCGTCGGCGTCGAGGATGCGGATCTTGCCGAGCGACGTGAGCGTCGTCGGCACGGCCCACTCGTACCACCCGCGACGCGCGTCGACGCTCGTCGCCAACCGCTGCCACGAGCCGGGAGTACCTCCGGTAGGACTGTACTCGATGTGCACGCGGGCGATGCGTCCGGCCAGCCACGTGATGACGTGGGTCGAGCCCCGGATGACGCGATCCTGTTCGGCCGGCGAGTAGATCGCGATCGAGGGCGCCTCGAGCACCGTGAAGACTCCATCGGACAGGTCGAAGAGATCGTCGCGATCGACGTCGGTGACGCGGATGCGGCCGAAGAGCGTCGGATACCCCGGCATGAAGCTGAGCGTGCCGAGCGATGCGTCGACGGCGCTGTCGACGACGATCCAGATGCGGCCTCCGTTCGGCGAGTACTCGACGCGCACCGCGCGCGATTCCGGCGCGCTCCAGCGCACCACCACCGGATCGGTCATCTCGTAGCTCTCGCCGCCGTTGGGCGCGAGAACGACGGGCGCCTGCTGCGCCGACGCGACGACCACGGCGAGGAGCGCAACGAGAGCCGGAACGGCGATGCGAGCGAGCGTGCGTACCAGGACGCGGACGGAAGGGAGGTATCGGTGCTCCATGCTCGACCTGAAGGGTGAATGGAGGGGAAGAACTGCTCTACGAACTTGCGGAACTCTCGGGGACCCGCAACGCGCCGCGCTTGCGAATCGACATGCCGGTGAGGCTGCGGATCAGCGCGGCGACGCGGCCGAGCAGCAGATACGCGCCCGGATCGTGCACGGTGACGGGTCGGTAGCGCCGGTTCGCCGGCTCCAGCACGACACGCCCCGCGATCTCGAAGTACCGGCGCACCACCGGCACACCCTCGAGCCGAGCGACGACGACCTCGCCGTTGCGCACCATCTGCGCCCGGCGCACCAGCAGCAGATCGCCGTCGTTGATCCCCGCATCGCTCATCGAGTCTCCCTCCATCGTGAAGAGAAACGCCTCCTCGGTGCCGACGAACTCCGCGTCGAGCATCATCGAGCGCCCATACTCGAGCGCCTCGCCCGGGCCCGCGGCGGGATCGAGCACGGGAACCGGAATCGCCGCGGAGACGCCGCGCAGGCGGATGCCGCGGCTGCGTCCGTCGCGGCGAAGCTCGAGCTGGCCCTTCTTCTCGAGCGCATTGAGATGCTTGCGGATGGCGCTCTGATGAATCCGGAAGTGCGCCGCGATCTCACGCTCGGCAGGAGGCTGCTGGTGCTTCGATATGAAGAGCTCGATGAATTTGAGGATGGAGGCCTGTCGCGGTGTCAGTTCCTGCATGAGCACGGGGCACGACGGTGCCGATGGTGACGGGGTGAACACGGTGTTCCGGCGAACACGCTGAATCTACCGGAGATGAGGGTATCGACAAAGCGGATTGCTCGGGCAACGCCGCGCGCGAGCCGGCGCGCAAGCCGCGCTTCCGAGGCCGTCGGGAGCGATCCGGATCCCCCGAGCAGGAGCGCCCGCCAGCATTGCCGTTTCGTCACGGGTCAGGTCCCCGGCGCGGGCTATATTCAGCGCTCCGCCCGAAGGCGGACGCCGCCCGATGGCGGACGCCGCCCGATGGCGAGGGCCGCCCGATGGCAACGGCCGCCCGGTGGCGAGGGCCGAGGCGAAAGCCGCCCGACCGCTCACGCCGCCCGATGGCAAAGGCCGCCGTTTCGGCGGTCGTCGTCAGACTGCGGCGGAGCGACCCGACGAGGACCGACCCCCTACGAGCCGATGACTTCTGCGCACGCACGGCGACTCCTCCTGCTGATGGTCACCGGAGCCCTCGGGCTCCTTGCCGGCGCCGTCGGCGTATCGGCGCAGCCGGCGGATACCCTCCGCCACACCGACATCGGCAATCTGCGGCTGTCGATCTCGAACTTCGGGACGATCGGCAGCGGCTTCAGCGGATGGCCGCGCGTGCCGTCGGCGGAGTATCCGCGCAACTCGGGACTCGAGCATCTGTTCATCGGCGGTCTGTGGGTCGGCGGCATCCGGGACGTCGCCGGCAACCGGGTCGTCTCGGTCAGCACCGGCGCGGTCGACATCTCGGCCGTGCGCGACGCCGCCGCGGGATTCGAGCTCACCGTCGAGCCCTCGATGCGCATGCGCGAGCGCTCCAGCGACATCGAGTCTCCCTTCTACTCCCCCACGGCCGTCAGCCAGCAGGACTTCCTCGCGGACTTCGTCGACACCAACCGCACGCTTCCCGGCAGCAGCCGCGCCCAGCAGATCCCCGAGCACGAGTACCCACTGGGACTCGCGGTGCACATGGAGAGTTACGCCTGGAGCTATCCGTTCGCCGACAACTTCGTCATCCTCCGCTACGTCGTCCGCAACGTCTCGACCGTGCGCATCGACAGCGTGCACGTCGGACTCTGGGCCGACGCGGTCGTGCGCAACACGCAGGTGTATCCTCCCGGCGGCTCTGCGTTCTTCGCGTCCGGCGGCAACGGCTTCGACGATTCGCTGCGCATGACCTACGAGTGGGATGCGAGCTCGGGCGACGGCGCGGCCGACGGCTACCTCGCCGTCAAACTGCTCGGCGCCGAGCCCGGGCTCGCCGCGACGCACTTCAACAACTGGCAGTTCCGCAACTCGACCGGCGCGGCGTGGACGATCTCGCCGACCGACGACATCGACCGCTTCGCGCGGCTGTCGTCGAGCTTCCTCGGCGCCGACATCACCGCCGTGCGCGCGCAGCTCGCGCTGCCGTCGAACCGCTCGATGATGGTGTCGGCCGCCGGCCTCGGCTCGCTCGAGCCGGGCGACAGCGTCGAGGCGGTCTTCGCGGTGATCGCGGCGAAGAAGCCCGGCGCGACGCAGACCGACGAAAAGTCACAGCGCCGCCTGCTCGAGGCCGCGGCCGGATGGGCGCAGCGCGCCTACAACGGCACCGACCAGAACGGCAACGGCACGCTCGACTCCGGCGAGATCGACCTGCGTGGCAACGGACAGATCACGCGCTACGTCCTACCGGCGCCGCCGCGCTCGCCGCGCATGCGCGTCGTGCCGGAGAGCGGTCGCATCACCGTGTACTGGAACGACGCCGCCGAGAGCTCGGTCGACGTGCTGACCAATCGCCGCAACTTCGAGGGCTATCGGATCTACCGCTCGAACCCGGGCGACGACCTCGACGGCGTCGTCGACAGTCTCGCGCTCGTCGCCGAGTACGACATCGTCAACACCGAGGGCCTCAACAGCGGACTCGAGCGCGCGCTCGTCGTCGACGAGCAGGGACGTCCCTCCCCCATCCGCCTGCCCGAAGACACCGCGACATATCGCTATCGGCTCGTGCTCGACAGCCTACTCAACGGCTGGCAGTACGTCGTGGCAGTGACGGCATTCTCGAGCGCGGACGACGCGGCCGGCATTCCCTCGCTCGAATCCTCAAGCATCGTCGGCGCCCGACGCGCCGTGCCCGGCACGGTCGCTGCGAGCGGCCGCGAGGTCGGCGTCTATCCGAACCCCTATTACGTCCGCGCGTTGTGGGACGGCTCGGGAGAGCGGCTGCGAAAGATCTATTTCTACAACCTCCCCGCCCGTTCGCGCATCACGATCGTCTCCCCCGCCGGCGACATCGTCGCGACGCTCGAGCACGACGCCGCGACCTACACGGGCGACGATCTGCGGTGGTTCCAGACGCTGAGCGACGGCACGCAGCAGCTCGCCGGAGGCGAGCACGCATGGGACCTGATCACCAGCGGCGACCAGGCGCTCGCGACGGGGATCTATCTCTTTGCCGTTGAGGATCTTGCGTCGGGGGAACGCTCTTTCGGACGCTTCGCCGTGCTTCGCTGAGGGGGGACAGGCTCGCTTTGCGAGCCAGGGGACAGCCCCGAGGTCGGGGCAGGGGACAGGCTCGCTGGGCGAGCCAGGGGACAGCCCCGCGGACGGGGCAGGGGACAGGCTCGCTGGGCGAGCCAGGGG
>Ga0247823_10000933_pt1 | contig 24716 bp, 22 predicted proteins | sample 13C_PalmiticAcid_2_FD_192426 | JGI IMG/M metagenome (GOLD analysis project Ga0247823, IMG submission 192426) | Soil microbial communities from agricultural site in Penn Yan, New York, United States - 13C_PalmiticAcid_Day30 | ecosystem: Environmental > Terrestrial > Soil > Agricultural land... | reverse complement strand
CGAGCTAGGCACACCACTGCTCGATGCTGACCGGCTCACCGGCCCAGTTGAGCACCGTCGCGGGAACCGACGCGGCCCGCAACAGGGCCGGGACCATCCGCACGTAGTCGTCCTGGTGGATCAGGCTGAAGGTATTCGGGCCATCGGGATGTACCGCGATCGGCTCCCCGGCGACGATCGCCTCCAGATGCTCGGCGGGCCAGCCGATCCCCGGTCCGTACCAGGCGCCCAGCCGGCCGATCGTCGAGGGCAGGTCGTAGAGCCGCGCCGCGGTGCGGACAACCGCCTCGCAGGCGATCCGGACGATGCTGTACGTCTCGTCGCGCGAACGGTGGTGGTCTCCCAGCGGCGCGTCCTCGGTCCGCGGGACGTGGTGCGCGTTGTGATAGACGCCCGTGGTGGACCAGTGCAGGAAGCCCTTGGCATTGCGGCAGTGGCGCATGAGCAAGCCGGTCGCTTCGGCGTTGGCGGTGAGGTCGCGGTTGAAGTCGCCGCCGCGACTGCGCACATCGACGAAGTTCAGGACGTAGTCGAAGTCGGCGGGCAACTGGCCGAGCCCTTCCGCATCCGGATCCCCCGAGACGCAGCGGACGCCGGCCTTCTCCAATTCCTCACGGATCTGCGGCCGGGAGAAGCGAGCCAGCCCCCAGACCTCGTTGGATTGGGCCAGTGCCAGCGTGATCGGCTTCGAGACGGGACGGTGCGGTCCGACGATGAGGATCTTCGCCCCGGCGAGATCGAGTGCGGCGGTCATCGGGTCTGCTCCGCGACGACGGGGTTCTCGAGGGTGCCGATTCCCTCGATCTCGATGCGCACGACATCGCCGGGCGCCAGGAAGCGCGGCGGGTCCATCCGGATTCCGGTGCCTGCCGGTGTGCCGGTCATCAGCACGTCGCCGGGCAGCAGCGACAGCCGCTCGGTGAGGTGCTCGATTTGCTGGGTGATCCGGTTGAGCATGTCTGCTGTCTTCCCGTCCTGTCGTAGCTCGTCGTTTACCCAGGTCCTGATGCGCAACGCGTACGGGTCCGAGATCTCGTCCGGCGTGACGAGCCATGGGCCGATCGGGCTGTTGCCGGTGTAGGACTTGGCGAGCATCACCGTCGGGGACTCCGCCAGCCAATCGTGATTGGTGACGTCGTTGACGACGGTGAAGCCGGCGATGACCGAGTGTGCTTCGTCGTCACCCCGGATGGCGTGGGCCTCGCGGCCGATCACGACGGCGAGTTCGCCCTCGTAGTCGACACGCGGCGCCGACGCAGGCACGACGATCGGCGCGCCGTGACCGGCAAGGCTGCTCGGCGATTTGCTGAACCACACCTGGCGTCCGCGGTGCCGCACGTCTTCCGGTTTGCGGATGTAGTTGCGGCCGATTCCCAGCATCTGCGGCGGATCGCACACCGGCGGACACAGGCGGACATCCGCCAGCCGGATCGACTCCGTCGACCGATCGAGAACCGCCGCCACGGCATCGCGCGCGGCCTGGCCGCCACGCAACAGGCTGCGCATGTCGACAGCGACGTCGTCGAGGGGCACGACGCAGTCCTCACGCAGCGCGCCGAGGCGGCGCGAGCCTGCGTGCTCGAATGTCACCAGTCGCATCGCTACTTCACCACCAGGGGGTTGAGGGGAGATCCGACCGCGTTGACGATCGGCAAGGGCGCGGCGCTGAAGAGGAATTCGTACACCCCGTCGGCCGCACAGTCGTCGGCGAGCGCGTCCAGGTCGAACAGCTCGCCGACGAGCAGCCCGAGATCACGCAGTGCACCGATGTGCCAGCTGAGAATCGGCTTACCCTCCGGGCCCGGCACCGCCTCGACTGTCTTGTTGTCGGCGGCGACCATGGCGACGTCGTGGCTGGCCAGCCAGTCGATCGTGTCCAGGGCGAGGCCGGCTTGGCGACGCCGACGACGCGTTTCCGGGTCCGACAGCCAGGTACCCAGCCATCCCGTGCGTACGAGCACGATGTCGCCGGAGCGGATCTCCACACCCTGCGCGGCGGCAACCGAGTCCAGCATCGCCGCGTCGATCACGCCGGTGAACGGATCCAGCTCGGTATGACGGGCCGCGTCGAGCAGGACGCCCCGGCCGACGACGCCGCCGGCCTGGTTATGGATGCCGAGGCGCCGCGCGCCCTGTCCGGCGGTCATCAGGCCGGACCAGTAACCGTTGTAGAACGTGTGCTCATACGCGAAGTGGCCGTGACCGTCCAGTTGCGTACTCGCCTGCAACGCCAGCACCACGAGATCGTCGGAGCTCTCGATGTTCAGATGGTCGGTGTCACCGACGACCTGATCGGCTGTCGCGCGGCGGACCAGATGCAATGGCTCGCTACGGGTCCCGACGTTGGGGGCGCCGTGCCCGATCGGCAGCGCCAGCGAGAACACCTCGCCGCGCCGGACGAGCGCCGCCGCATCACGCGCGCCCTCGGCGGTCAGCAGGTTTGCCGTGCCGCGCTGGTCGTCGTCCCCCCAGCGTCCCCAGTTGTTGGGCTTGCCGGGGACGGCGCCGACGACCTTGCCGTCAGCGTCCACCGAGTAGGACGGAGGCTGCCACGGGGACAGCGGTGAGTCGGGAACATTACGCATGGTCACATCCATCGTCTAGAAGAATCTGGGCGAGTTGCCGGCGGTGGGCACGTGGTCGGCCGAACAGCGCCTGGTCGAGCTTCGCGCGCTTGAGGTGCAGGTGAGCGTCGTGCTCCCAGGTGAAACCCATCCCGCCGTGCACCTGGACGGCATCGCCGCAGATCGCCGGGCAGGCGTCGCCGGCCACGGACTTCGCCACGGCGGCGGCCTCGACCTCCGAACCACCCTGCTCGAGCGCCTCGAAGCCGCGATCGACGGCACTGCGGCTCGACGACAGGGCGATCACCATGTCGGCCAGCCGGTGCTTGATGGCCTGGAAGGACCCGATCGGCCGGTTGAACTGACGGCGCTCCTTGGCGTGTTCGACCGCGAGCTCGAGAGCACACTCGGCGGTACCGACGGCGTCGGCCATCGTGGCCAGTGCGCCGTAGGCCAGACCGGTGCGGCGCAGGGTCTGTGCGCCGTCGCCTTCGGCGAGCAATCCGTCGCCCGCGACGGGCACGCCGTCCAAGCGCACCGAGCACAGCGAGCGCGTCGGGTCCCAGCCTGCCTGCGGGGTGACCGTAGCTCGCTCGCTCAGCGGCACCACCGCGACGAAGGGGGTGTCCGGCGAGGCCACGATCAGCACGTCGGCGATGTCGGCGTCGAGGACGAACTCAGCCGTTCCGCTGACCAACAGGCCACCATCCGACGTCGTGGCTGTGAGGTCGGTCGTGTCGAAGGCGACGGTGGCGATCAGTTCGCCGGCGGCGAGACGCGGGAGCAGCGACTCGGCGGCGTCGTGGTTGTCGGCCGCGAGGATCGTCGGGACCGCGCAGCCGATGCTGGCCGTGTACGGGGTCATGGCTAGTGCTCGGCCGAGTTCGGCCAGCACCGTGGCGAGCGCCGGTGCCGTCAGGCCGACCCCGCCGTGTTGCTCGGGAACCGCGATGCCGGCCCAGCCGAGTGCGACGATCTCTTGCCACAGCTCGAGGTCGTGGCGCGCGCCGGCGTCGAGCAGCGCGTGGCGTTGGTCGGGTGAGGATCGCTGCTTCAGCAGGTCTCGTGTGACGTCACGGATCTCGTCCAGTTCGCTTGTGCTCATAGCGTCACCCTCGGTTCGCGCGGCAGGCCGAGCATGCGCTCGCCGATAACGTTGCGCTGGATCTCGTTCGTACCGCCCGCGATCGTCCACATCCAGGAGTTGATGAAGTCCTGCATGGAGTGGCCGCTCTCCCATCCGGCGCCGAGCAGCAGCCCCCGCGACAGCTGCGCGGGCAGCCCTTCGAGTTCGACGGCAAGCGTCGTGAATCGCCGCAGTGCCTCGCTGTAGAGCACCTTGGCGACGGAGGCCTCGACACCGACGCCGCCCCGCGCGACGAGCTGGTCGACCAGCTGACCACTGAGGTGTCGAAGCGCTTCCAGTTCGGCGTAAGACGCGCCGAGCGCGTCGAGCGCCCACCCGTCGGCCAGCTCCGCACTGTTCTGCGCGGCCAGCTGCTCGACGAGCCGTCGAAAGCCGAACCGAAGTCGCTCGGTCAACTCGACCATGGTCAGGCCGCGCTCCGCGGACAGCGTGCTCTGCGCGATCCGCCAACCGTCGTTGACGGCTCCGACCAGGCAGTCCTCGGGCACGAAGACATCGTCGAGGAACAGTTCACAGAACTCGGCCGCGCCGGAAGCCTGGCGCAGCGCGCGCAGGTCGACGCCCGGCGAGCGCATGTCCAGCAAGAACAGCGAGATGCCGTGATGCGCGGGCGCCGTCGGGTCGGTACGGGCAAGGAGCATGCACCAGTCGGCGTACTCGGCCATGCTCGTCCACAGCTTCTGCCCGCTGATCAAGTACCCGCCATCGACTGCCGTGGCCCGGGTACGCAGGCTTGCCAGATCGGAGCCGGCCTCCGGCTCGGAGAATCCCTGACACCAGACCGTACCGTCGAGGATCGCCGGGAGGTGACGGGCGATCTGCGCCTCGGATCCGGCGTGCAGGAGCGTCGCGGGAAGGTGGTAGAGCGAGGCGAAATGCAACTGCAGGCGCGGTGCGCCGGCGCGGGCGACCTCCTCGTGCAGAACGACCTGCTCGGCAATCGAGAACCCGCGGCCGCCGTGCTCCTTGGGCCAATGGGGCACGAGGTAGCCACCGGAGCGCATCTCGGCGAACCACCAGCGCTGAAACTCGGCGTATCCCTCTCTGGTCGCACCCGACTGCCCCTCACGCCAGCCGTCCGGAACGTGCTCGGCAAGCCACGCGCGAACCTCGTGACGCAGCACATCAGATGCCCTCGCTGGGACGTGGTGCTGCGCGGTGGCCGCTTCCGTCACCTGGAACTCCTCTCCAACACTCCCCAAACCCCTAAAAGAGTAGCTTCTTTACCCTTCAGCGCCGGTCCATAGAAAGACAATCAGCACCTTCGATCCAAAATTCATCGAACCTTCTAGGTAAAGAGGTTACTCAATAGGAGCCCCGCTGGCAACCAGTTCCTTGCCACGAAGCCATCCGGCTCGTCGAGAACTCGGCCGAAAACAGCTCATCACCACGTCGGGACTTCCCGACGTGGTGATGAGGAGGTGGCGGCGGTTGGGGATGACCTAGCCGGTTCGAGCTGCCCCCGCGGCGAAGATCTCCCGCGGATTGTGCACCAGCATCGTGTCGATGTCCGCGGAGGTCACACCCACGTCCAGCAGTGCCGGGATGACGTCATCCACGATGTGCTGGTATCGCCAGTTGGGCCAGTGTTCTGCCCGATACTCGTCCGGTACGTTCTGGGTGTGACACGAGGTGTCATGGGACAGAACCATCCGGGACGCGTACCCCCGGTGGACCAGCGCCGCGACCGTGGCCACCCGTTTCTCGAAGGTGAGGATGCCGTCGAGGCCGAACCGGTCCATCCCCAGGTAGGAGCCCGCGTCGAGCAGACGTTGCAGATAGTCCAGGTCTTCGGTGTCGCCGCTGTGGCCGATGATCACCGCGCCGAGATCGACTCCTTCCTCCGCGAAGATCTTCTGCTGATCCAGGCCCCGTTCGGCCGCCGCGTCGGTGTGCGTGGAAATCGGGACCCCGGTGTCCAGGTGCGCACGGGCGACGGATCGCAGGATCCGGTCGATATCGGGAGTCACGCCCGCGGCATCGGTCACGCACTTGAGAATTCCCGCTTTGACGGACGTTCCCCCGATGCCCTCCGTGATGTCCTTGACGAACATCTCGACCAGCGGCTCCTTCCCGCCGAACAACCGGCCCGGCCCCTGGACCCGGAGGTAGGTGGGCAACTCCGCGAACGTGTAGAACCCCGTCGCGGCGATGATCGCGACCGGCGATTTCTCGGCCACCGCTCGCACCCGTCGAATGTCTCGGCCCAAACCGAGAACCGTCAGGTCGACGATCGTGTCGATGCCTGCGTTCTTCAGCGACACGAGCTTTCCGACCGCGTCCGCAGTGCGCTCTTCGTCGTTCCAGCTCTCCGGATAGTTGACCTGGTACTCGTGGTTCATGACGAACACGTGCTCATGCATGAGCACACGCCCGAGCTCACCGGTATCGATGTCGCCGGTCACGGTAGGAATTGTGGCCATAGGTGTCAATGCCTCCTTCGCACAGAACTGGTTCAGAGTTGCGGACGTACCTTTGTCGCGAACTTGGTCATCGACTGGAGAACCTGCTCCTGTGGCTGACTCCCGCCGCCGTCGAACCAGAGCACCAGACCGCCGAGGCCCGTGTAGTTGTGGAAGGACGACACTTCTTCCGCGACGTCATCCGGCGACCCCAGGATGAGCATCTTGCGTTCGACGTACTGCTCGAAGGTGAGATCCTCGATGCTGAGGCCGACCTTGGCACGGTTCTTCTTCACCCCGACGAACCACATATAGCCCTCACGGAATTCGCGGATGGCCTGCTCGGTGGTGTCGGCGACATGGGTTGCCTTGAACTGTGAACTGCGAGCGAGGTTCTCATCGATCGCGTCGAACGAGTATCCCGCCGCGCGTGCCTCCTCGCGGTAGACCTTGACCAGCGACTTCACCTCGTCGCGGGTCGCACCTCCGAGCACGAACGAGAATCCGCGGCGTGCGGCCGACCGGAGGGACTCCTCGCTCGAACTGACCATGACGTACGTCGGCGGAATCGGCTTCTGGTACACCTCTGGGAAGAGTTCGATCTCGTCGATCGTGTCACCGGGACCGGGTACCTGGTGGTACTTGCCCTGGTAGCTCACCTTCCCGGTCTGCCATGCCTGCATGACGATGTCGAGGACCTCGTTGTAGCGCTCTTCACGTTCGGACAAGGGAATGCCGTACGACTGGAATTCGACCGGGTCATAGCCCTTGCCGATGCCGAAGTTCAGCCGGCCGCCACTCAACTGGTCGATGTAGGCGTAGTCCTCGGCCAGGCGCAGCGGGTGATGCAATGGAAGCCGTGAGACCGCGGATCCGACACGAATCCGTGTGGTGGCGGCCGCGGCGGCGGCCAGCAGCAGTTGCGCCGACGCCGTGATCCCGAACTTACGACCGTTGTGCTCGGCGACCCAGGCATCTTCGAAGCCGAGCTCGTCGGCATGCTTGATCTGCTCGAGCGCTTTGGTCACCGCTTCGTTGTGGGTGTGCCACGGCGGAACGGTGGACAAAGCGAAGACCCCGTAACGGGGAGTGGGAGCGGAACTCATCTGTTTTCCCATCAGTTAGTGGTCGGGGCGTCGGACCCCGAACTCGTTCGTTCAGACCGACAATTCGACGGTGAAGGGTGGACCGGTGCGCTCACGGACGTAGTCGATCGTGATCCCCGGCGAGAGCTCACGGAGAACGAGCCCGCCCTCGGTGATATCGAAAACACAGAGATCGGTAATGATCCGGTCGACCACACCGACCCCGGTGATCGGCAACGCGCAGGAATCGACCACCTTGAAGCTGCCGTCCTTCGCGAGGTGTTCCATCAGGACGATGACCCTGTTGGCACCGCCCACGAGATCCATCCCGCCACCCATGCCTTTGATCAGCTTCCCTGGGATCATCCAGTTGGCGATATCACCGGCGGACGACACCTGCATTGCTCCGAGAATCGCGGTATTGATTTTTCCGCCTCGGATCATGCTGAAACTTGTCGCCGAATCGACAATCGAAGCGCCCCGGCGCAGCGTGACGGTGGCCTTGCCCGCATCGACCAGGTCGGGATCGACGTCGTCGGAATAGGGCGCGGGGCCGGTGCCCAGCACGCCGTTCTCCGACTGCAGCACGATCTCGACGCCATCGGGAATGTGGGCCGGGACCAGCGTCGGCAGTCCGATGCCGAGGTTGACGTAGTCGCCGTCCGACAGTTCCCGCGCCGCCCGGGCGGCCATCTGTTCGCGGCTCAGACCAACGCGCGGGTCGCTGTTGTCCGTGCTCGGGTCCGGCTTTCGGGCTTCGGATACCGCAGCGTCGGCCCGAGTGCGCGTGATCAGCCGTTCGATACGCTTGTCCGCCGCTTGCGCCGGGGTCAACGCGAGCACCCGATGGACGTATATCCCGGGCAGATGAATCTCGTCGGGGTCCAGTTCACCGGGCTCGACGAGTTCTTCGACCTCCGCCACCGTCACCTGGCCTGCCATGGCCGCCAGCGGGTTGAAGTTTCGGGCCGATTTGCGGAACACGAGGTTCCCGTGTCGATCACCCTTCCAGGCGCGGACCAATCCGAAGTCGCAGGTAATCGCCTCTTCGAGCACGAAGCTGCGTCGACGACCGTTGAAATCGAATTGCGCGGTCGGCTTTGCCGGGCTCTGCTGGACGACCTTGCCGCCCGGGCCGAACAACCAGGGCAAACCGCCCTCCGCGACCTGGCTACCTACGCCGGTCGCGGTGTAGAAGGCCGGGATTCCGGCGCCGCCGGCACGCAGCTTCTCGGCCAGCGTTCCCTGCGGTACGAGCTGCACCTCCAGTTCACCGCCCATGAACTGGCGCTCGAATTCCTTGTTCTCGCCGACGTAGGAGGAAACCATTCTCTTGATCCGGCGCTCCCGGAGCAACAACCCGAGACCCCAGTCGTCGACGCCACAATTGTTCGACACGGTTACCAGATCGCGTACACCTTTTTTCAGCAGGCCCTCGATCAATACACTCGGAATGCCACACAAACCGAAGCCGCCGACCGACAATGTGGAACCATCGACTATTCCATCGAGTGCTTCGACGACCGTGCCGACGACCTTGTCCATTCCCACAACTCCCTCATATCGGATATCCCATTCGCGCGTCGGCACGACGCAGCGATTTGCACTACGTACTCAGTTCTCCGATCACTGCGCCGACTGCGTACGTTTCCCCTTCTTCGCCTTTGATTGTCAGGACTCCGTCTGCCGGTGCCGCGATCTCGGTCTCGACCTTGTCTGTCCCGAGCATGTAGATGCCCTCGCCGGCAGTGACTGTCGCACCATCCTCGACAAGCCATTCGGACAGCGTTCCCTCGACCATGGTGACGCCCAATTTCGGAATACTCAGTTCCATCGTTCTTTGTTCTCCTTCAGAATTTTCGACATCCGCCGGGTGAGGTCACCCACCCCGGCGTACGGGCTCAGCGGAACAGTCCCCGCACTGCCTGTTCGATGTCCGCGCGACTGGGCATATAGGCCGTCTCCAGCACGGACGCGTACGGCACGGGAGTGTTGGCAGCGGCCACACGACGTACCGGGCCGTGCAGTTGTCCGAAGAGCTCTTCGCTGATCGTTGCTGCGAGTTCGGCTCCGAACCCGTTGCGGCGCACCGCTTCATGCACGACCACGGCGCGGCCGGTCTTGCCGACCGATGCCAGGATTCGATCGAGGTCGAGCGGCACGAGCGTACGCAGGTCGAGCACCTCCGCCTCGATACCCGAAGCGCTGAGATCGTTGGCCACGGCCAGGCAGTCGTGGACCTGCCTGCCCCAGCTGATCAGGGTGACGTCGGATCCTTGGCGCGCGATCCTCGCCTCGCCGAGCGGCACCCGATAGTCACCTGCGGGCACGAAGTCCGAGGCGGAAAAGTACAACGGGTACATCTCGATGAATACGACCGGGTCGTCATCGAAAATCGACGACAGAAGCAGGCCTTTTGCGTCGGCCGCCGTCGACGGAATCACGACTTTCAATCCCGGGGTGTGGACGAGGGGGCCTTCGAGCATGTCCGAATGCTGCGCACCGAAGCCGCCGCCGGCGCCGGTCATGGTGCGAACGGTCAGCGGAACATTGGTCTGCCCGCCCGACATGTATCGCAGCTTGGCCGCATGATTGATCAGCTGGTCCGCGCACACCGCCATGAAGTTCATGAGCATGATCTCGGGGACGGGTCGCATCCCGGTGATCGCTGCGCCGATGGCCGCACCCATGATCGCCTGTTCGGAAATGGGTGTCGGACGCACGCGGTCGAGGCCATATTTGGTCGACAGACCCTTATGGATACCGAACCCGCCACCCTTCGGGTCCTGGATGTCCTCACCGAGTTCGAATACCGAATCGTCGATTTCCATCGCCAGATCGATAGCCTCGGAGATGGCCTCGATCATCTTCATTTTGCGCCCGGCCACCGCGCCATCGCTGCTTTTCGCTGTAATCGTCATCGAATTTCCGTCCCGTACACGTCGGCGGTCAGATCCGCGACATCAGGCAGCGGAGCTGCCATCGCGAATTCGAATGCGTCGTCGATTTCGTTCTGCAGTTCATCCTCGATCGCTGCCAGCTCGGCTTCGGTGCGATACTCGGACGCGATGATCCGGTGGCGCAGGCGTGGCACCGGATCCGCTTCGATAGCAGCCTTCAATTCTTCCTTGGGCTGGTACTCTTTCGTGTCGCCCATCATATGGCCCTCGAATCGATAGGTAACCGCCTCGATCAGCGTTGGGCCGTCACCCGCGCGGGCCGCGTCGATCGCGATCCGCGCGGCTCGATACATCGCGTCGGGATCGTTTCCATCGACATGCATGGCACGCATCGAGTAGGCTGCGCCGCGCTTCGCGATCTGGTCGACCGACGTTCCTTGATCGTATGGCGTGTATTCCGCGTAACGGTTGTTCTGGCAGACGAAGATAACCGGAAGCTTCCACAGCGAAGCCATGTTCAACGCCTCGTGGAACGCGCCGATGTTTGCGGCACCGTCGCCGAAGTTCACCACCGCGACTTGACCACTCCGACGCATCTGGGCCGACAGCCCCACGCCGACAGCGATCGGTATCCCGGACCCGACGACACCGGTCGTCACGATCAGGCCGGACGAGACGTCCGTGATGTGCATCGGGCCGCCTTTTCCTTTGCAGCTACCACTCGCACGCCCGAAGAGTTCTGCCGTCAGAGTCCGCAGGGGAACACCCTTCGAAACTTGATCATGCACGCCGCGGTACATGGTCACCACATAATCATCCGGCGACAGCACGGCATTGATCGCCGCCGGAATGATTTCCTGTCCGCGCGCGGAATAGTACATACCACCGACTTTTCCCGCATTCATCATTGCGCGGTACTGGTCGTCGTAGAGCTTTGCCTTCGTGGCGATCGTAAATATGCGAACAAGGATGTCCGCGTCGACCGCCGGTTCGACTTCTTCGGCGATTTGACTTGTCATTGATGCACTCCATTGAGCTGCCGAGCGGATATCAGCTATCCGCTCGATCACGAATACGGGATCTAATTTCGATCTTCTGGAGGTAGCTTTTCCTGCTCGACCCTGCGAACCCCTGGCTTCTTCACCACTACATCGCCGCGAACCTTCACCTGACAAGCGAGCCTGACACGGCGGGGATCAATTCTTCGTCGCCGCCGCGAAAGGTCCCTCGTCATCTCGGTCTCGGGCTCGGTGTGGGGAGAAACCACATCGAGTCCCTCCACGATTTCGCACTTGCAGGCCGTGCACTGTCCCACCCCGAAGCAGAGCGTCGGCCAGTGGTATCCCTCGCGCCAAGCAGCCTGCATCAGGGACTCGCCCGCCTGCACCTCGATGACATGACCGGCAGGTTGCACGGTCAGCCGGCCGGCGATGGGCTCGTCCGGTCGAGAGTCGGTAATCGGGCTACTCCCCGCTGCGCGATCGTTCATCGTGCGAGGTAGCGGTCGATTTCGTTATGCATTCCATAGATCATCTTCTCGAAGCGAGGGGACATTGTTGCCTCGTCGAACGCACTGCTCCGGTACCCGGCCTGCTGGCGCTCGATATTTTCGGCGTCCTGACGCAGCACGAACGGCAGATCTTTCACGGCGAGCGGGCCCTCCGGCTGTGCGGGAGCCTGCTCCCCTTCGGCCGCGACCGGAATCTGCAGCGCGAACACCTCGAAGCGGCACACATTCGGATCGGACCCGATCGGCCGCATCCGGTACAGCAGGAGGTTTCCCGTCAGCCCGAGGAACACCATATTCGGGAAGACGTAGCCATAGGACGACGCCTCGGGATCGGGCGGAGGCAACGGTATTCCGGCATCCGCGGCATACGCGAAATACTCCTGGAAGAACGTCGGGACCAATTCCTCGTCCGGCAGCCCCTGGTGACGGACTCGATCGCCGATGAACTCCTCGCGCTCGGTGAGGTAGGCGCCGGCCGTGCCTTCGAACATGATCCGGTTCTGTTCCAGGAAGAACTCACCGAACGGAAGGTGCTTGATCGGCTTCGGCTCGATTGCCGCCTTGGCACCGACATTGAAGTGGCCGTTGCCCTTGGGGTGGAACACCAGGAAGTCCGCGTCGTAGTCATCGCCGGTGGCGCCGAACGCGAGTTCCGGATGGGCCTGCATGACGTGGTACGCCTCGATGAACGCCTCGGTGGCAACCTTCCAGTTCGCGGGAAGATCCAGATACTTCCACCACCGGACCCGCATCTTGTCCATCCACATCGGCTCGAGATGCCTGTTCATCGGGCCGATGAACTCGTCGAACGACTGCGCGTCATTATCGAAATTGATCCAGACGAAGCCGTATCGAATCTCGGAGCGGACCTCCTTCAGATTGATCTTCGACGGATCGATCGACTCGGAAATGAAACCGTTCCGGCCGTACAGGTACGACTGTGTGCCGTCGAGGTCCCACCGCCACCCATGGAACGGGCACACAATCTGCTTGCCACTGAACGAGCCGCAGTCGACGGCGAGCTGCGTGGCCCGGTGCGGGCACACGTTGTGGAAGACCTTGATGGTCTCCTCGTCGACCCGCACAACCATCACGGACTCTTCGGCGACCTTGTACTCGATATAGTCGCCGGTGAATGGCACGTCCTCCACCCGGGCTGCCCACTGCCAGGTATGCATCCACAGTTTGCGGTTCTCGAGTTCCGTGAACTGCGGGTCATAATAGCGTCCAGCGGGGATATGCACACCATCCGCCATACGGAACGGAACTCCGGACGTATCCACGTCCGGATCCTGAAGACACGGCTGGACGTCCAGGGGCTCCAGGTGTGTTCCACCATCTCCGGGTTGAATCGGCTGCTCGATTTGGGTTGTCATAATGTTCCTTCCAGCTTTCGTGAGCCCATCGCGCACACATTGCTTCGCATCCTTCTCGAGTTGGCTATGCAATGTCCGGCGCATTAATCTTCGCTACGGTTTTGCCGGCCCGAGCTACAGCTCGGCTGCCGGCTCCTTTTTCGACGACCGCCGTCGCGCCGGCTGCTGCGCACTCGTTGTGGCATGCGCACCTGCGCGCCGCCCCGAGAAGACACCATCGGCGAGCGACAAGCCGCTGACATAACTGTGCGAGCAAATACCGATGGCGCATCGACCCGCCGCATAGAGACCCGCGATGGGCTTTTCCTCGCTGTCGAGAACAAGTCCCGAGGACTCACTCACCCGAAGCCCGCCCAATGTGAACACCGTCGCCGGGTAGAGCGACGAGTTCTCGATGGAAATCTTGACCGCCCGGAACGGTCCCTGCTCGATCGCTGTACACAGCCCGGGCGCCTTGTGCGCCGGATCCCCGTCTCCGCTTCGGATCCCGTCGTTGTAGGCCCGCACCGTCTGGATCAGCCCGTCCACCGGAACACCGATCTTGCGGGCCAGTTGCTCCAGCGTGTCGGCCTTCTGATTCCCGGCCGTGAACAAGTACATGGTCTGCGGAAACTGGAAGGCCTGCCGGCACTGCTTGCGGATCTGCCCGCGGGCCTTCTTCCACGTCTTCGCGTCGAGGATGAGGAAGCCCTGTGCTTGATGCTCGGTGATCATGGCCTCGGCCAATCGAGCGCCGTACACATCCTCGTTGATGATGCGCGCACCCGTCGGGCCAACGGTCACGCCTTCGAGGAAAGCGCTCGGTGGCGAGAGGAACCGCCAGGCCGCCAGTCGGTCGAGGTTGGCGGTTGTCCCGCCAGCCGAGACCCCCAGCTTGATTCCCGTACCGTCGTCGCCCACCGTGCCCAACCGAAGTAGGCCCGGATTCTGGAAGGCGCCCGCATGCTCGGCCATCATCTCGGGATCGAGGACGAATCCGCCGGCAGCCAAGATGACGGAATTGGCGCACACGCCGGTTTCCACAGCGTGCTGCTGCCACAGGCTCTCGATCTCGGCATTGATCCGGGCAGCGACGGGCGGAACCCAGTTCCCCAGCTTCCCCGCGTACTTGCTCAGCCTGCGGTGGCTGTCGCCACCCTCGGCATCGAGGTTCATGCTCCGATACGTCACTCCGACGACCACACCGTCCTCGATGACGAGCTCGCTGACCCGACTCAGCGGCTTGAACTCGACACCCTTGGCAATGGCCGAGCGGCACAGGCTCGTAGCGAGGATATGGCCGCTCTGCACGCCCTTTGCGACCTGCCGATGTCCGCGGGCGGCAGGCACCGCTGTGAGGTTGTAGGGCCAAGCCGTCTCGTTACCCGAGTAGTACAGGTAGTGCGAATCGCTCGTGTAGGACGCCTTGTAGGGCTGCAGACTTCCCTCGAACTGCGCACCCTGCTGCTCCAGCCAATCGATCATGGCCGGACTCGACTCGCAGAATTGACGGAGGGTCTGGTCGGATACCACACCGGCCACTTCCTGGCGAAGATAGTCGAACATGTTCTGCGGGGTGTCCCGCACCCCGGCTGCCCGCTGATGTCGCGTCCCGCCACCGGCGTAGATGACACCACCGGACAGCGCCGCAGCACCCCCGCCGTAGCCGCGATCGAGGACGAGAACCCGCGCACCGGCATCGGCTGCCTCGATGGCTGCCGATGCTCCCGCCACGCCGAAGCCCACAATCACCACGTCGTAGTCGTTCCGCGGCTTCACTCCGCGACTCCTGCTGACCATTCCGCCCACCTTGTGAGTTCGATGATTTCAATAACATCCATGAGGCTCTTACAGCTCGGCCGCCGGCTCCTTTATCGACTGCCGACCTCCCGCCGGCAGTACACTCTTCGCGGCGTGCGCACCAGCTCGCCGCCCCGAGAAAACGCCATCGGCAAGTGACAAGCCACTGACATAACTGTGCGAGCAAATACCGACGGCACATCGACCCGCCGCATACAGTCCGGCGATAGGCTTTTCCTCGCCGTTCAGAACAAGTCCCGTCGACTCATTCACCCGAAGCCCGCCCAGCGTGAACACCGTCGCCGGAAACAACGGAGAATTCTCTACAGAAATCTTGACCGCCCGGAACGGCCCCTGCTCGATCGGCGAGCACAACGCCGCCGACTTGTGCGCCGGGTCGCCCTGTCCGCTACGGATTCCCTCGTTGTATTCCCGCAGCGTCCGTTCCAGCCCATCCGCCGGAACACCGATCTTGCGGGCCAGCGCCTCCAGGGTGTCGGCCTTCTGATTGCCCGCGGTGAACAGATACACCGATTGGGGTATCTGGAAGGCCTGCCGCGACTGATTGCGGATCTGCCCCCTGGCCTTCTTCCAGCTCCGGTCGTCGAGGATGAGAAAACCCTGTCCCCGATGCTCGGTGATCATGACCTCGGCCAACCGCGCGCCGTCCACGTCCTCGTTGATGATGCGCCCACCCAACGGGCCGACCGTCACGCCTTCCAGGAGCGCTTCCGGCGGCGTCAGTGTGCGATTGGCCGCCATCCGATCGAGTTGCGCGGCACTTCCGCCCGCCGACAGTCCGAGCGCGATCCCGGCGCCGTCGTCGCCTGCCGAGCCGAGTCGAAGCAGATTCTCGTCCTTGAACGGGCCCGCGTGCTTCTGCATCATCTCGGGATTCTGGACGAATCCACCGGCGGCCAGGATCACCGCGCCGGCGCGCACGCTGCGATCGACCGCATTGCGCTGCCACAGTTTCTCGGCTTCGACGAGAAGGCGGATTCCCACAGGTGGAATCCAGTTCGCCAGTCGTCCACCGATCTTGCTCAGCCTCCGGTGGCGATCCCCGCTCGCACCGTCGACGTCCATACTCCGATACGCGACTCCGACGATCGCGCCGTCCTCGATGACGAGTTCGCTGACCCGGCTCAACGGCGTGAAGTCGACGCCCTTGAGAAGGGCCGACCGGCGCAGGCTCGCGAACAAGGCGGCCCCGCTGGTCACGCCCTTGGCAACCTGCCGGTGGCCACGGGCAGCCGGGACCGCGTCGAGTTGGTAGGGCCACGCGGTCTCGTTGCCCGAGTAGTATAGGTAGTGGTCGTCGGACGGATAGGACGTCATGTAGGGCGCCAGCGTGCCCTCGAATTCAGCGCCCTGCTCCTCCAGCCAGTCGATCATCGCCGGGCTCGTCTCGCAGAACCGGCGCAATGTCTCATCGGAGACCACACCCTGCGCTTCCCGGCGCAGATAGTTGAACATGTTCTCCGGGCTGTCCTGGACGCCGGCGGCCACCTGGTGCCGCGTTCCCCCACCGGCGTAGACCACGCCACCGGACAACGCGGTAGCACCCCCGCCATAACCGCGATCGAGAACGAGTACCCGTGCGCCCGAGTCGGCGGCTTCGATCGCCGCCGATGCTCCCGCCACCCCGAAGCCCACAATCACAATGTCATAACCGAGTTGCGACTCCACTATGAGTCTCCTTCTGCCGACAGGCCAACTGTTCGAAAGCGTCGAAACGCGAGTACAGGAAAGGAACTCGGCCACGCCGGCGGCTGCGCCCCAGTGTCGTGAAATCGACGATCGTACAAACATCCAGGAACTGTTAGATCTTGTCAATAGTATCGAACGATCCCGCCTCGTTTCGTGAGCAATTGGTAAAAACGGTGTAAGTGCGCGCCGCCAGTTACACCGTTTTTCCGGCATCCCTAGGAGCACGCTGGACTCGCGCTTGATTTCCGGGCGACGAGTGATCCACGATCAGTTTGGATGTGACCCCCCTGTGCCCCATCCCGGGGTTGAGCCCACCACAGCGTTCAGCTGATTCGCTGCGCGGCGGTGACGATGTCGAAGCCGACGATCACGGCCGCGAGCCCGTCACACGCTCACGACCATCCCTCGCACCGCTGGCGTATTTCTCGCCGCACAACAGCCGGACCCGCGAGGCGAGTTCTCACCGGCTCCGGCATCGAAGGAATCCCACATGAGCATCGACTCCGCACCGACCCCGGCGACCGCTCCAGGGGGCCGCAAGCTACTCCGGCTCGAGGTCCGCAACGCGCAGACCCCGATCGAGCAAAAGCCGCCCTGGATGAAGGTCAAGGCCCGCATGGGCCCGGAATACCGGGAGATCTCCGAGCTGGTCAACCGTGAAGAACTGCACACCGTGTGCCAGGCGGCGGGTTGTCCCAACATCTTCGAGTGCTGGGAGGACCGCGAGGCGACGTTTCTGATCGGTGGCGATCAGTGCACTCGCCGCTGCGATTTCTGCCAGATCGGCACCGGCAAACCGGCCGGCCTCGACCGCGACGAGCCCCGACGGGTCGCCGAATCGGTGCGAACGATGGGTCTTCGCTACGCGACGGTGACCGGTGTCGCCCGCGACGACCTCCCCGACGGCGGTTCGTGGCTCTACGCCGAGACCGTTCGCCAAATCCACCAGCAGTGCCCCGGCACCGGGGTCGAACTGCTGATCCCGGACTTCAACGCAGAGCCGACCCGGCTACGCGAAGTATTCGACGCCCGGCCGGAAGTGCTGGCGCACAACGTCGAAACCGTGCCTCGCGTATTCCGGCGGGTCCGTCCGGGGTTCACCTACGAGCGGTCGCTCGAGGTGATCACCCGTGCCCGTGCGGACGGACTGATCACCAAATCGAACCTCATCCTCGGCCTCGGCGAGGATCATGACGAAGCAGTCCAAGCGCTGCACGACCTGCACGACGCAGGTTGTCAGCTGATCACCATCACCCAGTATCTGCGCCCCTCCCCCGCGCATCACCCGGTGGACCGGTGGGTGAAGCCCGAGGAGTTCGTCGTGCTCGAACAGGTCGCCCGGGAGATCGGCTTCCTCGGTGTCATGTCCGGCCCGCTGGTCCGGTCCTCCTACCGCGCCGGCCGCCTGCACGCGCAGGCGATCGCCGCGTCGTCGTCCTGACAGCTCACGAAAATCTGGCCCCACGGCGGGCCGACGAAAAGGCGGCGCAGGCACTGTGCCTGCGCCGCCTTTCACGACCGCCGAGCCCGAACCGGTGTCACAGGTTCGCGAGCACCCGGCAGCGATCGGCGAACGTTCGGCGGGACACGTCGATATCGACACTCAGCCGATCGTGGCCATGATTCACCCCGGGAAGCACGTGGAGTTCGCACGAGATCCCGGCCCGATACAGACGCTGCGCGTAATCGATCGACTCATCCCGGAAGATATCGAGCTCACCGACCTCGATATAGGCCGACGCCAGCCCATCGAACTCGACGAGTCGCGCGGGGGCCGCGACCGGTGACACGTCGGCACCGCCCGCGGCGTCACCGAGCAGCGCGTGCCACGCGGTCCAGTTCGAGTCCCAGTCCCAGCTCAGCACGGCCGGGAAGAGCGGATCGGGAACGGTGTTGCGATCATCCAGCATCGGATAGATCAAGATCTGCTTGGCCAGCTTGATGTCGTGCTCCCGTGCGAGAATCGCCGTCGCGGCGGCGACGCCGCCGCCGCCGCTGTCACCCATCACCGCGATGCGGGCCGGATCCACGCCGAGTTCCCCGGCGTTGGCCAGCATCCAGTTGAGCGTGTCGAGACCGTCATGGGCCATGCGCCCACCCGGGTGCTCGGGAGCCAGCCGATAGTCCACCACCGCGATACAGACCTGCGACTGCTCCACGTAGTAGCGGACGACGCCGTCATAGTATTCGGGCTTGCCGGCGATCATCCCGCCGCCGTGAAAGTAGGCGACAGCGGGTCGCGGTACCGCCGGGTCTGCGTCTTCCGGTGAATACCAGCGCACTTCGATCGATTGCTCGTCCGAAGTCGCCACCTCGTACGACTTCACCGAGACCCGGGACGACTCCGGCATCGGCGAGACGGACAGGCCCCCGTCGACCACCGCGCGCAGGGCGAGCGTGTCTCCCCGGGCCGGAATGGTCAACGGTCCCGCGGCCATGATCGTCTCCGCCAGCGCGGCGTAAACTTCGGCGATTTGTGGATCGAGTGCCATATCTGACATCTCGCACTCCCTTCGAGCGGTGGTTTCTATTTTCTGCGACCACATGACGGACACCGTCCGATGGCGGTCACAAGCGGACAGCTGTCCGATTGTCAGCTGTTAGTGTTATTGCCCAAGGAGGTGTTCCGTGGGCTTGACAGGCATTCCACCTGCGGCGTTCATGCGCGGAGGAGACCCAGCGGACAAGCGTTCCGTGCGCACCCGCAGGCAACTGCTGGAGGCCTTCGAACAGTCACTCGAGGCGGGCAGAACCCCCACCGTCTCGGACCTCGTTCGCGATGCCGGGGTGAGCCGCAGTTCGTTCTACGCGCATTTCGCGGGTATCGAGGAACTGGGAGTCGCCGCACTCCGATCGATCTTGGATGCCTTCGAACCGCGGCAGAGTCGAGAGAGTGACCATCAGGACACCGAGTCTTCGGCAGCGACCCTGGAGGATCTGTTCGCCCACCTCGGGGCACATCGCAGCCTGTGTTGCGCGGTCCTTGTCACCGATACGCATCTGCCGGCGTTCGCGGAATTGCAGACGACGCTGGTATCGCAGCTCACCGCGGCGATCCATGCGTCCTCCGGCAAACCCGAAGCGCTGGACGCAGGGCGAGCAGCGTCGTTCCTGGTCGGCGGAATCTTGGCGCTCCTGCTCGAATCACTGCGGGAGCCCGAGCGGTATGCGGACGAAGATCTGGGCGCAACATTGGCCGCGATGCTGCCGGAATGGCTTACGAGGACGAGGACCCTCGTTGCGCCGATCTTGTTCACTTCGACACCTGGTAATTCGAGCTGAACGACGAGCCGCTAGGTCACTTCAGCATGCAGCCGGCATCCACCGGCAGCGCGACGCCGGTGATGTAGCGGGCTTCATCCGAACTGAGAAACAGCACAACGTTGGACATATCCACCGGGTCCAGCAACTCCACCGGCTGCGCATGAGCCATGCCGAACCTGGGCACCAGCGCCTCCCTGGTCCGTTCGGACGGGTCCAAATCGGGCGCGTACAGCCCGTACATGAAGGGGTTGTGGACGATCGGCGTATCTGTCATCGCGGGGTGAATGGTGTTCACGCGAATGTGGTCTTCGGCAAGTTCCAAGGCGAGGGTGCGCATCAACCCGACCACGCCGTGCTTGGACGCCACATACGCGCCGACGTTCTGCGCGCCCCGCAGCCCGGCAACCGAGCTGGTGATGGTGATCGCACCGCCACCGGCCGCGCGCAGGTGCGGAATCGCGGCCTTGGCGGAATACCATGCGCCGGTGAGATTCACGTCGATCATCTCTTGCCATACGCTGGGCTCGAGATCCTCCATACGTGCGGCGGTGATGATTCCGGAGTTGGCGGCGACGATATCCAGGCGTCCCAGTTGCGCGACTCCGTCGTCGACCGCGGCCTTGACGGCATCGTAGTCGCGCACGTCGGCTTCCACGGCGACGATGCGTCGACCCAGATCCTTGACCAACCGGACGGTCTCGGCCAGATCGTCGGGCGTCGCCAGGGGATACTCGACCGAATCCATCTGACGACAGATGTCGAGGGCGATGATGTCCGCGCCCTCTTCGGCGAGGCGCACGGCGTGACTACGCCCCATGCCGCGAGCAGCACCCGTGATGAACGCGACCTTGCCCTGCACTCTGCCAGCCATCGGAACCTTCCAGTTGGTTAGACGAGCTGGCCGTGACAGTCCTCTGGGACGAGCCAGCACTGCGCATCGATTAGCATTCGATGTGTATTGAATGATTCGCCATTTTGTTTGACGATTCGCCAATCATCTAACTCTTCGAGAGGTCTGTCAAGTACGCCGACGGAGACCATCCACCGCTGCGGAACGCCTGAGGCCTCGACGCCGGTCAGCGCCGAGGCCTCGGAACGGGGCGAGCACAGTACTCATCAATCCGTCACGCACCGTTGCGCACGGATTGCGCTTCGGGCTCGGAGGACATCCCCGAGCCCGGCGCGGGGGGCGAATCAGCCGAAGTCGTGGTAGTCGACCACGACACCGTCACGGAAGGTGAGGAACGTAGCCAGATCAAGGCTGATCGTCTCACCGGCAGCGCCCATTCCGGGCACGTCGACGACAGGGGTGGCGGTCCACCGGTGGCGCAGGACGACCCGGTCCGAATCGAGCACATCGAGGGAATGCCGGTCGACGAACGCTTTGCCCGGCATCATCTGTCCGGCGACTACGAACATCCCCATCACCGACGCTCGCCCCACGATATGCACCCCGCGGTTGTGATGGGTCAACTCGACGTCCTCACCGAGCAACGCCTCGATGCGACCGAGATCCCCGCTGTTGTAGGCATCGATGAACTTCTCCGCGTCGATCTTCAGATCAGTGGCGGGACTGGTCATATTCATTTCTCCTGTATCGAACGGTTTTGCGATAGTGCTTGGGGAACAGAACGGCACCCGATCCGCCCCGTTGTCTCACCGGCTGCGACGAACGTCCTTGAACGGGACGTCACGATCGGCCGCGAACTCACGTGGCATACCCAGCACTCGCTCCGCGATGATGTTGCGGGCGATCTCCGTGGTGCCGCCACCCATACACGCCGCCTGCCGAGTGATGAAGGTTTCGGCGATCTCCCGGTCGCCCATGGTGCCCGGCAAGGAGAAGGTCCCGTGTGGGCCGGCGACCTCGACGGCGATCTCGGTCTGACGAAGGTGCCCCATACCGCCGAACAGACGGATGATCGAACCCGCCGACGCCGAGAGATTCTCGGTGCGCATACCGGCCACCACACGTTCGATCAGATGCTCCCGCACCCGGCCGATCGCATGCGACTCGGCAATCAGTTCCCGGACCCGGCGGTCGTCGGAACGACCGGTTCGGCGAGCGATCTCGGCCATCACCGCGGTGGGTGAACGCCGCTTCGGCCCCATCAATCTTCCGCTGACGTACTGCGAGCCGCCGCCCACGGAGTTGCGCTCGTGGAACATCTGCCGCGAGGCCACGGTCCAGCCGCCGTTGATCTCACCGACGACGTTGCTGACGGGAACCTCGACATTGTCGAAGAACTCCTGGCAGAACTCCTCGTTTCCGTTCACCTGCCTGATACGGCGCAGCTCGATACCCGGCTGGTTCACCTCGAGCAGGAACATCGTCAAACCACGGTGCTTGGGGGCATCCCAGTCGGTACGGGCCAGGCACAGGGCGTAGTCCGCAGCGTAGGCCCACGAACTCCAGATCTTGGAGCCGTTGAGCACGAACACGTCGCCGTCGCGGGTGGCGCGGGTGACCACACCCGCGAGATCGGATCCGCAGCCGGGCTCCGAGAGGAACTGCACCAGCGTTTCCTCGCCGCGGATCATTGCCGACAGGTGCTTCTTCTTCTGCTCCTCGGTGCCCATGTCCAGGATGGTCGGGCCACAGATGCTGAAGGTCGGCGAGTTGAGCAACAGCGGCATCTCATAGCCCGCCACTTCCTCGTTGAACGCGTACTGATGAGCCGGGGTCAGTCCCTGCCCGCCGTATTCCTTCGGATAGCACAAGCCCGCGAAGCCGCCTTCGTACAGCAATTTCTGCAGTTCGCGGGCGCGGGCCCACGCCGCCTCGTCGTAGTCGGCGCTCTCCGATTCTTCACCGGTTACCGGCTTGGCCAAGGGCAGGTTGGCGGCAATCCATTCGCGCGCCCGTGATCGGAAGGTCTCGATATCCTCGATCACGTCGATCTCGGTAGGTGATCCCATGATGATTTCCTCTGTGTCAGACGCCGATGATCGTGGCCAGGCGCTCACGATGTTCGGAAGGTGTGCCCCAGCTGACCCGATTCACCGTCGCGCGGCGCAGGTACAGGTGGATGTCGTGCTCCCACGTGATCGCGATGCCACCATGGAGCTGGACACAGTCCTGGATGATGTCGGTCGCGATCGATCCGACGTAGGATTTGGCGATGCTCACCAGTTCCGCGGCCTCGGCTGATCGTGCATCCACCGCGCGGGCTGCCGCTGCCGTCGTGCCATGCGACGCCTCGAGCCACATCTTCATATCGGCGACACGGTGCTTGAGCGCCTGATACGAGGACAGTGGGCGACCGAAGGAATATCTGTCGGACATCCACTGCAGCGTGTTCTCGAATACTCGCTCGACGACGCCGACCATTTCGGCGCATTGCAGCACGATCGCGATCTGCAATTGGCGCTCGATCGCCTGTTCGGTCTCGGCGCCGGAACCAACCAGCGCAGAGCGCGGAATCCGGACACCATCGAACCGCACCCGCGAGAACTTGCGCACGAGATCGATACCGGTCAACGGAGTCACGGTCACTCCGGGCAGTTCGGTCGGCACGAGATACTGGGCGAGACCGTCCGCGCAGCGCGCGGTCACCAACATGTACTCGGATTGGTCAGCGGATTCGACCAGATCCTTGACACCCGTGAGCACGATGTCATCGCCCTCCGGACTCGCCAGGAGCTGAGTTCCAGCCGGATCCCACCCTCGATCGACCTCGCACATGGCGTAGGTCGCGACACTCTCGCCCGACATCAGTCGCTCGATGACCGTCGAATGCGCCGCCGAGAATCGTGATTCCGAGAGCGCGGCGGCGACCACGTTGGTGACAACGAGTGGTCCGGGCGACACCAGCCGACCCATTTCCTCCGCGACGAGAGCCATGTCACGCAGGCCGGACCCCGAGATGCTGTCACCACCGTACTCCGCGCTGACCAGCATCGACACCCAGCCGAGCTCGGCACCTCGCCGCCACCAGTCGCGGTCGAAACCCCCGCCGGCCTCGGCAAGCTCGCGCACTTTCAGCAGCGATGCCTCCTGTTCCAGAAAGTCCTTGGTCGTCCCTCGGAACAGCTGCTGATCCCGGGTCAGTTCGAACTCCACCGAGCCTCCTTACTAGTTGCTATCAGTCCGGGCGTCGCCGGCGCGGTTTGTCGAGCGCCTGTCATGTGCCGCCGTAGTGATCTGAAACCCGTTGGGGCAGAACCAACTTCAGCGCCGTAGCAGGCTGTCGCCGGTGGGTGAGGCCACGCTGAACGGGGATGAGCGCGGTACACGGCAGTCACTGATCCACGCGCTCTCGATGCGACAGACGAAACGTTCGAACATCATCAATATATTTAGCCGGACCACGGGCGTCAAGGGCCCGATTCGGCCACTTGACCGGAGATAACCGGCCAGATAGTTTGATGTTTCCCTAATTATCGCGCCATGCGGGCGTAGCGAGGAGAAGGTGGATGCAGGTGCCGGAGGTTCGTGCCGACGACATGTTCGGTTCCGCCGAAGACGTGAGCGAGGCCCTGAGCGCCGTCGGGTACTTCGCCGATCGCCGGATCGCCCAAGTCGTCTACCTGGCGAACCGACTACAGAAGCCTGTTCTCGTGGAGGGACCCGCGGGTACCGGCAAGACCGAGCTCGCCAAATCGATAGCGCTGGCGACCGATTCGCGCCTGATCCGGCTGCAGTGTCACGAAGGTCTCGACGAGGCCAAGGCGCTCTATGAGTGGGACTACCGCAAGCAGCTACTTCATCTCCAGTCCCCCGGGCAGGACAGCAGCGGCGCGACCACGACAAACCCCGAACACGGCCTGTTCGACGAACGCTTTCTTCTCACGCGCCCGCTCCTGGAAGCCATCAGATCCACCGATCCGGTCGTCCTGCTCGTCGACGAGGTCGACCGCATCGACATTCAGGCAGAAGCCCTACTGCTCGAGCTGCTGTCCGATTACCAGGTGTCGATACCCGAGCTGGGCACGGTGACCGCCGCCCGCATACCCACCGTGATCCTGACCTCCAACAA
>Ga0247823_10000931_pt1 | contig 24744 bp, 31 predicted proteins | sample 13C_PalmiticAcid_2_FD_192426 | JGI IMG/M metagenome (GOLD analysis project Ga0247823, IMG submission 192426) | Soil microbial communities from agricultural site in Penn Yan, New York, United States - 13C_PalmiticAcid_Day30 | ecosystem: Environmental > Terrestrial > Soil > Agricultural land... | reverse complement strand
CCGCTATTCCTGGCTCTGACGCTTTTATGAAGCTGATTAACGCGCTGAAAAACTTCTCGCGCTCCAGCGACACTGCCATTGCCTGTACGGACACGGTAACCGTTGGTGAATTGGAATTCACCTCCAGCTTGAACCGCAAACCGGTGAAAGTGAAAAAGGTTGCTCTGGCCGCTGCGGACACTGCTGGTGGTGTATTTGCGTTCAGCCCCGGCGTTGCCTGCGTGGTCACCAGGGTTTTGGTAAACCGCACCACTGCTTCTACTGGCGCTTGCACTCTGGATATTGGTGTGGCTGCCAACGGCACCACGCTGTCCGACACGTTGATTGACGGTCTGGACGCCAATGCTACTGCCGGTATTGCAGACAACATTGAAAACAAAGGCTCCAACGGTAAAGCTCGCCAGTTAATGAGCGCGTCCCAGTATGTCACTGGTTCTGTCGCTTCCGGCGCTTCCGCTGGCCTGGTTGGTTTTGCTTACATCGAATACGTGGAAATCTAAACGAGGTGATTCGTCATGACCTGGAGCTACGGCAACGATCCGGCCTCTTCGGCTCTGGACGAAGTTCGTCTCCTGATTGGCGATACTGATACCGACGATCAGCAAATCACCGACGAAGCCATTGAATATGCCCTCGGTAAATCTTCGGATAACTCCCTACGGGCGGCGGCCTTGTGCTGCCGCCTCATTTCCTCTCATTATGCCCGACAGGTAGACAGTAGTGTTGATTCGGTTAATGTAGCCGCATCCAAACGCATCGAGCAATACAACCGTCTGGCGTCTATTCTGGAGGAGCAAGCCAAAAAATCTGGCACCAGTGCCTATGGCGTGCCTTACGTCGGGGGCATTGATGTGGATGATATCGAGGAAATCCGCAGCGACACGAGTCGCCAGCCGTCCATGTTTTTCGTGGGTCAATTTACCAATAACGGCAGTCCGTCGTATCGCCAAAGTGAGCCGGATTAAGGGGGCGCAATGACACCGGGCGACATCAAGACTTTATTGAGCTATGCCGGTGAAACCCTGACACTCACCAAAGTGACACCGGGGGGTGGTGGGTATTCTCCGGGTACGGGTCTGGCCGCCGCAACGACCAGCACTTACACATTCAAGGGTTGCTTCACCAATTACAAAGATGACACCGAAAAAGGGTCGTTGATTAAAGAGCAATTCCGAAAGGTGATTATTCCGGCCAAAGGCTTGGGGGCGGTGCCTGACACGCAGGACAAAATCACCAAAGGTGGTCTGGTGTACAAAATTACCGCCGTTCAAGAGATTGTCTTTTCTGGTGATCCTATCGCCTATATCTGTCAGGTAAAAGTGTAATGAGTGGCCAGTTCAAAAATACATTTAGCGCAGATTTGACCAAATATATGGACCGGGCCAAGAACCGGACCAACGCTTTTGTACGTGAATTCACCCAAGATATGGCGCAAGAGATTGTGACCAACACGCCGCGTGACACTGGATTTGCACAGAATTCCTGGTATGCCATGCTGAATAATGTCACCACCTACACACCCGCTCCAAGCGGGTTTGATGACAGCAAGGGCAAGGCAACGTATCCGCATTCCGGTGTTCCTTTTGCCGCAATGGCAATGACGCTGGACAACGCGGTGGCAGGCGATACGGTGTACCTACTGAATAATTGTAGTTATATTCACGTTCTGGAAAACGGCTACGGGGGCCGTCCGGCCCGGAATTTTGTTAAGGGCGCCCTGAGCCGGATGGATCAAATTGCCAATGACGTGTTGAAACGGATTGGTGCCGAATGAGTATAACCGCATCCATTCGTGAGGCTTTAGAGACCCATTTGAACAATACGCCGGATTTGCCGGACGTGGCCTGGGAAAACGTCCTGACAGAACCGGATACCGATTCTCCGTTTATCGCCGTTACGTTTCAGCCGACCACGGCACACCTGGCTACAATGGGTCCAGACGGCGTGATTGAGCACCGGGGATTATTCACCTTGGGGATTCATTATCCGACGAACCAGGGGCCACAGAGCGCAGACACGATGGTGGATACGTTAATGGCCAGATTCGCGCCGGGCACCAGTATGACGGCGGATGGGGTTGTTGTTCGCGTGCGGAGATGCCAACGGGTATTTTCCGCAAACAGTGACGGGGCATGGTATATGGTGCCGCTCACAGTCACTTGGTACGCATTTGAGTTTTAGGTGTTATTATAAATTTAAGACTTTATAAGTGGGAATTTGAGTGGTAAGGGGTAGAGCATAATGGCATTCGCACAAGGATCGCGTTCTGAGATTGGCTATATTGCCGAAGTCACCTTTGGCACTACTCCAGATACGCCCACGCTGGTAAGGCTGCCTTTTAACAGCCACACGCTGGATCTTTCCAAGCAGACTGTTGAATCCGCTGAAATTCGTTCCGACCGACAAATTACCATTATGCGGCACGGGAACAAAAACGTAAGTGGTGAATTAACTGCCGATCTCCGGGCGGAAGATTATGACCCGTTCCTGGAGGCTGCCTTTTTCGGCACCATCAGCACTGGCACTTTGAAGTGCGGAACCACCGCCAAATATTTCACCCTGGAAGACAGGGCTACTGATATCACCCAGTACCGTGCGTACACCGGTATGATGGTTAATTCGATGGACTTGAGTGTTAAGCCCAACGCGATGGCTGAAATTAAATTCGGGTTTATCGGCAAAAACATGACACAAAGTGGGACATCCGTTACCGGGTCTGCTTTGACCGCCGCTAGCACCAACCAGCCGTTTGACAGTTTCACCGGCACCATTGACGAAGGTGGTTCCAGTATCGCCATTGTTGCGGGTCTGGATTTGAAAATTGAAAACGGCCTTGGGCCGACGTTTGTCGTGGGTTCCTCCACTACGCCTCAAATGGAATACGGTCGCGCCAAAGTGACCGGCACCATTGAAGCGTATTACCAGGACGCAACTCTGATTAACAAATTCATCAACGAAACCGTGTCCAGCTTGGAATTCGCCCTGACGGACGGAACCAACACGTACACGTTCACCATGGGCAGCATTAAATACACCGGAGCCCCTGTACCGGTGTCCAATGAACAATCTCGGATGATCTCGCTTCCGTTCCAAGCGTTGTACCACGCTGCGGATGCGACCACGCTGAAATTGGTCATTTCCTAATACAGGGGGATTGTCCCCTTCGTTTGGAGAATAATTGAATATGGATCTTTCATCCCTGAAGGTCGCAACCGACGCTACCCCGTTGGAAATTGTCAACCCGGCAACTGGCCTGGTGCTTACCAATGACACGGGTGAGCCGATGCGCTTGCTGGTGATTGGCACCGACAGCGACGTATACTTGAAGTTTGCCAACGAGCAGATGAATAAGCGCCTGAAAAAGGCTGCCACCAACCGCAAGCTGACCATCACTGCCGAAGAGGCGGATGCAGAAGCCCTAGCTAGAACCGCCGTGTGCGTGGTTGGTTTCGAGAATCTGCAATTAAACGGTCAACCGCTGGAATACAGCAAGCAAGCCGTAACCGACTTGTTGCGCGATTATCCGCCCATCCGTGAACAGGTGGAGGATTTCGTAAATGACCGCACAAATTTTTTGAAACAGAGCTAAACCGGCTCTACGAATTTGCGGAAAATTACTTCCGGTTAAATTCATCGTTTGGAAATACCGGCGGGACGCTTCGTGACCATTACGAGGCCATTGAGGCGCAAGGCATCTATGTTCCTGAGCTGGATAACGAGTGTCCCGCGTATTTTCTGGACGGTGTTTTCCTGAAATTCATTGAGCTGCACAAGGGCCGTCGCTACACGGAAAGCGGCCCTTCTCCGATTACGTTCGATGATATAATTAATTGGAGACGTTTATATGAGTGGGAAACGTCTCTGTGGGAATTGGGTGTGATCCGGGAACTGGATCAAATATTTCTGCGAGTGGTATCAGAGCGGCTTAAAAGCAAGTAGGGTCCATGGGCGATATCGTCAATATCGGTATCCGTTACGACACCAGTCAATTAAAGACTGGTGTTCAAGACATGGACCGGGTGACGGCTTCCGGCAAAAAGATGGAAGCCCAAGTCGAAAAGGTCGGTTCCGCTTCCCAGCGGATGGGCAACCGGGTAAAAGACGCTCAGGCGCAGATACGCGAATTGTCCAACGCGGCAGGCGTATTGACCGGCCCATTAGGCGGTCTGTCTGGTCGTCTGAGTGCGTTCGGGCGACTGCTGGGTAACGTTAATACATCCATGGCTCTGGCCGTCCTGGGCCTCGCCGGGTTCGGTGCTGGGTTATTGGCCCTGACCGCAGCCATTACCAGGTCGGCTGATGAAATGATCCTGCTGGAAGCAAGAGTCCGAAACGTAACAACTGCGACCAATGATTTTAAAGGTGTTTGGAATGGTCTTGGGACTATTGCCAAATCGACTGGTGTTTCATTGCGAGACACCATTGACGTGTTTTCCAGAATCCAAATCGGTGCAAGAGACCTGGGGAAAAGCAATGCTGATGTTTTACGCCTTGTTGAAACCGTTGAAAAGCTTGGCGTAATGTCTGGCACTGGTAAGCAAGGCTTGAATGCCGGTTTGCTTCAGTTGGGTCAAGCTTTCTCAGCAGGCATTGTCCGGGCCGAGGAATTTAACTCCATCGTTGAAAACATGCCAAAAGTGGCTCAGGCCATTGGTGACTCCCTTGGAAAATCCATTGGTGAGTTAAAGCAAATGACCATCGCTGGAAAACTGATGTCCAAGGATGTTTTTGAGGGCTTGCTGAAAAAATCCGTGGAAGTGGATCAGGCGTTTCGCAAGTTTCCGGTCAGTATCGAGCGAGCCAGGAACAGCGCAAAGATCTCATTCGACTTAATGGCGCTAAATATTGACAAGAACCTGGGGCTGACCAAACTGTTTAGCTCAGCCATTACCAAACTAGCGGATGCGTTCGATTTTCTCGGCACTCATATTGACGAAGTGGTGATATCACTGGGCACTCTGGCAGGCGTGATGGCAGCACTGGCCATCCCGGTTATCATTCAGCAGGTCACCCGCCTGGCTGAAGCGATTAAGCTGGTTGGCAACGCCAGCATTTTTACCACCATTGCTCAAAACATCGCAGCATTCAGCGCGTTCCAATCCAAGATTCCGGCACAAGTAAATGCTGGTGCGGATGCCATTAAGAAGTCGTTCACAACGATTGACACTTCTATGATGGCCACGATGAAAAACACCGTCCAGTTTGGTGATTACATGAAACGCACGTCAGCCGGTTATGCCGGAGTAACCGCTGAGACCGCCGCTGCGGCATGGAATATGGAACGGGCAACACTGAGTGCGTTCACCAGAATTCAAGTTGCTGGCGTAGGGCTGAGAGCTTCACTGGCTTCCATTTCCGCTGCGTTCGGTGGCCTGCTAGTCACACTGCTTACCAACCCGTGGACATACGTTGTGGCAGGCATTGTGGCGGTTGGGGTCGCCTTGTTGAACTTGAAAAAAGAAGTCCAATCCACCACGAAATCAGTAGTCACCTGGAAAGATGTTTTCGTAGGTATTGCCAAGACAATTGCCGAGGAGTGGGACCGGGCTTGTAAACTGGTTTCCGGTGCCGTCACCGGAATGATTAGCGAAATTGACCAAGCGCTGCCTGGATTCGCTCAAGGTTTGCAAAACATTGGCAATTTCTTTAAAGACATCGCCAATTGGGCAAAATCAGCCACGCAGGAGGCTATCACGTTTTTCCGTCTGGCTGCAATGGCGCAAGACAACCCACTGATTCAAAAAGCGATGGATAAAGCCGGGCCGCTGACAGGCGGCGCGTCCAGGTTGTTTGGACCCGTGGCCAAAGAAATTATCGACGGATACGACCGTCTCAAAAAGAATATCCGGGACGAGGCTGAAAAACGTGGGGCTGACACCAGCAGCGACAAGCCGAATTCAGATCGCGGCATCCCGAAGCCCACCACGCAAAAAGCCAAAAAAGACTCCATGGCACAGCGAATCGCCAATTTGACCAAAGACGTGAACGCGGACTTGGCAGCGGCGGAAACTATGCTGCATATCCGGGAGACTCTTGGGGAGGCTGCATTCTTGCAAGTCCAGGCTCGCAAAGAAGCTGAAAATGAAATTCGTCAAAAGAACTTAAAGTTGTCTCCAGAAAAATTTGAAGACCTCGTTGGCAAGGTGGCCAAAACCAACATGCTCAAAAAAGATATTGAGATGGCTGGCCAATTCAACCTGACCAAAGAAGAGACAAACCGGATTAATGGTTACGTCAACGCTCTGGATGTTGGCCGTGACCAAGGCATTTATCAGCGTCGCACCATGGACATTGATAAGGAAATGGACAAATACAAAGGCTCCGAAAGTGGGCGCGCTGATTTCCGACGCAACGAGGAGGCCAAACAGGTAGCCGAGCACGCCGCTATGCTGAAAGAATTGAGTGTTGAAATGGATGAGCAATTCCGTCAGCAAAAAATGTTGAACGATGCTCAAGCCAAAGGTGAGCTGGCATACAAAAACACTAAAATCACAATCGATGCGCTTAATGAAGCTCGCGCCAAAAACAAAGACTTGCTTGATGAGGAAGTTGACGCAATCGCCAAGCGGAATGCTGAGGCGAAAAAAGCCGACATGGCTGCCGCGCTGAATGAAGACATCAGACTGCGCGATAAGGCCATTGAGCAAACCCACGCGTTGAACGTGGCAATGACCCAAGGCACCGAAGCGTACCGCATCGCCAAGCTGGAAATCGAAGCGTATAACGAGGCGCTTGCAAACGGTAACACGCTCACCGACGAGGATATTCGCAAACTCAAAGAGCGTATCGTACAACAGGCGGAAGCCGATAGACAACTGGAGATTACAACGCAACGTGTTCAAGGAATTAAACAACTTTATAACGATCTGGGGTCTGCTTTTGCTGGCGCGTTTACCGATGCCGTTACTGGTGTTCATTCTTTCCGTGATGCGCTTAAGCAGCTAATGAAAGACCTCCTGGCTATCCTGGCCAAGAAATTCATTTTCGACAAGATTGTGGGCTTTCTGGCGGGCAATGCAAACGGGTCCGGCAAATTTGGGACGCAAGGGCTTTTTGGTAAATTGCTCGGCTACGGAGCAACGGCGGTCAGCGCGGTTAATCCGGCTGCGGGAGCAGCACTGTCGGTAGGTAGTGCCGTAGCAGGCGCGACCAAGTTCGCCAAGGGTGGCATCGTGAACAGCCCCCATATCTTCCCGTTCGCTTCCGGCGTAGGGCTGATGGGCGAAGCGGGGCCGGAATCTATTATGCCATTGCGCCGTCTCCCTAATGGGGATCTAGGGGTTCAGGCAATGGGTGGTGGCGGCGGAGCTGTCATTAACAACAACGTGCACGTCACCGTGGAAAACACGGGAGGCGGAAAAGGCAACAGCGACGACAATCAGGAGATGGCCAACAAGATCTCCAAGACCATCACCGACCAGCTTAAGTCGATGGTCGCGGACCAAATCAAAGAGCAAATGAGACCGGGTAACGCACTGAATCCAGGAACGAGCTACCGATAATGCCTCCTCCTACATTGACTCCGGCCATTGAGCCGTCATACCAGTCCAGCAAGTCCACCAAATACAAGGTGATTCGCGCCGACTTTGGCGATGGATATTCCCAACGGGTTCCTGACGGCATCAACTCCGTAAAAAAAATGGGGAGCCTGGTGTTTGAAAACCTGACGCCTTCAGACGCAGATGACATCGAAGACTTTTTCAATGATTTGAAAGGCGCTGACCCGTTCTATTACACCCTCCCCTTGGAGGGTTCGCCCACGCTCTGGATTACGGAAGGGGAAGTCCAGCGCACTTATCAGGGGCCGAATTCCATCACCATCACTGTGAAAGTTGAACAGGTGTTTGATCTGGTATGACCGCTATTTCAGAACTGGTGCAATCGCTCTCCACGGATGACATCGTGGAGCTTTATCAGCTTGACGCCACGGACTTGGGCGGGGCGGTCTATTGCTTTACCTCCGGCGCGTTTGATAGTCAGATGGTATATTTCGACGGACAAGCGTACACGCCGATTGAGATTGAAGGCGAGGGGTTTGACCTGAACGGCAAGGGGGCATTACCACGTCCCAAGCTCCGTATCAGTAACGCTAGTTCGGCCATTGCCGCTGCGGTTATTGCGTATAACGATTTAATTGGGGCAACGCTCACCAGTGTTATAACTTTTCGGCAGTTCCTCGACGGCCAGCCAAACGAAGACCCGACAGCGATTTTGTCATCTGAAATTTATAAAGTGGATCGTAAATCCAATTTCAACAAAGTTTTCATCGAATGGGAATTGGCCGCAGCACTGGATCAAGAGGGGCGACAGTTGCCCGGACGTCAGGTTTTGAAAAATAACTGCACCTGGATCTACCGGACGTATAATAGTGTTACCGAGGAATTTGATTATTCCACTGCCACATGCCCTTACGACGGTGTGGCAACTTATGACGCGAACGGGAACATCGTCACCGACCCGTCGCAGGACCGATGCGGAAAGTTATTGAGTAGTTGCAAGCTTCGCTTTGGAGAGACGGCTAGCCTGCCGTTTGGAGGGTTTCCAGGCGTAGGGAGATTCTAATATGTTCACCCCTGAAGTGATTAAGGCGGCTAAAAACCATGCCCGCCACGATTATCCCAATGAAAGTTGTGGACTGGTAATCGACAACGTTTACTGGCCAATTAAAAATATTTCACCCAATCCCAGAACCGCGTTTGCCATGCCGGATACCGCATGGCCTGTGGACGCGGAAGTTCAAGCGGTGATTCATTCTCATACCAATGGGAACGTGGCACCAACGGAGCCGGACATCGCCGGACAAATCCGATCAGCAGCCCCTTGGGGATTGATTATCGCCAGGAGCAATGAGGTGGTCAGTGACCCGTTTTTCTTTGGCGATGGCCACACCGACCATATTCCACTCCTGGGGCGAACCTGGCGAAACGGGCCGACGGGTACGGATAACGCAGGGGATTGTTACGCCCTGGTGCGTGATTATTACCGACGTGAGAAATCAATACGGCTCAATGACTACCCGCGCAATGAGGACTGGTTGGCCGACGGCCATAACTTTTTCGTGGATAATTTCGAGCGCGAGGGGTTTGAGCAAATTTCAGCGGATGAATTGCAACCGGGTGATTGTTTTCTGATGGCGGTCTTGTCCAAAGGCGTGCCAAATCACTGTGGGGTTTACGTTGGAAATGGTTTGGGGATGCACCATTTGATGAACCGCTTAAGTCGTCGGGAGCCGTTACACACCTGGAGAAAGTTCATCACCCATTACCTGCGTTATACTGGTAATACGAGTGGTGGGTAAATATGAAGACGATTTATTTTCACGGCTATTTGCGTGAGAAATTCGGCAAGTCCATGAAGTTTGACGTTGAAAACCCCGCAATGGCGCTTTCAGCGCTTCGCTCTCAACTGCCTGGCTGGCGTGAGGCGGTGCGAGACGGCAAGTTCGTGGTGATTCGTGGCGCGTTTGAAGACGGTTATTCGATTGACCAGAACGAGTTCGGCATGAAATTCGGACGCACCCGAAGCCTGCATATCGTGCCTTACATTGAAGGCGCGGGGGGCAAGGCGGGGATGGTTGTAAAAATCGTGCTGGGGGTCGTTCTGATTGCCGCAGCGGTATTTACCGCCGGGGCTTCCCTGGTGGCGGGCGCGGCCATTATTGGACCATCCTTGGGGATCGGTGGCGCGTTGGCCACTGCTGTGCCTGGTACGTTTGGCTTAATCAGCGCCGGTACGGCCCTGTTAATCGGGATTGGTCTTGCCGTTACCGGAACCACTGGATTACTCACGCCAAAAGCAAATTTAACCGGATTAGATTACCAAGATAGGGGACCGTCCGATGAGCGTAACTCGTTTCTATTTAATGGGCCAGTTAATAACGGCACTCAGGGCGTCCCGGTTCCACTGGTGTACGGGCGTATGCGGGTTGGTTCTGTGGTCGTTAGTAACGGATTAGCCACGGAAGCGGTGAATTAATGCGAATCCAGGGTAGTGGGGGCGGTAAACCGAAAAGCAGCGGCAGTCAACCGAGAGCTGCTGTTGAAGCGCCGAACACGCTTCAGTCCAAAAATGTAGCCCGCGTCATCGACCTGATTTCCGAAGGGCCGATTGGCGGACTGGTGAACGGTTTGCAGTCCGTTTATTTTGATGACACCGTACTGCAAAACGCGGACGGTACGTTCAACTTCGACGGCGTAACTGTAGAAACCCGTGAGGGTTTACCTGATCAAACCGCGCTCCCTGGCTTTCCTGCTATTGAAACCGAGGAGCAAGTCGGCACTCTGGTGAGCGACAGCAACCCAATTGTGCGGACTATCAACGACGCGAACATTGACGCCTTGGTGGTGAAAATCAGAACCCCTGCCATGACGGAACAATCCAGTAATGGTGACCTGAATGGCTCACGAGTAGAATTTAATATCGAAATACAGCCCAACGGTGGAACCTATGAGAGCATCACTCACAACAAGCGCTGGGAATCTTTCACCGGAACACAGACCTCCAACAATGCTAGCGGCTTACGAATCACTGCCAAAACTACCCTGACCGGATATGTGGGCACCAAGCAGACTGGAACCGTGACCGTCCAATACCGACTGGTCGGCGCACCGTCTTGGACCACACTGGGCACTCGAACGTTTGAAGAGTATATCAGCGCCACCAGCTCAGCATATAACCGCATGGCCATGTCCTCCAATGATTTCTCGGCTACTTTTGAAATCACTGGTTTATCCCCTGATCAATACGAGTACCAGGTAACGTCAGGCACTGCCGTGGCAAGTTCTGAATTGGTGCAATCTCCAATTGTAATTGAAGGCAAGACTACCAGTTCTTATGAAGCGGCTTATCGAATTGAGTTGACCGGTAGCGCCCCTTGGAACGTCCGTGTCACCCGTATCACGCCAGACAGCGAATCTATTACGCTCCAGAATGATATTTATTTCTCCACCTACACCAAGGTTATCGACGCTAAATTAACCTACCCCAACAGCGCGGTAGTAGGTCTGACCGTGGACGCGCAGAACTTTGGCCAGAACGTGCCGACTCGTTCCTATGAGGTGAAAGGGATTTTACTCCAGATTCCCAGCAACTATGACCCGGAGACCCGTCAATACGACGGAATCTGGGACGGGACATTCACCACGGCTTATTCCAATAACCCGGCCTGGGTGCTGTATGACCTGCTGACCAACGCTCGTTACGGCTTGGGCAATGACATCAAAGCCGCCAACGTGGACAAGTTTGCGCTGTATGATATCGCTCAGTATTGCGATGAATTGGTGGATGACGGCTACGGTGGCCAGGAACCCCGCTTTACGTTCAACGGGGTACTGAATACCCAAAGAGAAGCTTACCAAGTCATTAACGCCATAACAGCCGCATTTCGTGGGATGTCTTTTTGGTCTACCGGAATGGTAACTGCCATTCAAGACGCCCCCGGTGATCCGGTCAAACTGGTAACCCCGGCTAACGTGCTGGGCGGTCTGTTTACTTACTCCGGCTCCAGCCTCAAGGCGCGCCACACTGTCGCCCTGGTAACCTGGAATGACCCGGCGGACGGCTATAAGGCAAACATCGAGGTCGTGGAAGACCCCGAAGGAATCCAGTTATACGGTTGGCGACAAACTGACACCATCGCATTCGGCTGTACGTCTCGTGGACAGGCGAGACGGTTTGGCAAGTGGATTCTGGACTCTGAGCGATACGAGACGGAAACCGTCACGTACTCCGTGGGGCTGGACCATTACGACGTTGGGCCAGGTTCTTTGGTGAGTGTCCTGGACCCAGCGTATGCGGTGGTAGAACACGGCGGACGGGTCGCCTCCAACACTAGCACCAGCGTGACCGTGGATCGTCCGGTACTGATTGAGTCAGGTAAAACCTATACGCTATCCGTGGTGATGCCGGATGGCTCAATCGTAGACCGGGCGCTGACCAACAGCGCCGGAACAGTGGTGGAGCTGACATTTAACGACGCGTTACCAGATGACCCGTTGCCCGGTGCCATGTGGATTATCGCCAGTTCTGAAGTGTCACCGCGCACCTTCCGTATTCTGAATATGCGCGAGCTGGAAAAGACCCAATGGGAAGTCACCGCGCTGTTTCACGATCCCACGAAATACGCACGGGTGGAGGAGGACCTATTCCTGGAGCCTCCCAGTTACACGGCGATTCGCACCGGGGCTATTGTACCGCCCACTGAGATGGCCATTCAAGAGTACCTGTATCAAGCCGGGCCGTCCATCAAATCAGCGGTCACCATCTCATGGGCCACGTCTGATGACGCACGGGTTATGTTTTACGAGATTGCGTACAAGGGGCCGAATGACCCGGATTACCGGTACTACCGGACGATTAACGGAACATCCATTGACCTGCATGACACCATCGCGGGCACTTATTCGTTCCGGGTCCGGGCCATGGACGCGGGCGGTATCCGCAGTCAGGACTTGATTGGCACGTTTGAATTGCGCGGTCTACTGAACCCGCCAAGCGATGTTGATAATTTCCGCATATCGATGGTAGGCACAACAACGTTCCTGGCGTGGGATTCCGTGGAAGATCTGGACATTGCGTATTACGTGGTCAAGTATAGCCAGGCAACGTCAGGCGCAACTTGGGGCTCCTCCACGGTTTTGGTGGATCAGATTTCCAAAAACAATAATACCATTCCAGTACCATCGCTGGTTGGCTCATTTTTAATCAAAGCCGTTGATACCAGCGGTATTGAGAGCGAGAATGCCACGGTAATCTCCAGTACCATTGCGAGTATCGCAAACCTGAACGTGATTGAAGCCATTCTGGAGTCGCCGGACTTTCCGGGGACGATGGAAAATTGCGGTTTGAATGGTGCTGATTTGGTACTATCCGGTTCCGACACGGTGGATGACTGGATCGATGTTGACGAGGTTCCATTATGGGACATTGGAAATGACGGATTATCTGACTTTGGAATTTATTATTTTGAGGGCTCCGGCAGCGCCACTGGCTCGTCTCTGGATTTAGGTGCGGTTTATACCAGTCGGCTGACGCCAAATATTGTAGCCAGTGGAACGGACTTATTTGGTAACATGGATCTGTGGACTGATGTCGATGCCGTCACCAATTGGGACGGAGGGGACGCAGCCGCGTGGGGAGTGGTATTACAGGTCAGGACTACCAATGACGATCCAACGGGTTCGCCCACCTGGAGCGCTTGGCAAGACTTGATTGTGGGGGACTATACGGCCCGTGCGTTTCAATTCAGGTTGTTTCTTTACACGTATGAATCTGGCATTTCACCGCTGGTTTCCACACTGGGTGTCAATGTCGATATGCCAGATCGCGTTACTGGTGACAACGATATTGTGGTTGACGCTGCCGGAACCACTATCACCTACAGTCCCGCATTCAAAGCCCCTCCAGCAATCGCCATTGGGGCACAGGACATGGGAACCGGCGATTATTACGAGATTACCGGTCAGTCAGCAAGTGGTTTCACAATAAGGTTTTTCAACAGTGCAGGCACAGGCGTATCCAGAACGTGCGATTGGGTCGCAAAAGGATACGGCCAAGCGGGGTAAGGGCAAGTGAGTCAATCAACTTATACAATTGCATCCGGGCAATCCGGTACATCCTACAGAACGCAGGACAATGACGGCAAACAGGCGCTAGCCTCTTTCCATAAGGGCTCCAGTGCGCCCGCTTATGCGATTGCTGGTTTGCACTGGGTAGACGATTCGGCTAACCCGCTGTGGGTGCTCAAGATGTACGACGGCACCGACTGGATCACCACTGGGACGTACAACGTAACCACAAACCTTTTTTCACCTGCCAATGCGCAGCTAATCAACGGGTCCAGTATTTATGCGGCGGATGCAGGTTCCAACGACACTTACGCCATCACCAATACCAGCATTCCAACGCTGCAAGCTGGGCAGGTTATTCAGTTCAAGGCCAATACCGCCAACACTGGAGCCTGCACGCTGAATGTTAATGGCGCGGGCGCGGTTACACTCAAAAAAGACGGCACCCAGGACTTAAATGACAACGACATTTTGTCCGGCATGATTGTGACCGTGATTTATGACGGCACCAATTTCCAGGTGTTATCCCGTCTGAATGGCCAGACTGAAACATACAGCCTGACCGCCAAAACCACCATGGTGTCTGCGGATGGCTTCCGAATTTTTGATAGCGCCGCCTCCAACATTGAAAAGAAAATTACTTTTGCGAATCTCCAGACGGCGCTTGGGAGCGGATACCCAAAGGGGTATATTGCAGGACCCGCACCAACTTACGCATCGGCGGCAACAATAACCTTGCCGATTGGTCTAAAGGCCAGAAACAGTGCTGATACGGCTGACATAGAAGTAACAGGAAGCAATATTACTTTAAGCTTGGCGACAAGCGGTGCGGCAGGATTGGACACTGGCTCTGAAGCATCAAATACTTGGTATTACGTTTATTTAATCCGTAAATCGTCTGACGGCACAGTTTCTGCTGTGTTTTCAGTAACTAACGAGGCAGTAAGCGGTAGTATCACGTATCCTTCTGGTTATGATCAAAAGCGACAGTTGCCAATTGCTGTCAGAAATAACGGCTCTAGCAACATTCTCTCGTTCTATATTCAAAATTGGGGGATCAACCCCACTATTATGTACAATACGGATTTCCCAGGAAGCTCAACAGATACCAACACTCAGACAAACGTCCTGGATAACGGGTCAGCCGGGTCATTTACATCTGTATCTTGTGCGTCTTACATTCCGCCGATTTCCACTATTGGTATTTTCCACTCTGCGCAAACTACGGCAGGGACAATAACTTACCTAAGAGCCGCTGGATCATCTTTAACCAATGGTCTAGCCGTCAGGAATTATGACGAGGATACTCATGCGCATTTGGTTGTGCCTACAAACACCTCTCAGGCCATTGAGTATAAAACCACTAGCACAAGGCTCGATTTGTCTGTACGTGGCTACACTGTCAACGTGGGGAATTTTTAATGATTAAACATTTAAGAAATATCGCAGAACCAACCAAATACAGAGATAAGGCTGACTACCTTGATGAAATTCCGTTCCCAGCTCACGACGGTTTTGAATGGGTTGACGGGGAGCCTGGCGAAGGGTCTACCCAGTGGGAGCAAATCGATCCAGTGAAAGCCCTCTCGGATTTGGTAACCCAAGGCCAACAAGCCATGATTAACAACCCGCTACCCTTGGATATCCAAGAGCAGATTTTCGATCTCGAACCCTTGGTGGCCAACTGCATCCGGCGCAACGCCTACCAGATCGCAAAGAATAAAATCAACGCATTCACCATCGCGGAAGACCGCAACGATGTCACAGCGGAACAACGCACGCTGGTGGAATCCCTGAAGTCACAAATGCTCGCATTAATACCGTAATGAAAGGCAGTCAAATGTTGGAAAAAGTACCGGTAATGGTTGGAAGCGGCGCAATTGCCACGATTGCCTATACGTTGTTGACCTCCGGTGTCTTCGCCACCAAGGCCGACCTAACGTCCGTTCAAGAGTCAATGCGGGCGGAGCGCTCTGCTGCTTTTGTCACAAAACAGGAATTGAAAAACGACATGGATGAAATTAAAACCATGTTGAAAGAAATCGGGAAAGACGTGGAATCTCTGAAAATCGAGAACGCCAGACGCGGCGGATAATAAACGGGGGTGGGGGAATGGACATTGGTAATTGGCGAGACAATTTGCGTTTCTGCAAATTATACCCGCACGTTTTAGCGGTGGAAGGCGGCTATGTCAATGACCCAAAAGACCCAGGTGGCCCCACAAACCACGGAATCGCGTACAACTATAATCAGGGCTACCTCCTGAAGTACGGCATCACCAAAGGCTCGCAAATTATCAACCTGACCCAAGACCAGGCACTTGAAATTTACTACCGGAAATACTGGGTGCCGAGCCAAGCCGATGAATTACCTAGTACCAAATTAGCACTAGCCTATTTCGACATGGTTATCAACGCTGGTCAGGGTGGAGCGGATAAATGCTTGTCTAAATTAGACCCCAAGCTGTGGGGATTTGAAGGCAACGGGAAAAACGTGGACTACTTCTGGGGCCAGACCTTGCAATACATGCTCCACCGGTTGATGTATTACGCTGATTTGCGCAACTGGGGAACTTATAAACGCGGCTGGTTTAACCGGCTAATCATCATCAGCAAGGCGCTTGTGAAGGTCGGGCCATGATCCTGGCCACGGAACAAGATTTTAAAATGCCCAAGATTCAGGCGGTTATCGGAAATAAGCGCCGGTACATCCTGCTTGAAGATTACTGCTTTGAATGGGAAGAGAAAGGCAATCGCTACCGACGCACGGTGTTTGCAAACGTGGAAGTGTGCAGTGTGACGCCAGGCAAGGAAGGTTGCACTACTGATTTGGCATCCGTACCGCCGTTTGCCGCCCCGCTGGGCTTTGAGCCAGCCGGGCCATCTGATGGTGGATCCATCATCCATGACGATGATTATTTCCGGCTCGGTGGAAAAAATCCAATCGGGTTTGGTCCCGGCGCTTTCCAGGTTTTGAGAGATGGACAATGGGTCGATTGTGACGAAAAGTATACACGAATGCGTGCCGATAAATTGTACCGTCGTCGCTGTATTGCGGGAGGCATGTCCAAGGTGGGAGCGACCATTGAATTCCTAGCGCTCCGTATTGGCGCAATTAGTATCCGAAACGGCTTCCGTTGGTATTTTAGTTAGGCAACCCAACAATGAATACGTTCACGATAAAATAGAAATGGGGAGATAGGGGACTCTCCAGGCTTTAAAGCACTTTCCATTCGCCGGGTTTAACCCCCGGCGTTTTTTTAGTGAAAATATGGGGGTTTACTTTATGTATGCAGACGCTATAAAATTTGAATAAAGGCAATTTTTCGTCAGTGGGTTGTATATACTGCTTGAACCATTGCCAAAATTGCGAAAAAAAACCGTCCGATTTGCGAAAATCGAACGGATTGTCAATAAAGAATCGGGTCTCCCCGATTACTGCTTGAGTTTATATTATGCCATGTATTTGAAATCATGGCAAAGTGAGCGGTTGCCTACTGTGAAGATCTTTGTCGTTGCCACGACCGCTGGTTTGCAGCCATGCATGCCTATTCGCGGGGAGTCGATGGCTAAAAAAGCTCTCGAACTGGTCAAAAGAGGCTGGCCGGACTACCAATGGAAAACCTATGAGCTTGAAGTAGAGCAACGCATCCAGGGCGTAAAAGCATCCCGTCCAACCCTGAAGCTGGGCCATATTACAGACATCGCAGTCCGTGAAGTGCTGCGCACAGAACTGAAAAGCCGGTTCCCGAACGATTTCGATATTGAGTGAGTGGTAATGATTTTAATAGAAATGATTTACGACGGGCTCCCGCCGGTTCCAGCGATGCGTGCCCGCTCCAGTCAGAAGACCAACCGGCACTATACCCCCAAGAAATACGCTGATTACAAGAGAGCGCTGGCCAATGCCGTCAGGAGTCGATATTGCCAACTGGTCAATTCCGTGCCCCAAACGGGCACCAAAGAGCGTTCAAAATACCTTAAAGATAACCGACTTGGCTTACTGCTCCTGGTCTACCGGGCCGAAAATCGCGGCGACTGTGACAATTTCACCAAATCCGTACAGGACGCATTGCAAGACTCAGGCGTTGTTGGGGATGATTCACAAATTGACTGGAATTTCTGCGCCAAGCTCACGGATAAGACTCGTCCTCGCGTCGAATTCATCCTTTGCAAGTCCCCTGACAATTTTCTCGATTGGGTACTACTGGCATATAACACACTGCGGGTTATGGTCGGTGGACAACGACGCACGGAAGCTCCACACCTGGAGATTCGACGATGATTCGATTAGGGAATGGGTCTGAATTCCCAGAAGGCACGATTCTATTCGGGTACGAGGACGAGGATCACCAATGTTTGTTTTGTGGTGAATTCCCAGAAGAGTGCTATTGCAACGCGATTGACCCAGACATTACAATGGTTAGATACAGCATCATCATGGCCAACATGTGGGTTGGCGACAACTGAGTGAGTGGTAAACCCGCGTAGACGGGTGGAGTGGGATAAGTGAAAATTAAAAAGATTGCGCTGGATATGGACGGCGTATTGGCAAATATGATGCCGTATTTGCTGTACTTGCTGAACCGATATCACGGCGAGAAATTAACACTGGAAGACGTTACCGAGTGGGATATTCATAAAGCGTGCAAAAACTGTACACCCGAAGAGTGCTATCAGTATTTCGATGAACCCGGATTTTTCAGGCACCTCCCGTTAATGCCCGGCGCACAGAACGCCGTAAAAGCTCTGCAAAGACAAGGTTTTGAAATCGTCATTATTTCAACCACCAAACACGGGCAATCAGATAAACTGCACTGGCTCTCCAAGAATTTGCCGACTATCGATCTCGATAACGTGTTCATGGGGAAAAATAAATACCATATCGCGGCTGACGTGTTCGTGGATGACTCAATAGACAACCTGGAGAAGTATAAAGCCGCTCACCCAGGCGCTTTGGTTATCTGCTTTGACGCCCCGTACAACCGGAAATACACCGGACTCCGGGCAAAAACATGGGATGAGGTTCTGAGCTGGATCGACACCTGCGGTCAGGTGCGTGATATGCGGGGTAAAAGCGAGTGAGCAACCCATTTGGATTACCAGAAGGTGGTCAGTATCCGGTCATATTGTGCGATCCGCCTTGGTTCTACAATAACCGGAAAACCGGCGGAGAGCGCAAGGATAAGACGAAATTCGGAGGGGGCGCTCAAAAGCACTATGCCCTGATGCCTGATAAAACCATGCTGGAATTTGCGGGCGAAGTGGGGCGAAGTGTGGCGGCGCGTGAGAGGGCGATCCTGTTTCTGTGGGTCACCATGCCACGCCTGGATTTGGGCATGAAATTCATTGAGCACGCCGGTTTCACCTACAAAACCAACGGGTTTACGTTCATCAAGACCACCAAAGATGGATCACAGTATCGCCAGTTGCCCGGTTTTTACACCAGCTCCAACGTCGAGCTGTGCCTCGTGGCGACGCGTGGAAAAGGTTGGAAGCCAAAGAAGGCTATGACCCAATCCGTGATTGCTGTTCCGTTGATGGAGCACTCCCGGAAGCCAGCGATTCATCATCAAATCAACGAAATGTACCCAGACGAAAAGAAGATTGAGCTTTTCTCCCGCCGCCGTGAAGACCTTGAGACGTGGGAGTTCTGGGGTGATCAGCTATAACTGGTGCACGAAGTGTCAGATATTTAAATACGCCTCCCATTTTCAGAGTAATAAGACAACCGCTACAGGGTATCAGAAGTGGTGTAGGGGGTGCGTAAACGCCAAAAAGAAAAAAAAGCGAGACGAACATCGCGCTGAAAACCCAAAGCTACTTAGAGCAAGAGCGCAAGTAGAGGGGATCAAAGTACGTAGCAAGAAATTCAATTTGCCATTCGACGCAGAAGTTGTCACCGCTGCTTATTTGGTGGAATTACTGGATAAACAGACACACTGTGAATGTTGTGGCCATGAATTCAGTCATGAATTTCTCAGTAAGCACCAACGCAACCCAGCCAGCCCATCCGTGGATAGAGTCAACCCGGAAGACGGCTATACCCTGAGCAATATAGCCATCCTGTGCTGGCGCTGCAATCAGGTCAAAAACGACGGCACCGCCCATGAGCACCAACGGATTGCAGACTGGATGAACGCCCGGCAAGCCAGGGGTTAAGATTCTGAATGGTTTTCACACGGTGTTGACATCAGATGCTGTTGCTCTAGATTCAGAATATAACCATTACTGGACAGCATTTGACTGACAATAAACGGCCCTTCAACACCAGCAGCGCTGTGGTGTCCGCCGCCGCCATAGAGCCTGGCAATCGCACTAACATCCACCTCACCACGGCTGCGCAATGAGAACTGCAAAACCCGGCCACGGGTGAACCACGCAATAGCAATCGGCGCGTCCGGGTGCATTTGCAATAACTCATGGCACACGTCAGAACGCAGTTCCGGTAACGTGTTCACCACCGGGACGCCAGTTAATCCGTGTTGCGGAATGTCCACTAAATAAGCAGACTTGGCGTTGTCTTTGATTTGCTTGTCACGGTACTCCACCAAGACCTCGCCGCGCTCAATCAGTTTTTCAAATTCGTAATAATTGACCGCGTATATGTCCCATTTTTCAAAATCAAACTCTTCTGAGAATAACCCCATAATCACGGCTTTGGTTGCCGGATAATGCCATTGCCAAAGGTCTCTGTCTTGGATGTACGTCAGAATCGCCGGAGGGTCCACACGCCCGTGGAAGTATTGCCAGGTGACCATTGCCCCCGAATGCGTCATATCCAGAACATGGGTGAACTTCGGGCTCATTAAATACTCGTTCGGCAGCTCATTAATGTTTTCCAGCGCCGATTTGTGGTGATCTAGTACAATGACTTCCGCGCCGCCGTCTAGTAATGTAATCAGGTCAGCCGGTTTGCGACAATAATCCACCATATAAACAGTGTCACCCTCCTCCCAGGAAGGCATAGAATCGTCGTAATCAAGCGGGATGTACTTTGCCTCTATATTCTTTTTCAGGAAGTGCTTACGAGCCGCCCAAGCCGCGCCAAAGCCGTCAGTACATCCAGTGTGATACCACACTTGAATCATCGTTTTGAGACCTCTTTATACAGAAAATATACGAACCCTATCAGCACGAATGGCCAAGTCAAGCAGAGTAACAGGTACATAAATACGTACTGGCCGAGGGTGATTGCAGTATCTTTGGTGGTGTCAGCATAGCAGAACGTGCCGCAAATCAGCAACCCTATAAAAATATATCCGTAAAAGAATTCCATCACGCTTGATACTCCATTAACGCCGCCCACGAAACAGGGTATAGCCGTTCCATGATTTCTGAAATTTGTCGAGCCACTTCTTGAATTTCTCGCTGGGCATGGGCGTCCAACCGCTGTCTGACACAGTTGAAATACGCATACAGACTTCCTGTCCATATCCAGCTTGTGTATGCTGATTGAGGCAATACGAGGCGAGCGTGCTCAGGGGCCACGCCGGAGTTGATAAGCCGCCGGTAATAATGGTCAACCATGTCAAGAAAAGCGCGGTAATCAGTTTCCCATTCGCCACTTTCCATGTTCTGCCATCCGACAAAAACGCTGTCAATTGGTATGGTTTCATCACTTGATCCTTGTTTAATGGACTTCTCAGGGCGTAAACGCCATGCGTCTGGTGTGAAATACTCTGGTGGGGCGTCTACATACCTGCGCGAACACTCGTTTACGGCAAATGCTACTACATGACGTAGTAATTGATTCCGCACGAAAAATGGCACTTCGATACGCAACGTGATTTGTGGATGAAAAAACGGGCTGTTGTGCTTGTTGCGTGCAAGATAGTGAATGAGCTTATTATCACCGCTCTCGCCGGGCGGAATTCGCTCGTCTCCATGCCACAGAAACTCGGTTCGCCACTTTGCGTTGGAGACGCGAGCCGCATTGGCCACAAATAGATCGTCCCCGTGGTGCATAATGTACTCTACACGCATTTAAAACACCCCAAAATAATGGAAGACCAGATAGACGCCGTAAGCCATAGCCGCCCAAAACAACATTGTTAAAAACAGGCCGATTAACCACCAGAATAGTACCCAGATTAATATGGCGGTCCCCACAAGAGCGCCTAATATTCGCTCAATTAGGGTTTCATTCAGCGATGTTTTCATTGTTGCTCCTCGTATCATTCAGGTAATACCAAAGAATTGCCAAGGCGTTCCAGGCGACATGACCAAGGTGGGTCGTGTCCGGGCCGGTATAACCCTCCGGGCGATCCGGGTCAAAGAATTCACCCTTTCGGTAAGCTAACAGGTGTCGCTTAAGGCTACCAACCCTGTCCCTGACAAATAAGTCATGGTCATCAGTGTTTACAGATTGCTTCCAATTGTCTACCCCGCTACGCAGTATCTTCATGCTTCCGCAGATAGGCAAGTGCTTTATCTGTCCAATCAGTTCGCTCAAGGAATCCAAGTGCGAAATTACAAGGTCGGCATAATCTTTCTCTGACTTTCCCTGTAAGGTGATTGTGGTCAATCTGCATACTTCCCTCTTTGCCGCATATAGCACAAGTTTTTTGAGCCAACAGGATATCAAGCTCATCGGGTGTGATGTTATATATTCGCAAAAATGCTCTACGCCTGTGACGCTCTCGTTGCTCAGGATGCTTTGCGATATATTCCCTATGCCACTCTCTATGTTTCTCTCTATGTTTTGATCTAGTTCGTCTTTGTTGCTCTTTGTATCTATCTGCATTATCTTTTTGCCAGCGTAGGTTATAACATGGGTGGCAGAGATTATCTTTTCTGAGTTTAATTGGTCGCTCCTTGTTGCAGCCGGAGCATATTCTGACAGGTCTAGTTTGAACTTCTCGGCAATATCCACATAGCCCTGTTTTCTTATTGACCGGCTTAGCTCGGTTACATGATGAACAATACAATCACAATCCCCTTTAACAGAATATTTAACAGCCCCCTTTGTGAACACAAAGCCAAGCTCCTCTTCAAACTCAGGAGGTATTAGGTCTAACATGTTTTTGCCAGCGTTATAACGGGCAGCTTTTTTCGGCTCCTCTTGCCCCTGGCCATGCAGGTGATTCGCCACCGCTTCCACCACCGGATCGCTGTGTTCCTCCGGTTGCGCCATCGTCTGCTTGTACTTGTCGAATGTCACTTTCCAATCCCTCAATTTCCAGTTGTGTCCAATTTTGATCAATCGGTTCTTTAGGAACGCTTTCAAAAACGCACCCACAATTCGGGCATTCATGCTTTTTTCGCGGCATGCTTTGGCGTTGCCTCATAGATGGCCATGTTGGGATGACCAAGCACCACCATCTTGGTCTTCGGGATTCGCCGGATGTACTTGTGCTTCTGCAAATGGCACACCACTTTCCCGACATCGCTAACCGTCCAGAAACTGTAATCATCATGGCGTTCATCCCGCAGGATTTTAGCCAACATTTTGGTGGTCTTCGGGCTTTCCTGAATCAGCTTAAAAACACGTTGGTGTGTCCGTGAGACAATCATAATCACTCCATTGAGAACTGCTGGTAATCCTCGCAGCCTTCTTTCTGTAAATCGACATCCATTACCAAGTCGTGCTTCGTGCAAATCCACTCACCTTGGTAATTAGGCTTGGCAAACGCGCAACTTCGACACGTCATCAACACCGGTTCATTGTTATGGCAAATGCCCTTGAACTCACAAAACCGGCACTCCATGGACTCTGGGTCGGAACTGATACGACCTGGGGCGAATGCGCCGAATATGATACCTTCCGCTTTCTTGACCTGGGCGTCAAATAACGGCTTCTCAAAGCGAGTCCGCTCAGCGTAAAGCTGGTCATTGTTCTTGTTGACCGCGACATACAGCGAGCGTTCCATACCAGTGAAGCCCATATAAATGTTCATCTGGCTGTAATGCTGAAACTTGGCTTCTTTCACGCCCTTCTTTTGCAGCTCGGTGAACGATTTTTCGCTGTGAGTCTTGAACTCCAGGACGTGCCACTTATGCTCAAAACCCGGTACGCCAATTCCAGCTCCGTCCAATGACCCACCAAAGTGGCCTCCGAAGGCCGAGACGGTGAATTGCTTCCCAGTCCGGTAGTCGAAGTCGTGGACATCAATTCCGATTGATTTCAGGTCGTCTACAAAGCGTCGCTCGGCCATGTGACCGGTCTGGAATAACCGGAGCATACGCCCCTCAAACTTTGGTAATTTCACCCAGCGGAACGAATACCAGATGTCGCGGGCGCATTTTTTACCAATAAGCGACGCGCCGAGGTGAGGGCGGAGCGCAGCTTTGCCGTCGCGCTCCTGCCTGGCCTCGTAGGTTTTGTAGATTAAATCCACAACGTCATTCGGATTTTTGGGAAGCAGTGCCATTAGTCGTGGTCATACTCTTCTTTGGTGACAATGCAGTCACGGGTAATGGTGATTTGATACCCGTCGCCGAAAACGATTTCCATAATGTCATCGTTGTCGGTGATAACAGCTTCGAGATCGTTCAATATGTCTTTCTCTTTGGTGGTTAGCGGGTTTAAGATTTTGGCTTCAGATGGCACGTAGTTGTAAAGGAATCCGTCATCACGTTCACCTTTGTCCGGCTCGGCTTCGTACTCGCCTTCAATCCTGACAGAATGGACATACTTCCTGGCGATATCGTCGTAGTAACCGCGAGTGTATTTTGGGTAATAAACCTCATAATCGGAAATCTTAAATTCCGGCTCGTGGACACCAAAACTACAAACATCACCATCGTTGAAGTGCGGGGTATACTGCGTCCAGCGCACTGCTTGCAACCTTGGGAATTTTGCAAACGATTCTTTCAGTTCGGCTAAAACCAGTTGCTTACCGTCTTCTTCAACTTTCTTGAGATATTCTTTTTTCATCTCAGCGATTTTTTGCAGCGACATTTACTCACCCTCTTTCACTGGTTCATACACTATTACCGTGCGCTCTACCGGGCGCACTTCGTCACACTCAATTTCGTCACCATCATGTTCAAACGGGCTCTCGTCCTGGTACTCGGTGGCACCCCTGGAATAGCTGGTTCTGTAGAACTTACCAAGGTTTTTGAAAATTAATTCGTGGTGAACCGACCACCGGCTGGTGTCGTAAATTTCATCACTGATGATTTCGGTATCTTTGTCGTGACAACCTATTGCCAACTCCTGTAGGAATCCTTTACTG